>Ga0126338_10004202_pt1 | contig 10191 bp, 4 predicted proteins | sample OrbCmetagenome_2_FD_92529 | JGI IMG/M metagenome (GOLD analysis project Ga0126338, IMG submission 92529) | Coral microbial communities from Petempiche,Puerto Morelos, Mexico - Orbicella C C metagenome | ecosystem: Host-associated > Invertebrates > Cnidaria > Coral | place: Petempiche,Puerto...
GCGAGGAGGAAGAGGTTATAATACGAAAGAGGATTTTTAAATGTTCCTTTCAGCTTAGTTTTTCTTATGGTTGGTCTGTCCTTTTGTTAGAGCGCTCACGTTCTACATGTACGTTCAATGTTTTTGTAACTTTGCGTAAGTGAACTGTCAAGAGTTAAAATACAGACTGATTCTGCTTTCTGAGCTGTGATGAATAATCATAAAATTTCGCATTAATTATTGGATACCTTTTTAGCTGGTCTCATGGAAGAATGAAGCTTCTGAGAATGAAAGGCAATTGGCAGATGCGTTGAACGAGGTAAAAGTTTCTAGAATGCTACAAACCTATGTTAGTTGCCTTCTACAGTAAAGTGATATATAGACCTGAGATTATTGTCAACGTTAATCACCGAAATGGAAGAGCTTCATCTCCAAACATAAGCTCGCCAGTAACTACTTTCAGAATCTGTCGTTTTATTTTTAGCTGGCCTTGACAAAGGCGAAATTGGACGTTGTGGAAGACCAACTGTTAAACTCTACAAAGGAGGTAATAACTTTGTTGTTTCTTTAAATATAGATAAGTGCATTTCTCTTAAGTGGAAACTCTGCTTCCAAACTTCAATAATTAGCCTTCGATTGCTCTAAATGTGAAGTATTCAGTACTCGTTAAATTAACAATATAATATTTGCAATAATACCTGTTTTCTTTTAGATGACCTTGTTACATGAACAGATTTTGAACAAGGACGAGGAACTGGCAGTGAAAGACAACAAGGTAATAACCTCCATGCTTATTGTTATCTTACGTCACCTTCCCTCACGAAGCATCAACGGGCAATGAAGTGATGTTTTTTCTCTTTTGAGTTGTGTGAAGTTAGGTCACTTGCTTCACTCACTACTAGCTTCATGACTTTACTAGACTTTATGTGGAGACGTTCTCGTTAAAAAAAAAAAAATTACTCTCGCTCTTGCACCTTACCTCTGATCTTAGGGACCTTTTATTTTCCTTTATTCAATGAAGGAAATAGCAAGGTCCCTAAGATGAGACGTGAGGTTATAGCTGTATAGACCTTATTCATAAATGGCTGACAATTAAAATTCTTTTGTATCAGTTTAATTTACCCCAACTAACCTCGTTTGAGAGTAAAAATTCTTTTGAATTATCAACTCGAAAACGAGGTTAGTTGGCTAATTTTAATACCCACAAAAGAACTTTTAATTTTCAGCCATTTATGAATAGGGTGTATGTGGAGAATCAAAATAACGAAGTTGTTATACTGTAAGAGAACACGCATTTGAAACCAGGTACTCTCTTTTATTAATTCCATAAATTCCTTTGTCATACAGTTTCGTTAGGGAGGATGTTTCTTAATTAAAGCTGGACATAGTTTGAAAACGGATTTTACGAGTGGTGGCGCATATTCGAAAATTACCAGAAAGATTAAATTTCTGTTGAATGGTATTATCAATATAGAACTATTTGTTAAAAGAAGCAAAATAGGACTTTTCTTTTACCATCATTTTAAATGGATGTGTCGCTGGTAAAATTATGTTGTGAGGAAGGTTAAAGAACTGGAAAGTTGCCGTTTTCATTTCTTTTACCTTTCTCACAACCTTCTAGATTTGTTGTGTAACTTCACTTACCTCACAGATATTTTGTGCTGTTTACTTTAGAACTAATACATGTAAGTGAGATGGAATGGAGTTGAAGTACTTTTCTATTAGATGCAGACAGTAAGAATCATAAACCATAATAATAACCCATCGTCAGTGCCATCAACATCTATGTTAAAGTACTTGAAGGTCTTTTCTGTTAGATACGGATAATAAGAGAGATAAACCATAATAATCCATCGTCATTGCCATCAACATCTATGTTAAAGTACTTGAAGGTCTTTTCTATTAGATACGGACAATAAGAAATATAAACCATATATTAAACCATATAAACCATATAAACCATATAAACCATATGTTAAATCACTTTATACAAAGAAGAAAAGGGTGGTTACTCTAAACTGCGATTTAAACTACCTATAAGTAACTGTAATCGCCAACACCATCACCATGTACCAACGCGTCTCTGCCGGAAATGAGGACCACAAAAAAACATGGAAAAGCAAAAATAATTCCAGGGCTTGGTTCTGAGGTTTTTACAGTATGAGTTATATTACCAAGGGGTACTGGGTCGTGTGTTCTCTTACCTTGGGTTGTGCGGAGTTAGTTCGTTCTCGAAAATTACTGATGAAATTTTAGAATATTAAGTTAGCTACAAATATGAACAAATATAATTCTGCTTTTTCAAAGTAAGTTAGAAAATGTTGCTGTTCATTTCCTTGTTTCATTAAATGGAAACATGGTGAGCAAGAACACGGAAATGAAAGTTGTGGAAACTAACGTAGCAACTTAGCTATGTTTTATCTTTGCCTTTACGTTGTGGACAATTTTACCATTTACACTACAGTGTAGGTATTAGTAACTGAAATAGACTAGAGCTAAAGGTGTTACATGCGGACAGTAACTATGAAGGCCCGTTTGTTCATGATGACCACGGAGAGTTAACTGAACCGTTTTAGTTTTTTTGAATTGTTAACAATTGCTTCCATCTGGTATGTCAAACAACCATCGAGGAATAAACAGTCGTTTTTTATTATTTTGGGTCCAGCAGAATGAAGCCATTCTTTAATCTCACCGATGAAATTTTAAAATTTTATCTTGACTGATCAATTAAAAAAAATGTTTTAAAAAATGGAGATATCTTGCATTTTTGAATAAAACAACGAAATATTCACAATGATAGCTGAGTTCCATTGGATTGCCTCGTTTAAGGAAACAATTGTGAACAGAAACAATGAGTTTAGGAATGACAAAGAAATAAATATTTCTAACAATATCAGTCTTGATTTTTGGTAGGTTTCTTCATTAAATGAGGACATTCGGGAAAAAGAAAAGGAACTCGCGGTTGCAAACAACAAGGTAATAACCTAAAGTTATAATATTGCTCCTTGCCATTTCCATTGGATAGCCTCATTTAAGGAAACAATTGTGCACAGAAACAATGATTTAGGAACAACAAAGAAATAGTTTTTTTTTTAACAATATCAGTCTTGATTTCCTTTAGGTTTCTTCAATGAATGAGGGTATTCAGAAAAAAGAAAAGGAACTCGCATTGGCAAACAACGAGGTACATGTAATGAGTTGAAGTTATAATATTGTTCCTCGCCATGTCCAGCTCCTTAGAAAGATATGTTGAGTTACTGCACTTACCTTGTAGATAATTTGTGCCGTTTACTTTAGCTCCAGTAAGTAAAAATGACTGAAGTAGATGCAGACACTCTGAAATGATGAGAAGACAATTTCACTTATGACCATGTCTATTATCTTAAAACATTAGCCGTTTATTTGGACGTTGTTTTGAATTCTTTCAAATCATCAGCATCAACAGCACCTGCACTACTTCTAAGATCAACCCCGTTCCCTCCCCGAAAATGAGTTCACTGAGAACGAAAAAGGAGGAGGTGTGATTTTGGGTACATTTTCATCTTTCTAAAACAAACGATAACATTCTTACAATAATGCTTGAAATTTCTAGGTGACCTCACTACATGACCAGTTTGTGAGAGAGGTGAAGGAAATTGAGATCGCAAAGAAGGGGGTAATGACTTCTAGATGTGTTCTGTTATCGTACTTCCATTGTAGCTTGATATTAAGTTTACTTTGGCAGTGGTAACAGAGCACTATGAAATACGTGTCAGTTCGTTGGTTAAGGACATTGATTGAGGAGACCTTTTCGATAATGTTTAAATTCTAGATCGCTGATTCCGTAAAATTTCAACTTTTTCTTCAATCCTATGTGATAATGAATCGTTAGATAATTGTCGCATATAAAATGATTATCATAACCACCATTCCTTTCCCGAACAGAAATTCAACAAAAAAAACCCTTGTCAGCAAGTGTTACAGTTTACGTCAGACCGTCAGGCAGGAAAGGAATAGATTTATCTTTTTGGGGCCGTAAGGAATTTATAGGTCATTCTCTTAACTTATTTATCATTATCATCACCATTCCTTATAGCCCCCAGTGGGGTATAGGGCCGCTTAACTTATTTAACTTATTTAAAAATACTCAAAAGGACACCAGCGCGGCCATTATGTTGCCTTTTTGTCCTAAGCAGTGTTATTAGAGGCCTTAAGATCCACGCACGTTTACCGCAAACGTCTAACTGCGGTTTGAGGTTAGACGCGTGCCGTTCGTCGTTCGTAAGTTAGTCGATTTAGATTGGAGTAACTGGAGCGAATAGAAATCATCCTGTCAATGTATTGAAAATTGTCAAAATTACGCCAAAATAAAAGGAAGAAAATTGTTTGTTTTCTAGCATGCGTAGCTTTCTCAAGAAATAAAACTTCATAAAACACACATTGACTTTAGCCGCCGCCATATTGCATTTCCACTAAGGATCAGTGCCTTTCTACAGACAACAATTGCTTGTTTGCCTGAAAATTGTAACCAATTTGTTGAAAATAGGGTTATTTCATTCGATTTCAGCGTTTGTACGTGGCATTAAGTAAAATTCAAGCCAATAAAGCTTGAGGTAAACGACTTACGTGACAACCTGCCTCTTGACGTCGAAAACGCCAGACGAAAACATCGAACGCGACGTCTGGTTCTGGTCACGTGACCCCTAGCCGTTTGCGGTAAAGGTGGATCTAAAAGTCTATAATTTTCGCTTATACTCCAATATGAAAAGGCCCAAAACACCAATATGGAGATATTTTAAAGCGGATTGTTGAAAAGAGAGCTAATTTAAATTTTTAAACCAGATAAAGAAATATTCACAACAATGTCTTGATTTCTTTTAGATTTTTTCACTGAATGAGGCACTTCGGAAAAGAGGCAAGGAACTCAAATTAGCAAACAACGAGGTAATTTCATTACGTGTGTTTCATAATAGCATTTTCAAACGACAACACACTTACAATAATGCCTGAAATTTCTAGATGAGATCATTACATGACGAGTTTGTGGGAAAAGCGAATGAACTGGAGATCTCAAAGAAAGAGGTAACGACTACAGACGTGTTGTGTTACTGTTGCACTTACCTTGTAGCCTGATGTTTTGTTCTGTTTACTTTGGCAGTAGCAAGAGAGTAAATATACATAACAATATCAGTCTTGATTTCTTAAAGGTTTCTTCACTGAATGAGGACCTTCGGAAAAGAGGAAAGCAACTCGCATCGGCAAATAACGAGGTAATAACTTCATTACGTCTATTTGATTACTGTAATTACGTTGTACAGTTTACTTCAACTCTGAATTGTAATTTCTATCTTTATGCTCCTTTTGGCTCTTTGAATCAGTCTGTATCATGTACTTCATGTAACAGTTTTTAATGCTCAAAATTATCTTTGGTCCAGGTGGTTTTACTGTCAAACAAGCTCAGTGCGATGAACGAAATGGAACTGTCATTAAGAGCTGAGGTAAGACTAAAAGCACTTTTACTTAAAAAAACTGTTGCATTGTTAGAATAATGAATAAAAGTGATTGCCGTCAGGAGAGTTAGGAAATCGTTTCAGATTAATACGGTTTTAAATTTTAAAGTGGTCTTTCACTTAAATGGAAGTTATAAATGATACTCGTTTTGATATGCAGTTATTGAAAGCTAGAGAAAAGGACTGCAAGGAGTGTAAGGGATTACGGTAAGAAACAGTTCTTGTGAATTTGACGCTGTTCTTTAAATGTTTCTGTCTTTCCCTGGATGTATATTAAATTTCAAAACATTTTCAAAACCGAAATTGTCTGAGGTCATTTGGTATGAAAAAAACATCCAGAAAAAGGTTTTCGTTATCAATTCCTTTCAGAAAATAATATAACCATGTATGGATCACCCTTGGGAGGGGTGCGTTAAACCTTCGACAAGACCAATTTTTTTTATTTTTTCTGACGCTTCAGTAAGATGTATCAAGACTTGATGTCGGATTATGAAAATCAGGACAAGTTCAGGAGAATTCAAGTGAGTGCATTGACGCTAAGTATTTTCGATAACAACTGAAATCATAAAATTATTTTCAGTAGTTCTTAGTTAAGAGACCCTGTTAGGGGTAAATTCCGACAAGCGACATGACCTTGAAAAGGCGACATGAGAGCTATGAATTAGCGAAGAACGACGGAATACTCCAGCGAAATAGAGAAAGCGACACCAATGGCAAGATAGACCGACAACGAATTTCGGAACTGAGAATACATCGATTGTTTTAAAAGTCTGAGTCGAAGTGAAGACGCATTTCCAGAGTTTTAAATGCGTTTTCCTCTCTCACGCGCGGTGTCGACGGGTCGTGAAACCCAGGCTTTCTTATATATGCTAAAACGGCCACGTCCAATAAATCGAGTCCGTCATTGCTGAGTATTTTTTCTCACTCTCAGCTGAGTGAGCCCTAAAACGCGTAAAAACACGCGTAAGGAAAAAGGAAAGAGATCTTCGACCGTCTGCTTCATATTTTTATGAGTGGGTCACCAGTGAAAGAATATGAAGCTGTATTATCAACAAATGGCATTATGGAAAGAAAAGAGAGACAGGGGAAAGCTGCCAAGGTCTTCTCGTCTTCAGCAGAAGATAAGGGTTACGCCAAATTCAAAGGAAGAATATAGATAGGAGAGATTATCTCATTGAGGCCGTTGAGATGTTGAGTTAAAGAACGGTTGTTAAACATAACATGGTAAAAATAGTCATAGGTTCGATTGTACATTAGGTACAAATACTGACTGGAAAATGGCTGAAAATAGCAATTCCGAGCGTCTAAATTTCAAAAGTTCCTGGGGGAGCATGCCCCCACATCCCCTAGGAGGTTAGCAACTTCAGCGCTCGAAAGCATGCCCAAGCCCTTAGGAAGCATGCCCCCAGCCCCTTAGAAGATTTTGAAAAACTGAAGTTGCTAAGAAGTCTTTTCCTTCATTCTGAGTCGAAATATGATGCTTTAAAAGTAACCATAAAGTAACCATTAAATCCACTGACTGGAGAAATGCTGGTTCTGCATAAGAATTCCTACTGCTAAAAAGTGGTCGAAGCAAGTGCAAAGTATACAAGGAGTAAATTATATCCAAAGAGATACTTAGTTATGTATGTACTTGACTAAAACAGCAAGGAACCTTCAATGCGTGAGAAATAATCGTTTCAGCGTGACAGCGCAAGGTTGAATTCGCGTGCGTGAGCCTCATGCTCAATGCGTGAGACTTGAGAGCACTGTGTCGGTTTTTTTTTTAATAAACAAAGGTGTTACGATGTGTTATACATGTAGCTTCGTTTTAATCGAAGAAGGTCAAATTTCCTGACACAACTCCTCTGAGACGAAATTCCGACAGGCGACATAGGAATCTTGCGAAATGCCGACATGGCTGGTGGCGAATTTCAGACAAGGAACATGAGCACCCCCCCCCCCTAACAGGGCCTCAGTTACGCCCTTGCAATTCTTTAAAACTGTAATGTTTATCAGAAATCAGGGATTATCACTTGTATCATGAAGCTACAGGAGTATTTCAATTTCAAGGGTAGAATAGTAATGACGAGTCCTTTATTGATCCTAAATTTCCATTATTTTGATACTTGTTATAAATTGCTCATATTTATGTTGAATCTTTTTTAAATTTAGCTAAACAAAGTGAGACTACAGACTGATGTGTATTTGGTAAGTATAATAATTGGCAAATGGTTTTCACGTATGGAAAAACAATATTCCTTTGGATCAAATTCCATGTAAGCGTGATATGATTGTCCATTTGATATTGCATTTTTTCAACCACTACTATCTTTTTATCTTTTTATCTTTTAGCAAGTGGCAAATGACCGTAAATGGCAAAATGACATTCTCCGAGAGAGGTACGTTATAAAATGCGCTTACATTTAGCAAATTCTCACCACCTAACACAGTGTCCAAGAAAGACTTTTTTCCCATCAAAAGAAAAATATTTTTCACCATGCCCATTTATTTCTTTTAAAGTTAAAAATTAAGTTGGGAGATTAAAGGTATTCTTTCAGGTAGATGCTTCGATGACAAGTATATCATTATCTTTCCAATACAATGGTGTTGTCTTGTTAATTCAGCGACAATCATTCAAGAATCAAAAGCTTTGAATTTTCTCATAAGATCCAGCATTATAAGTGGAAACGGATCTGACAACCTCCGAAGCAAAAAGTGACAATTTGACCACCCCCGTATTCCAAAGGGGATTAAAGCACCAAACATAATAAAAAATATCTGTGAATCTCGGTGAAGTGGGGAATAATCAGTTCAATTCACTAATTAGGGAGCTTAAACAAACCACGACGGCAAACGAATGTGGACAACGAAAGCACTTTTTTGCAATTTCGTTTTAAATTTGAACGCTTTCTTCACACATTTAGCTGGAGCTAACTCTGAAGCCTGTATACCCACTGAACAAATTTAGATATAATGCGATATTTGTGAGTAAAATCACTTGGCGTTAGCCTCGGGGTCGTGATCGTCGTTGCTCCGTATTTTCTATCAAGGGAATGCTGATTGACTTTCAGAAGTTTAGAAGTTTAGCAGCAGTACATTACATCGTTTATAGAAATATATCTCTGGGTAACCTCCATGTTGTTTTATTTATAGGTTGAACTCTTTAACGCGACAATTCAAACCCCCATGATATCAGCAACATTTATTCTCTTGGATGAGATATGTCCTACATTTTTATAAAGAAGAGCTCCTTACTGTTGTTTGTATATAGATTCTAATTGTTAAGAGTAAAGTTATTGTTCTTCATTCGTTTTGTAATCGTCATTGATGACAAGAACACTTCTTTCGTAAATAAAAGGTCCACTGGTTCAGTGGCACATTGATCGATACTCGATATACGTGTGTATTTTATTTAACATCCTCAAAGAACCTGCTTTAACTCGCATCATGGCCTCAGAATACGAGGTCTACCCTTAGCAGTAAACCAATTGCCTATAATCACTGTTGTTAAGGATATGATCACGTGCTGACTGAGGCGGAGTCTATTTCGAGCTGGGTAGGGATTTTCAGTTCGTTAATTTGAACTGCGGCTCACCGAAATTCCGCTTGAGAATCGAGCCTAATTCTTAATTTTCTAGCCTAAGATTTATCTGCAATCTGATAAGTAAGGAAAAGGAACAGATTGTTCGTGTCGGCGTGTTGATTTCATGCTTCGAATGAGTAACGAAGGAGAGCAGAATAGTTTTAAATGAAGTAAAACTGGTTTATGACTGATCATGAGGAAATCAGTAAGTCGGGGTAAAACGTCGAACATGACAGGAGGCGAGCCTATTGTTTATAGTCTTTCTGACATCTCAATGAGTCAATGCGGTCGTTACCACAAACTTGTCAATTGCACAAAACAGAAGATATTCTGCATGCAATAAGACACGCTCATAGCTTAGGTTGAATTATGTCCCTAAAAGCATTTGGCCATTGGGCCTTATAGACTCAAGTTTTCTATTTTACAATCCATCCAAGTGAAGCGTACCCCTTAAGATTACATTAATGAATTGATTATTTGAATATTGAAGCCGCTAGTCCTTTCAAGAATGCAATAATAAATTGATTATTGGAAAATTGAACCCACTAGCCGTTCCAAGAATACAGCTAATGGGTTTAATGTTAAAAAAATTCAATTTAATATTGATTTTAGAAATGACTAGCGAGTTCAATTTTCAAATAATTAATTCATTAATGTATGTAATCTTGAGGGGTACGCTTCACTTGGTTTGACTGTAACAAAGTCTATGCTCTTCTTCCAAAGAGATCAACTTTCTAAGAAACGCTCTCCGGTGTATTCTTACGGTGTTTTCAAAATTTAAATTCTTAACTTTTAATTTCAGTCTCAGCTTTGTTACCAAAAGGATTCCTGCAAAAAAAAAACAATGTTTGTTCTAGTAAAAATAGAACTGTAACCAGGATAAGACATATTGGAATAAAAACGTTCTCTGGTTAAAAATATATTAAAAACATAAGCTTTCGGCCATCAGTCTATAGCCTTTAACGAATGAAAAATGTGGCGCGCAAGCGAAAATATATACGAATGGGGTGCGAAGAATTGAGAATAAAAACAAGGGTGAAAAAAGCTAGAAGATAAAAATGTAAATGAGGCCTGATTACAATAAAATCGAGTATTGCCTAGGCAACGGTTTTGAGTTGTTTTCCGCGTCGACGGTTTTTGCTGTGTGCCAAGATTCTA
>Ga0126338_10004203_pt1 | contig 10188 bp, 18 predicted proteins | sample OrbCmetagenome_2_FD_92529 | JGI IMG/M metagenome (GOLD analysis project Ga0126338, IMG submission 92529) | Coral microbial communities from Petempiche,Puerto Morelos, Mexico - Orbicella C C metagenome | ecosystem: Host-associated > Invertebrates > Cnidaria > Coral | place: Petempiche,Puerto...
CAAAGAGTTCGCCATTTTCATCTTTGACGCTAATGGTGATGCTATTTATGAACTCGTCTGTAGAGCAGTCTCGCAAAACCTGTTGCGGAGAACCCTGGTAGCTCACCTTTTCATAAGGCTTCCTTTTCACATCAAACAGGGCTAAGACATCTGACCTTTTACCATTGAACAGATTCTTTTGTTTGTCGATTAAATCACCATGAACGAAATATGTCGTTGGATATGTAAGCCTTTTTACGAATGTTATAAGCTGCAACTTTCGCCCAATACCAAGCAGATTTGCTAAATCGCGATCAAGTTCAATCGGTTTTGCCCCAAAATTTCTGATTACCAGCTGGCCAACAGGTTGATTTATTTCTGTTTCCAACTGTTTATAGCCATATTTGTCAAACAGACCGTCTATTTCTTTTGCCATTCTTTCAAAACTATAATGCCCTGGGATTATTTTACTGATTGACAAAGCTTTATCTTTGCCTTTATCTCCCAAGGTGGCTGAACCTTCTCTTGTCAAAGTGTCCCAGCTGTTGTACAAACTGCAAGAAATGAGTTTCATGAAATGGACTCTCGGTATCGGCTCTTCAAAATAGATAGTGCCTCTGTTCTGCTGTGCAACAATTGTGAGAACAACCATTTTATATTTGACAAACAAAATTGTGTTCAAATAAGATGGCCAATTTGTGGAATGGTCCTGCGTTAAAAAAAGCAGAGGCGGCAAAGAAAAAGGCGTGAACAAACTTTTTAAACTGCTTCCCCAAAGCAGACAAAAGTTGGTTCGTTTCGCAATGAAGCATCAACGAGAAAAATAACGTGACCGCGGAGGTGTTTTTCAAAGAAAGCAAAGGCTCGTTTCAAAGCCTCTTCGGCTCAGACAGAAAATATTGGAGCGCGGAAATGAAAGAGGCGCTAGGTTTGGGAGACAGCGGTGGTTTTCCTTTTGAACTGTCGCCGCTCGGTTCAAAAGTTTCTTTGCCCATCCCTGCAGTACCTTTTGACGGCAAAGCGCCAAGCTTGAAAAAAATATTCAACGACGCAATCCGAATCTACGTCACGCCTGACCAATATTTCACAAGTAAATTCCGAGAAATATTTCAAGAAACCAAACTCAGGCACACTTCTGCAGTCGAATCAAAACACTGTTTAGGAGGGCCCGACATGAAATATTGGCCGCAGCAGCTCAACTTTGCAGTTTTCTGCGCGACACAGGGGTGCGGAGTTTCTCGCGAAATCTTTGACAGCGGGATGAATCTCCCCCCGCTGATAAGAGCTTTCTACAAATTCCACGTGTATTTCACGGTCAGGAGAATTTTGTTCCAGCTAGGAGGAATTCAGAGCATGAGCGCTTTGCCAGGAGATCCGCCTTTCAACCAATACAATAATCATTACGACGTCGCTTTGTACAAAAGGCTATGCAGCGAGTTCGGCATTGACCCCTTGAGCGATTTTCGCTTCACGCACGAGAAGTCCGGGAAGCGTTTACGTCTATGCAAGCGGCGCGTTGAAAACTGACTACCTATACCCGGGATGGAACAAATTCAGCGATGAAGGCAGCAAAGCGATAAAAGGGGACTTATTTATTACATTGAGCAGGGTGCTGCTTCTGATACCTAATCGGACTGGTTTGCCCCAAACACAGCATCAGGTTTGACGCAGGTGGGCTTGGTGCGAATCAACCAGTCAATTGAGGCTTTCGTTTACTGCATCCTGGGCGCGCAAGTCAACGTCCACAGCAGCATTCTCGGCTCTGGCAGTCGAGCGAGAGAAGCCCAGAGCGTGTTCCTGGTGCTCATGGAAAGCGCGATACACAGCCTGACTTGGCCGCGAGTGTGCAAAGGTACCAGCTCGCGGTGGATCAAGCGAAGGTCAGGCTCAATCTCGCTGTAGCCCCCATGGCCTGGCTCATGCCCGCACAAATGATAATAAACACCGCAAGCACAATCAGCTACAACAACAAGCTGAAACAGGCGGTCTCCGGGATGAAACTTGGGATGAACAACGAGGTAAACCCGGAGACAAAAAACGCTGTGCTCAAACTCATGGCAGGCAGCCCGTCAAAAATTAACCCACCCAACAGCCACCCGTCCAACCCGATACACAAAGCCACAACAGCCCAATCAAGGAAACCATCTTCAGCCGAACTCAGTAAGCACAGCCGACGCCGCAAAAAATTGAGCCCACTGCTCCAGATAAAACACCGCAACATGAAATAAACAAAACAGCTGTCATTGTTGGTGTAGTTGGATTATCGGCTTTGCTGTTCATGGCTTGGCGGTAAGTTAACGCTGCTTCTTAAAATATTCTTCGAACAAAAAGGCCACCGTGGCAAGAATAAGCAGCCAGGTGTGTTCGGCCAGAAATCCGACAACTTGGCCCTCAGCTTTGAAAAGGAAGCTCACAATCGAGCCAATCATCCCGGGCAGCAGAGAACCAAGTTTAGCGGCAATATCTTTGAGGCCATTTCCCAAAGCTTTGCCGGTGGCTTTCAAACCTCTGGTGAGGACCCCGATGACAGCTCCGACTGTGGTACCGGCGGCGAGAAGAATAGCGGTCAATGTCGCGCCATATTTTTTGAAGATTTCCTTGACCCTTTCCAAGAGAGACCGCCCCCTTTCCCTTTCTGCGATCTGAGTTTGCAAACGCGCAATCTCCTCGTTTCTTTCTGCCACTCTGCCTTCTGCGCCTTCTTTTTCGGAGGACGAGGCATTCTCATCTTGGATGATCGCCTGGTCTCCCTCGTTTTGGCGCTGCAGCTCGCTTTCCTGCTCTTTCAGGTCGTCCAACGGTTTTGTTTGGTTGTACCTTTCTTCCATGGCGTTTGTTTCGCTTTCTTTTGCTGCGAGGCTGGCCGAGTCTGTCAACCTTGGCTCATTCTTTTTCTATGTTTCTTGCTTTTTTTGAAAGCGAGTCCAAAGCTTTTTTCTTGTTCTCAAGATCGGTTTGATAGTTCTTTTTCAGTTGTTTCATCCTACGCAGCTCTGCTTCACTTTCAATTTTCGAACAATATTCGTTCTGAATGGCATCGATCTTGGCATCGATTTGGTTTTCAGCTTCTTTCAGTCTTTGGCGTTGTTCTCTGATTGTATCTCGATCTTCTTTTATACTTTCATTAGATTCCGGCCCAAGTTCATTTTTGAATCTTTCCGTAAAACTTTTCATTAAGCCTAACTCGTCTTCTTTTAGAATCTTGTACTCGGTATCTTTTTCGGGCTCCCGCACCATGGCAACAATGTTTCCCTCAAGTTTCCCAGTACCTCTTCTGATTCTGATTTTTTCAAAGTTTGCAAGAAAACAAGAAAACCTTGGGCGTTGACGCTGAAAACAAGCTGAACGAGGTATATGGAAAAAAGTATTGGATCAGGCTTGACCATCAGATCTTAACTGACCACGGCGTTTTCTACCCCCAGGCCCTTTACAACGACCTCAAGTTCGACGTAAAACTTGCCGAAGCTATACACGTAGTCAAAGGCTCCGACACAACCCAGCTGAAATACAAGCTGACCAACATCCAGCTCGAGTACAGAATGATCCGCAGCAAGACTCTGGCAGACGAGGCGCAGAGCGTTTACTCCAGTGGCAAAGAGTTACTTTACGATCATGTGATGCATGACAAAGAGGTGCCCTTCAAAAAAGACATTGACCCGAGGCTCACCATCAAAGTCAATGCCCAAAGAAAATCACTGAAAGCCCTCCTCCTCCTGTTTGTAGAGCCGTATACTGCAGGCAACAGAGATTCAGAAAAATTCATCTTCCTCGATCTGACGAAAGTCAGCGTCACGGTCAACGGCTTGCCCAACATGCTTTACAACGGCGGCATCGAAGGCAAGGACATGTGGGAAGAGGCCCGCAACTTGTTTGTGAAAGAAAAATAAAACGGAGCACATGGATATGACAAAGTTTTACACCGGTGATAAGTTAGGGCTTGTGATTGATATGCGCACCATGGCTGACCAAAACATACACCGCAGCGGTACGCACATTGTGAACAGTACGGACGGTGTCCAGCTGGAAATATAGAGGAAAACCGAAGGCTCAGGCAAGGGGAAATGCCACGTATTCGTCATCACCGACTCCTAGTTCAACCTTATGGACAGTCAGCTAGTAGATGTGCAGTATTGAATATGAACATGGATCCCGGCAAGATACCCTTCAACGCTCTCATCGTGGGGCCGACTAATTCTGGCAAATTGAGGTTCGTGGTGGACCAGATCTACCGCCCTTTCCGCAGAAAGTTCGACTACATCGTGCTCATCTGCCTGACGTTCACGCACAAGAAGACCTACTACCGGCTTGGCGAAAACGATCCAAGAATTGATGCGGTAGTCTGCGATCAGCACGCCATTGAAAAGTGATTGAAGCTCGTGAGACGGCTTTCCGAGGGCACCAACACGCTCATAATCCTCAACGACTGCGCGGCCTCCAAAGATGTGAAAGGGCATACAGGCGAGCTGGTGAATCTTGCCTTTTCTGCCCGGCATATGGGCATCAGCGTTTGGGTGCTGACCCAGAAGTTGACCGGCATAACATCTTCCTTCCGGGAGAATGTGGCGGCAATTGTCCTCTTTTACACCCCCTCGGCCAGGACCACGAAAGCCATCTTCGATGATTACGCCAGCGAGCTCTCCCCGGATGAGTACAAAGGTCTGGTTTCAAAGCTGAAAGAGCGAAAGTTCTCTTATCTTGTGTTCTTGCTTCGCCACCCCTATGGGGTTAAGTTATTTGAATAAAAAAAATGGAGTTGTATATAGCAATGGCTGGAGAAGATGCCGTGTTAGCAGAAGTTATGAACCTTCTTCAAACCGAGCCCGAGTCGTCGAGTGGTAGAGCAGGTGGCCTTGTTCCAACCGCCCCTGGACCTGACATTCCCGCTCTTCGCGAGCAGCTGGCCGTGCTGGTGTCCACAGGCAAAGCCAAAGAGGCCATTGGAGTGCAGCTAACCCACAAGCAGGTGAAGCGCCTGAGCGACAAAGAGGTCGAGAAATTCACCAAACGCTACGAGACGTACGTGGGCTCAAAGACAACGGAAAGCCTGATCGACAGCTTGATTTTTCTTGCGACCAAAGTGGTCGGAATGACCGTCAAAATCAAAGACATCGACGCTTATCAGAAAGAGTTCAGAAACGACTACATCTTGAACAAAGAGCTCTCCAATCTGGCCGGCAACCTTGCTTTGAAGTGCCACCGGTTTCTTGCTGCGGCCAACGCGGTGTTCATCACCACAAAACATGTTGATTTTAGTCCACAGTTGCCGGAGCACAGCCACCCTTCTCGTGATGAACACGGCTATCCGCTTGAGGGTGTTGATGAGGTACCTGGCTCAGCGACTGCCGAATAACCGGTCACCAATCATCAACAACTGCTGAGGGCTTGCCGACAAATTGTAAACAATTAAACTTTTTCATTTGCTTAGATTACGGCTCACTTCAGAATGTCAACCGAACAATCCGCGCCTCAGGTTGAGACCCAGGGAGCACCTGCCGCTGATATCACACAGCAAGCGACAACTTCGATTGCAACCATGCAGCGCGTAAAAAATCCAAAGCGTGTGGCCGCCGGAAAAATGGTTGCCGAAAGAACGCGGCTGGCCCGGGAAGAACAGGAGAAAGCGGCCGAGGCTTATCACACGGAAAATGAAGCGAAAGCTGCCACAGAGGCCCCTAAGCTAGCCCCGACTACAGAAGGCGAAAGCCCAAAGAGCGGCGGCCTCAGCGCCAACTAATGGATTGCTATTAGTGGCATAGGCATTTCACTGCTCGGGATCTATTACAAGCGGGAAGAGCTCAAGGCAATGGCCAAGCCTGTGTTCGACAAAATAAAAACGCCGGACCCCGCGCCTGAGCCTGAACCTGCTCGCGCGACACGGCCAAAGAGATTTTAAAAAATGCTTTGAACATTTGCGTGTAAAGTATATCACGATGTCGAACCCATATGTTACGAATCTTCTCATGTCTACAGCCGCAATTGGCGGAATTACAGTATTGTGGCTCGAATACACCGCAAATGCTCTCAAAAGGGTAGTGCATCTTTCCAACGAAATGTTTGCCGATAAGGGTGCAGAAGAAAGAAAAAGACAAAGAGAAATAGACCAAGAAGAAGAAAACTATCAGAAATAATAGGAAGAAAAGAAGAAGAAATAAAAAGAGGGCTAACAGAAATAATAGAAAGAGGAGAAGAAGAAAAAATAAGAGGACTATCAGAAATAATAGAAAGAGAAGAGGAAGAAGGAGAAGAAAAAGAAGAAGAAGAAGCCGCGGGAAAGACAGATTAATTTTCTTTTAAACTTTTGTTCTTTCCTTATATTGAACGCACTATGTCCGACAACAAGCTTGTCAAGACCGGCATTGACGCCGCAACTCTCACGGGATTAGCCGTGGGCCTCGGCTGGGTCGCAAAAAAGGTTGTGAAAGAGAATTTCACTTCTGATCCCAGCAGCAGCTTTATGAATTACGTGAAGTTCACCGCCGTCATGGCGGGCAGCATTGCGCTCAAAAAGTACCTCGAGGACCAAAAAATTCTCCCCGTCAACGTTTAGAAAAAAAACCCTTATAATAACGCAATGGAGTGTTCTTATTTCACCATCAAAGCCCTCACAACAGTTGCGCTGTTATTTTTCGCATAGAAGGTAACCCGTCATACCGCTGATGCCATAAATTTTGTTTCGTCGGTTCAGATTTGCACCCATGAAGACTCCGCTTTTGAGGATCTTGATACTGAAGAGTTCCCATTACCAGAGAAATGCCCTACACCTCCTCCATATGAACCCCAGCCGCTGCCATACGAGAACAATTAAAAATAGATTTTACAACATATACAATGGCGAGCATCGCGATCATGATTGGTGGGGCTGTGTTGAACGCCACGGCTTTTATCGGTGGCAATTATCTGGCGAGGGCGCTCGGCGGGGGCGACAAAGCTGCGCTTGAAGAAAAAAAGCGCCACGACAAAGCTCTAGAGGATTATCAAGCGGCTTACACCAAATACACGCGAGACAGAACACAACTTCTTGATTGGATCGCGACCAACGCGCAAACAAAGGTGGAGGCCGAGCAGAACTTCAGCAACACCGACTATGCCTGCAAACTCTAGAACCAGGCGCATCCTGACGAACAGATGGAACCCCCCAAGGAGCCCAAGTTCTCAGATTTCTATCAGCCAAACGAGCAGCAGAAAAAGGGCGAACTCGCATTTGTGGGCGCCGGCGCTCTCGCTCTGGGCTATGCAGTCTTCCGGTTTCTTTAAACTTTTTTACGCCTTACTTATATGGACGCCAAAATCGCGAAGATTTACTACAGCCCCGGAGGCTATTGGAAAGGAATCGCCGCGATCAAAAAATTACCCGAAGCCCCCAAGGTACCTGAAGAAACTGCAAAAATGTGGTTAATCAGGCAAGCGCTGTGGCAGATATTCCTGCCCGCACCAAAGCGAATTCCTCGGCTGAAATTCGACATTCCCACGCCTAACAAGGTCCACCAGGTGGACCTTCTTTTTCTGCCGCACGACAAGTTCCCTCATGGCCGCAAAGTTTATAAATATGCTCTTACCGTCGTCGATGTGGGCAGCCGCTACAAAGAGGCCAAACCCCTGACTTCGAAGAATTCTGATGAGGTCGCCCAGGCCTTTCAGAAGATTTACAAGCGCTCGCCTCTCAAATGGCCTGAAATGCTGCACGTTGAACCCAGGCACGAATTCATGGGCGCTGTCACAAAAGAGATGGAAAAGCACAAAACGTATATTCGGCGCGGGTGCGTTGACATTCCTCGCGACCAGGCCATTGTCGAACGTTTTAACTGCACCCTGGCGGAGCGCTTGTTTGGCCACCAGTACGCCGTGCAAATGCTTCTCCCTGAGGGCCAGCGGTCCACTGCCTGGGTCAAAAGACTTCCTGAAGTTGCTTCGGCTTTGAACAACGAGGTCACAATGCTTATCGGCAAGAAACCCGCCGTTGCCATGAAAGAAAAATCTGTTTATTCTCGGCCATCGACACCTTACTTGAGGCCTGTTGGAAAACGCGAAAAAATCCTCCCCTCTCTTGTCCAAGTTCGTTATCTCTACCAGCCCGGCGAGCTTGAAGGGGGGTGAAAAGAGCCACGGATCCAATCTGGTCTTTGAAAGTTTTCGGCATTGAAAGATCTTTTTCCAAACCGGATCAACCCGTTCTCTACTATCTGAGTGACGGGCCCAAGCGCGGCTTCATGCGTGAAGAACTGCTCGTTGTCCCTCCAAACACTACTCTTCCTCCGGCTGACGTGAACTAGATGTGATATTCGATTGGTTCGGTGTCTATCCCGTCGGGCAGCACCCACCGCTTGTCGTAATAAGTGCTCAGCCCCAGCTTCTCCTGCTCGTAAGCGACGATCTGGCCGTCCCGCATCCTGAAACCTCTGTTGCTGGCCATGTCCTTGCTTCCTTCCAGCACTTCCTTAAAACGCTGCCACGTTATCTCGTTCTGCTTCTTTGACATCCCCTTCGTTCCGAACTTCTTTTTTTCACCCTCTCCTTCGTCGATATAATAACACTTCGAGCAGAGCGCGATCATCCGGCTGCCCTCGCACTCAAGAGACCTGGGGTGCGGCCTCTCCACTTGTCCCAAGACAGCAACTGATTTTTTTCCGCCGCAAATTCTTGCTTTAGCTCTGGCCGGACGATGTCCTCGAGCCGCTCGCCCGAGATCGCCATGTAGTTGCTGTCCGTGTCCATCTGGGTCAGCTCGAAATCTCTTCTGTCGACGTACTTGTCGAGAAAGTCGTAGTAGAATTCCAGCATCCGCAGCTTCGGCAGCTGGTAGACGGCGATTCTGATCTGGAACGGCCGCCTTATCGTGATCCGTGGCTTGCCGCTTTCCAGCTCGTAGGCCTCCCCGATCTCGTCGAGGTTTTCGAAATACGCACTCTGCAGCGCTCTGTCGACAACCTTCTCGTCTTTCGTGTATATCACGTGCGTTTGCTGCTCCAGAGCTTGTATCAGTTTCCCGTAAGCGCTGTTTCCGAGCAGTTTGAACACTTCAGCGAGCAGCGCCTTTATTCTGTCCACGTCTCCTGTCCAGCGCGCCTCCGTCACCTACTCCACGAACCAGGTGAAGATCTTGCCCGGTTCGTAGTTGATTCTTCTGGAAACCTTCGTGACAACCGCCCCATGATTCACGTACCACCACAGCAGAGGGGTGTACACCAGCATCCGTTCTGCGGACAGAGCGCCTACAAGCTTTCTCCAGTCTCTGCGCTGTCTGCCCGTTCTTGCCAAGTACCCTTTCGTGTGTTCCGGCACAGCTTCGGCGGGAACCCTTTTGTTGTAAAAGAAAGGGCACATCTCCTCGAACATTGGCTGCAAACGCTCTGGGATCTCTATGTTGGCTTCGGCGAAGCCGAACCACTCCCCAGCTTTTAACTGGCGAATCAGAACTTCGGCCGCTTCTGCTTGGCGGTCATCGTCATAGTGTACGACGTTCTCCTTCCCGCAAGGCATTTCTCTGAGCATGGTCGAGAAATAGAGAGCGCTGGCATCGAAACCGAGAATCTATTTGCAAAGACGCGGTTCTTCGAACTGATGCGACCTTATCCGTGTCACACCGGCCTCGTGCCGTCTTGTGAAAACTTCGCTCGGTCCGCCAACAACCGCCCCTTTGAGCATTTCGTAAGCCTCTTTGCTTTGACTGTAAAGGTCTGCGCCGCGCTCGATTGCCCCTCGGAGCAAATAATGAAACTCACCCCTGGCAGGCTCACCGCGTCTTTCAGAATGTCGATTCCTCTCTCGGTGTAGAAGCTTTTCATCTTTTCCAGCGCCTCGAGGCCGGGAGCGACATCAAGATTGTTGTAATAGCACAGCCAGTCTGTGAAGATCCGCATCCCCTTTTCTTTGAACAGCCGCTTGCACTCCTATTACTCCTTCCGCGTGAGAATGTATCTGCCCTTCAGCTTCAAATACCAGGCCTTGTATTCTGGGAGCCCAGGGAAATTGAGCTTTTCGGGCGCGTCGAACCATTTGCAAGGAAACCAGGATTTCTTGGACTCACTTCCGTAGGCTTTCACCCATTTCGCGTAGCTTGTGCCCGGGCCCAGATAGTTGATGATATCAAGGAAACGGGCCCCCCAGGTGAGCAGGAACATGGTTTTGTTCCCCTTCTTGGCCACTTTGACTTTTTTTGATACTTCGGCGAGAGTGCTGGCGAAGTGGTTTTTGATCAGATTCAGGTCGTAC
>Ga0126338_10004204_pt1 | contig 10187 bp, 4 predicted proteins | sample OrbCmetagenome_2_FD_92529 | JGI IMG/M metagenome (GOLD analysis project Ga0126338, IMG submission 92529) | Coral microbial communities from Petempiche,Puerto Morelos, Mexico - Orbicella C C metagenome | ecosystem: Host-associated > Invertebrates > Cnidaria > Coral | place: Petempiche,Puerto...
ACACTTTCAGAACTACCCTCACCCGGATGATCACACTATACGAACTACTGATACTCCTGGGTTCAAACCATTTACTATATAAATCTTTTGTTTTTAATCACCTGACCCGTCTTTAAATTTAATAAAGAATGAAATCCAAAGGGGTTTCTTTGTTTCTTCTTTGAATCGAAGAAAATTCGCGGCGTGTCAAATTATTAATTAAAGACAAATACAAATAATTTCTCTCTCGAGCCGTCTTCGCGGCAATTGTAAGCGAAAGAAGTGTCTTTAAATTTGTTTTAAATCCATTTTCGCGGCTCAAATTCTATTTACAATGAAAATTGAATAATAAATTGACAGGTATTGCTCTTAAAATTAAAAAAATATACATTCGATAGACTTATTGTTGATCAGTGCTTCCAAAGCGTGGGAAACCGTTTAAGACTTTGAACCTTAAAAATCAAATGCAAATCTCCGACATTTTTTGTCACTAGGGATGTTCCATGAATTGAAGCTTTCTTGCACGGGAAAAATGACTCAAAAGACACGGTTTCAAATTCGCTAGAACTGTATTTATTTGTCAAATCGTGCAAATAAGGAATTGTTTTGCAGATATTGGGATAAGGAGGCTTTCCGTTTCTTCTCTAACCTCGAATAACTCTAATCTTGGATCTGTTTCATTATCACTCCCGACTCTTGAACCAATTTAAACTCGAGTTTTTAAGGATAGAAAATATGCACAGGTTATATTGTCTTTTCGAAAATAATGAATGCTTCTATCAGGAACTTCGTACTGTCAGAAAGGCAGCCTGAATATCAGCCGTCTACTCTGTACGCTTACCCTCGAGTGGCAACATGTGTCTCCAGAAAAGACCAGAGATAGTAGCTGTTTTCTTGTATTGTATTTAATTTTCTGGTAAATTAAAATTGTATAAAACTTGTATTAAACGTTGCTTGCTAGTTATTTAGTGTTGTAAAACAAGCCTTTCCTTTGTTCTGTTTTAGCAAATTATTCAATTCCAGTGAGGATGTGGCCAACCATATGCGAGTCAACCTTTTGGGAAACTTGGAAGACATTATTTCTTGGCAGTCAAACATTTCTCCACCAAGGCCGGTCTCTTCTCCCCCACAGGATCACGCTGTTCAATCTTCACTCCCTGAGTGGCTTCAAGATCACCTTATCAACAGTTTAAGTTTTTGGAGAAGTGGATTCCGAGTGGCTGACGGCAGGTAACAGCTCAGGCAAAGAATATAGCCATCTACTGATCGTCACGACCAACAGACAAACAGACAGCTGGGTAGACAGACACACAGACACAGACACACATCTGGACAGACACACTGGACGAAGAGACCGAGAGATTGACAGACACGGTGATGGTCTTGCTTATGGATGACACATTTAAACTGCATTTGTCACATTCGTCTTTTGAAAATGATATTTCTCATCATAGTGTTCAAGCCTTCCCTCCTTGCTAAGTTATGAAGTCATGATTCTGCGACCAGAATGGACCTTGCCTGCACCCCATCCCCCCCTCCCCCCGCCCCACGTGCCAAATCAAAACACTACGCTGGATTTAGGTTACTGCATATAATCAATGAGAACGAACGAGAACTGATAAGATGAAAATTTTTCACTTTTTCTTATCCAGATGGCGACAGTGGGAGGCATTAGACTGTAATGACGTTGATTCAGTTCACAATGATTTCCAGCGAGAGCTGCCTTACGTCATGTTCTTTCCAGATTTGCTAGAGAACGTCGTGAGAGCCTGGGCTCGATTTCAGCACCCAGCTGGATATATACAAGAAACTCTGCAAATGCAGTGGGGATGCCATAACCGGACAAACCGATTAGATAACCCGGGAGGGAGAGTTATGGCCGATGTTACGCCAGCCTTTCTAGCACAGGTATTTTGGTATAGAAATTAAATCCAGGATGGTCTGGGCTGACGGGTGTGTTACATAAAGCCGTAAAAATGTGAAGTATGGGTTGGTCAGCATAAAATAATATTGCAGAGTAATAAACATGATTTATAATATTTTTAATTTGTATGTCTTGTATGAAAACGTGATTCGTAACGTTCGTGCATTATCCTTGTTCAGAATGTAAGTTTGTCATCGTCAATAAATACCTCAGTTGCAAATCTTCAAAACTAGCCTGACCTAACCCTTTATTAAGGAAAAGGCGGTTAAAATGTGATGGTTTTTAGGGGAGGAGTCGATAAGAAAGGAAAACTTCTTACAAAAAATTGAAAAAAATAAACAAAAAACTAGACCAACATTTGACATCATTCTCGTCCCCAGGGCTGCCTCTCTTAGCCGATGAGGGTGACTCCGAAAATACGTGATTTGATTGGCTAGATTCTTGGACTAATATTTCTCCTAATTCAACGCTGTTTCCTTCCGAGCAATATCCACTGATTGATCTCTACCTAAAGCAGTTCAGTAACAGCACTTAAAGACCTCCAGGAAGTTTAAAACTGACTTACGACGAACCATTTTTAGTTTAGTCTTCCTTAACGTTAAGTTTAGGTCAGAATTTTACTGTGTTTTAAATTCTCTATATTAAAAGCTGTTAAAGCCTGTAGATTCTTTCATTCGCCAAAAGGTAATAATTAGAAATCAACCAGTGATCTTTCTGGGACACCAGCCTTGAATTAGTGAAAATGCACTCACAAAGGAGTCACCGGCTTAAGGCACCTCTGAGGACGAGATTCAAACCCAGACCACCATGCTTCAAAAACATGATTTTACTTTTTGCAGTTTTATCATCTTTACCTATGGACTGGCAACCAAAAACTCCTGCGAGACCTCTGGCCAGCGGCCCGCAAATCATTGATTTGGCTGATGCATATCAGTACAGAAGGCTCGGGTCTTCCGTTACATCAAACCTGCACCTATGACATCATTTACCTCGAGGGTTACGACCACACCACCTATAACAGTGTGATGTATCTTCTGGGTTTGCGAGCTGGACAAGTTCTTGCTGAGGCGCTAGGAGAAACAGAATTAGTTCAGACGGTTCGCCAAGCGTTCAAGTACGGAAAGGCTAAAATGGACAAAACTTTATGGAATGAGAATGACGGATTTTATCACTCTTGGTGGGATCACGAGAAAGGCTCACCTAATTGGCTAATGACGGACTCCTTGTATGGACAAGTGAGTAGTACACTGCCTTTATAGGATCTATGGGAGCTCTACTCGATTTTCTTTATATTATATATTTGTAGTCATGGCTGCATGAGAACTTTGTTAGTTCCTGAAATGTCTTTGGAAAGCTCAATCACACAGCGGTTTAAATTATACTACTTCTACTTCAAGTTTATGATATACTCTACACGTTAAGTTGTTATTTTCTAGAGTTTCTTTTTTTTTTTCCTTATTTAGGTTTGGGCCTATGCTTTGGGTCTTGGAAGTCTCCTTGATCCTGATAAGATGAAAAGACATCTGCAAAAGGAACGAGAATTGAATGACACGCCTTATGGATTGCGCGTGCTCACTCAGGGTATTCCTGCAAACAAACTGAGAAAGAAAACAAACACAACTAGCAAGAACAAAATAACAAGACAGAAAAGAAAAATACCCAGAGAAGAGGCTGTAGCGCATCTGGACAGCTTCTTTAGCGAAGTTTCCGGACTACAAAAGAAGTCCCATGTTAACAAGAATAAAGACTCTCCAAAGTTAGCTGTGAAGAAAAATCCAAAAACCAACACTGAAACAAGTAACAAAGTTCCACGTCAAGTATCTTCAGATAAACATCTGGTGAAGAAAGTGGAAATGAAAATAAAGATCAGAAAAGACAATACTACCGCAAAAAAGGGTAATGCACTTGGAAAATCGAAGCAACCAAACAAAATAACTTCAATGCGACCTGTAACTCAAGAAACTCTTAATCACAAAAATTGTTTTTCTCTCGAAGAAGAGAGCAAGTTCAACTCGATTTGGATGGGAAGCGATGCAGATTGGACAACTATGAATATTCATTTGGGAATGAATCCTGCAAAAGCACTCAAACAAGCTGAGAAAGCCTTAGAACATTACAGAACAAAACTAAACGACTTCTGGAATATTCACGGTTTGACCGCTGGCCAAGGTTATGGCGTGGACGGTCAGCCCTGGTGCACGTCGCATTACGGTTTCCACATGGTTCTGTGGCATATACCGCTGGCTCTCTCTGGTCAGCTGTATAGCGCGGTCGAACAGAAATTGACGTTTGAGCCGAAATTAAAAGTCCCATATGCTCTTCCGTTTTTCACTCCTTTTGGAAGCGGAACAGTTCAAGCGAGGAATCTCAATGAGCGCGTTAAATACATGGTGACTGTGACATCCGGGAAACTCAAACTTAAGTTATTGGCCGTCTCGAAGAGCATGTATCCAAAGAACAGAATTAGCTTGAGGCAGGGCGAGTATGTTACTTGGGAAAAGAAATGATTTCGCCCTCGTGTTGTCGAGTTCCCTGAAAATCAACTGACAAGAATAGACATGACGGCGTGATCCTTCCAGAAATTTCCCTTGATCTTTCCCTCCCTCCTCCCCCATACTTTTCCACCTCTTCCCTCGCCCTCCATACGTCACGTGGCTATGACGCGTTCAGCATAACTTCATTCTCCTTGCCTGTTTTTGTTTTTGCTATGGTTTGTCTGTTTTTTGTTTTGTTTTTGTTTTTTTTACTATAAATCCCCTGAGACCCCCATGACCTAATTCGTTAAGTATGAAAAAAGAGAACTTGGGTTTTAATCTCTCAACTAGTCATCACCGTTCACCATGTTGTATGTGTGAATGGTTTAATCAAAATGACGTCTGGTGTAAAATTACTTCAACTTGAAATGATTTTGCTTATGTTGAACTTGAAAGTGAATTTGTGAGCAAAACTCACCTTTTACACCAGGCCTCAGTTTGTAACAGACACAGTACACTGTTGAAAGGGACGTCAAACGAATCGTTCGTTGCAGCAGTTTTTTTTTTATTTAGTTTACAGAAATAGAGTTACTCAAACAAGTCTATGGCTTGGTTTTATTGTTTGTGTTCTTTTATTAATTTTGTGGACTGAAACTGAAAATTGCACTTTGAGTGTGGACTGAATAAACTAAAAGTAAAAACTGAGACATTCAAAACTCTCTTCTTCAAGATGCTATTACAAACAGCATCAGAGTACGTAATTCATATTTACATTCGCAAAAATAGTCATTTCTTTGTCTTACAACCTTTTCAAAAATATAAAATATGTGATATCTAACAGTTCCACAGGATGAACTAATAAAATTGTTCGAAAAGAGTAAACTCTTTCTTTAGGGGGCACCCTAATCTCAGTCTTCGAGAACCGTGAATTTGAATTAATAGACAAACTTAACTTTGACACTGTCGACGTCTGAGCAGAACAAAAAACAACAAAAATGCTTGAAAGGGCACTTCTTAGAATTCTAAGAAAAGTTTTGACAACTTTTATACGTTCTGTTTAACAAAACTATTTGCATTATAACCTTCAAATTCAGAAGTCCATCGGCAAAGGCGATGTTTTCAAGCCAGAAGTAGTATGGTACGATGTTAATATAAGCTTCTCGTCTGAATTGTTACGAAAGGAGATGAGAAGGACCCTTTTGAAATACTGAGTGAAACACCGTTGGCATACATCCTTATTCAAGATGGCGGCTGACTGTGGTACATGAGATGCTCGTCAGCTGTATATTTGTTGCTAACTTTGTTAACCATCTATAAGATTACAAGTAAGATTACTGCGCTGGCGAGTTAAAATAATCAATAAAGTTAACATATTGCGTACGTTTCACTTGTGACAGTCGTACCATTGATAATAAATACCTATTTTAGAGAGTTTTTTTACTCTGCCATCAGTAACTAAGAGACTGATTGATTTCTGATTTCTGAAACATTTTGCTGCTAGTGAGTTGACTTGGTCGTTTATCTCACGGTATGAGGACCTCCTTATGTTCTTCCGTCCGAGATTGACATAACATTAAACACTGATCTGCCAGCCCTAAACCTTACGAAGCGTCCCTATTATTGGACTTTTGTATCTGCAGTATCTGTACCGATCATATTTACTAAATAGGGAGCAGTGCCCAAGTCTATAACGGCCGTATCTAAGTGTTAGTGGATTATGTGGTTGTCGAGCTTGTTTAAAGCTCGGTAGTATCTTCGGTCAAAGAAAATCGCTTCAAGAACAAACCATTAGGTAATGAAACTTTTAGAGAACCTGTTACTAACTGATCTGTGCCGCCTGATGTGGACTCTGAAGGAGAGTTACTTAGTACCATGCCATCAACATCACCATCGTAATCTGCAGGCTGGAGCTCCGGACTATCTCTACCTTTTTCGTAATCACTTCGGCGGAGGACAACAGGTGAATTATTGTCGTCCTTCTCGTCGTCCTCCTCGTCGTCCTCGTCAGAGTCCGGCGGTGGCGGAGGAGGTCCTCTGGGGGGAGGAGGAAAGAACGCCTCGTGATCCATGTCATCAAGTTCATCTGAATCTCTGTCGTTCATGGCCGCCATTCGCGCGGCAGCGTAACCAAAATTGATGAAGCTAGAAACACCGTGAGAGATGCTGTCATTCTCTTCCAATGAACTATTGTCTTCCTCTGCTGGTATGTGAATTATAACCTCTTGAGCTTCCTGTATCAATTGAAATATGGCAAAGTAAGTTACCCGTACCGCGTGATGTTGGATAGCCACGCAGTCTTTACTTCAAAAGCAAGGATTTCTTATAAAGTCGAAGCAAGTCGGCCTTTTTCAGCTTGACACTTAGGCTTCAGTAAATTTCTCTAATGCATGTTAATAAGTCACACTAGCAAGCAGAACGTAATTGTCACGTGACTCGCTTAGCAGCTTAAACAGGAAAGGAGTGGGCACCACTGATTTATTCACTGAAGATGTTTATACTCTAATTATTGAGATACAAATCGTTGGAAAAGGAAACTTTGATCTTTCCCATTAACAGCGAAAACTTCTCGAATCATTTAGCTCAATGATAGTGCTCAGTTATTTATAAAACAACGTTTTTATGTTTACGGAGGACCTGCCTTCCCTTTACCGGTTATTTAAAAGTTTAGCTACTACATTCTTTGGTTAATGCCGTATTTAAAATTACACATATTTATATTTATGTTTTGTCAATAGTTACATTTTATAACTTGGTAGTGTCAAATTTAAGATCTCCCGGATCAAACATCATTTGACGACCTTCAGTGCATGTTGAACCATTCTGTTAAAATTTCAAAAAGCAAAAACCTTCATCCATCTTTATTTATTCACTTCTTAAACAGATTACTGAGATAATTGTTAAACTCTTGGCCGTTAGCTTTGAAAATCTATAAAGAGTTTTCGGCGAAGGTGTAAAATAAGGTCAGTGTCATATTATAGAAAAAACTGTAGTTTTATATCGGATCAGGTTTAACACATGGAATTTTCATAAGAATTACAACCTTAAATGATCTAAATGGTACCTGACGCGGCGGAAATTCTAACTACGTCTCATTCAGCATTATTTACAATAATCCGCCATCATGTTCTCGGATCTAAACAAAGTCGTAATAACACCATCTTTGCTTATCCAGCAATAAACATTTAAGCTCACTTTTTGCGATATCCTTTCTGGGAGTTACATTAGAAGTAATTTTGTTGCACAACAAGAACTGCCCTTATAAACAGGCGAGTGCCGCAATAATAATAATAATAACCTTATTACCGTGTCAGTTTTACTAGTTTTTACCAATAAAAACTAATTGGGGACACCTCTCTACATTACTCCATAAAAGGGTGAGTGCTTACCTGTGCAGAATCTACATGGTCTGACGTCACGGCACTTTGAACAGGGTCAATGCTGAGGGAATAAAAGAAGGCGTTTCTAAATTGAAATTTCTACTGATTTATACATAAAGATTGCTAAAGAATATTTATAACTCCATGCAGCCGTCAATTTACTCTTGGGAGAGTTATTGGCATTTGTCGAGGATGAGATATGAGGTTTTTAACCCAAAGTTGTGTCTATCATACAACTGTTGTATAACCTGAATGGAGGGTAATAATAGACTTTCAGTCTTGAATTAGTTCTTATCAACTGTGGCACAGAGGACCTAAGTACAGATCAAACACAGGGAGGTCTGTACTCAAGAGCGAGGTAAAGATTCTCCCGTACGGAGTTCTTTCAATAACATTTTTATTACATGACTAAACCAGAATTAAATTAAGTAAACGCGCAGAAAGCCGGTATCCGATTGGCTCTCGCTGTCAACATGGTTGCGAATGAAGATGAAAAATTTGGACATAAGACGGTCAGGCCAAATGCTTTTGTATTTTTCGTTTATAACTTTCTCACGGTTACTGTAACAACTAGACCGGTCTAGAGGCTGTTTAAATCGAAATAAAACTGGCGGCTGCCTGTTATTACTTACAAGAAGGGTTTGTCATTAAAAGTCACTTTTGGTTTTCTCTTTTTCTTGAAAGGACTTTGACCTCTCCGTTTTCTCCTGAAAGAAACGCACAAAAAAACTTTAGAGTGAATTTAGTTCTAAATCATTACTAATGTTACAAAATGCGTTTGAGGCAGTAGAGAGAATTTTCATACTGTTGAGAAAAATTCGTACGAGATGTAAACAGTGGCGAACATTTCGATTAGGAGAAAAATACTTCAACAGCTCCTGATCTGCACCACTTTAAAACCTCGTAGAACTAGCATTGCATTTTATGTTGTTTCAATTCACGCTACAACCGGCTCCACTTAACGCTGTATTGTAATTTCAGTGCGTGGGTTAAGTAATCCTGTACCCTTTTAAATGCCTTTATATTTTTGCGAGGGGGGAAGATAAGACTGCATGAAATGCCTGTTTTCTGTACCATTTTGGACCATTTTAGATTATTTTGGATCAGTAACCGAATGAGCACTCTTTCACTAAAAAATTTACGGGGATTTTCAACTTAGAAGGGACTGCATGGTTTTGGAAGTTGGTAAACCCGGGCCGTAGAACAAGTACAAATATTCTGTGTTACGCTCGTTTTTCATGTTTGTTATTAACACTGGGCAACAGGAAGATATAATTTTTCATCACGTTATGCATGGTTAATAATTGAAAAACACTCACATGATCAATATAATTATCATAATTATTGCTCCAACCCCGATAATTACACCAAGACAAATCATTGCTCCAACCACAGCGGATAACTCGTTCTCAGTCCCCTTTCGAGCCTCAGGAGATGACGGTCCGTCGGGGAGCTGGTACCATTGGATATTAAACTGTTTGTAAGTACTATCCAATAGTTCCTTATTGTCTGACAAAGAACTAAAAATAACAAAGATGCTATGATTTTAAATCTGCAAATGTAACAATCGTTATTGCAATTGCTGCAGGAGTGGTGCGATTCAGTTTAATGTCATCGGAACCATAGTTGACGTGGCTTCGGTTTTGATTCAGTTATTGATTTCAACAAGATTTATTTCTGGGCGCCAGTTTCAAGAAATTTCTCTTCAACGGGGTTTCTTTGGTCTCATGGCCGAACATTTTTTTTCATCGTATGATGTCATGTAAGGATGCACTTTATCTACGACACCGATAACTAAAAACATCATGAGCAAGCACTTCTGTTGTTTTTAACAACAGGTCTTACTATAAAACGTTTGTTACTTTGTACCTTATAACTTCAGTGGCTGGCATCACTTGCTTATCTTTCACCACGTGAAAAGTCACCACAGTCCTGCAACACAACAAGGCACTAGGATCAGGTTCCCTCGTTCATTTTATGAGCAGCTTTCGTAGAATGAAGGTTTAAAAGCACATTGCTTTTGAAGTTGGAACAAGATAAACAACACCAACAAATTGATCGGTCTCCTAATCTTTACACTTATATATCATCAAGTGTCGAGTGTTGTCCGATACATACATATTTTGTTTTTGCTCTCTTCTATTTCTTTGGTTAATAACTTAAATACATTCAATACACACTTACATACTTACTTTACAAAATTAAATTATTTACACCACTCACATTGCAATACTCGATTTACAGTACACTATTTACAGTGTTGTCCAATATAATTTGGTAGTACTTACGCGTTTTCGCCATTTTCTTGCTGTAGATATTTGATAAACGCTTTTCCTCCAGATATGGTTTCAAGCATCCTACCAATAAATTAAAATGTAATAAAATGCATACATTTTAAAAGCATTTGAAAACATATAATGATAATAATTTGCA
>Ga0126338_10004205_pt1 | contig 10185 bp, 7 predicted proteins | sample OrbCmetagenome_2_FD_92529 | JGI IMG/M metagenome (GOLD analysis project Ga0126338, IMG submission 92529) | Coral microbial communities from Petempiche,Puerto Morelos, Mexico - Orbicella C C metagenome | ecosystem: Host-associated > Invertebrates > Cnidaria > Coral | place: Petempiche,Puerto...
AAGAGATTTATTATCCAACTGCTGTATTCAATAAATTTATCAATGAAAGAGGGAGAGTGTGACAGTTTAGCGTGCGCGCGCCGACCTGTACGGCAAACAGGTTTTCTACTGGACAAATATGACAAACAGGTTTTCTACTGTACAATATCGCTGTATATTTGTACTGTTATTTGGACGGTATTCGGTGCAGTTGGATAATAAGGCAATTTACCGCACCCAAATTCGCAAGTAGTCAATCAGAAGCCGTCCTGATATCCTGCGATATCAAGTAATTGATCTGATATCGCTAGATATCATGCTCACTTGGTCCAATTTGGGCACGGTAAATACCTTTTTTGGTACGCTTCGGAGCTGGCATATCAGGCGAGTTTGGTATCACCATGGGCATTTTGACTCGACTACGTCTCGCTAAAATACGAATCATGGCTCGATCAAATTCGCCTGATATGCCGCCGAAGCATACCAAAAAGGTACAATTAGGTAATAATAGTCAAATGGAAACCAAACTCACCAAGTTTACAAGAGTTGCAACAGGAACTTCTCTGATAGGTCCGTACATGCGTACCAACGCTTCAATAGATGAACCGAAAACACTTGGGAGATAGTTACCGCTGACCGACACCTGTCTACCGTTAAGAAAATTACTGCAATATTGAAGGGAGCTATTTTCACTTAGCACAATATTACCACTGGAAGTAATATAATATAAATACCTCTCAGGGGTTTCATTAAGGGCCGGGCACCGGGCAAACTGCCTGACCGTGAGGATGATTTTCAGTGCCCCTCTGGTTTGACCATCTAGCGGAAGGTTTTTCTTATAAAGAAGTTCAGTTCTAATAGTTTTGCCCATGTGTGAAAAGAAGTTCCCTCCTGCTGAAAACGTTAATGAAACTGCTGATTATCACAGAAAGTAACTGTACCTGCAAAAAATTAACGTTTTTTGTCGCGCACCCAGCTCTTGGAAATTCGACAGTGATGATTCCATAGAGAATTAGTCTGTGATCTTCCATAGGGCTGCGTTTTCAGTATCGAAGTGCTCATCTTGAAGACAGCAGACTCAATATTCGTAATTTGTTGTAAGTTATAAGTATTGCAATGTTAGTAATGAACTATAGGTAATGCAAGACATGCAGTGAAAAAAAAAAACTAAATAAAATTAATAAGTAGACTATGTAGCAACGTAGGAAGACACTTCTAGGTCTTTCCTACAGAACATGTGACTACTCCAAAAAGGGTCAGCGAAGGAGCTTATAGATTTGTGAATTCCAAGGATATAAAAAAGTCTTTTCCACCCTCCAAGTGAAGAACGAGAATATCTTCAAGTTTCTCGTCTCCAGAATTCATGGTTCTTGACGATTCTTTATCAACGTACACAGTAAGACGAACATGTTTGGTGCCTCCTGCCAGGACAAAGAACAAAGACTGTAAAACTACTCAAAAACAAGATCACGACACTTCTAACCTATTCCTTTCGAATCCAAGCTGTAGACTACAGCTTTAACTTCAATCTCTTATTTCCATTGTTCATGAAAAGAGACGATAATTAAGTAAATTGACACAATCATGTGCGTCCAACTGCAATCTTTATCCCGGGTGGTAATCCTTACAATTACTACCCTGGATATGTTACCTGTTGTTATAATCCCCATACATGGTTTGACAGTCAACCAAGGCTTACAGTATTCAGTATCATCTAATTTAGCTACGAAAGCAAACCGAGCTGGCACCTGTCAATCAATCAAACAGTCATCAATCACATAACCAAACCCAAGTTTCAAAATACACAGAAAATGGTAAAAAGACAAAAAATAAACCTTAGTAGAGTACCTATGACTATTTGCACAGTCATCTCATAATCGAGTATCAGGCAGGGGCGTAGCCAGAGGGGGGTGTTCCCTAAGGGTCCACCCCCCTCGCCCTTTTCTGGTGAAATGTTTGTTTTAGTAAAAAGCAGCCCTGAATACGTTTACTGAGTTTCGCAGTAAATGAAAGCATGATAATAGCCTTTACGAGATGTTGGGAAGAGAGAGAAAGAACGGATGGAGGGTAAGAGTAACGTAAGAACTGTATTTACAAATTAGAATTGGTCCAAACAAAGAGGTAAGTGCTGATATCCAGTTCAAACCAAAATACTCACCTGACCAGTGTTTACAATTTCCAAAGTGGCTGTCTGTTTTTCAAGAAACTGGACATCTTTAAAAATAATCTACATAGAACAAGAAAAAAATAATCACAAACTTGGGGATGGAGTTGTGATGTTCAACCAAGCTCTTAGAGCTAAAATTCAAATAATTGTGTTGTAATGTGGAATGAGAATCAACATGTTGAGCTTGAAATAATAAAGGTTGACAAGTTTCCAATCCACTATATGTACAATACCTCTGTGGTACCCAGTTGGACTTGGGGCAGGTTTTCATTTTCTTTTCTGTCAAGTTTTCGTATGACATCTTCCATAACTTGTCTTTCTTGCTCCACATTTACAACTCTGACCTGTCAATAAGTAGCAGTTCTTGGAGGTGAGCAGTAAAATCACATGCACGCAAAGACACTTCTAATAAACATATGGTGGTGGCTTATTCCTCAATGTACAGTAGTTGTAGACACTGTGACTTTTATTCTTATAGCCTATTCTGGGCTCCACTCTGTATCTGGTGTAACCAACATTATTATATGGATTGTGTTTGTAGTCGCTATAAATAAAGCACACTCTGATTGGCTAACTCTAGGGCATTATTATCTGTAATGCCCATCAGCTGATTACGAGCCTGCAAGAACAAAGCAGAACGCCATATAATAAACTACTTCTTAACCTCGAACATTTGGTCTTTACAGGAAAATCTTAAACCTCAGTCTTGCTGTAAAATGGCAAGGTCTTGGTTTGAGATTTTCCCAGTCCTGACTCTTGCTTAATAAGTAGTTAAAACTGAATAAAAATGCCTTTGAATAGAAAACAAGGGAAAAAAGAAAGTAGGGTAACATATCTTGAGGTTCTAAATTATTATTTTTTTATCCTGTCTAGGATTTTGAGGCCACACATTGAATCCACTTCTGACACTTAATGAGACATAAAAGCATGAAATCGTAAAAATGCTATCTCACAATTCGTTTTTACTTGTTAAGAAAGCTTTTGGCAACCTTGTACATAAAATATAAAATATCTTTAATGTAATTATCCCATGCCTATCATACATGGATCAAAATGCACTGTCTTGTTTTACAGACTTGAAAGCAAATAAAACATTATTTGTTGAGTTAAAGCATTATCAATGCTTGTGACAGTAGAATAGAGCCTTGTGTATCACTTTTAGACTTTGAAAGGTCCCCACCCTCTATATCCCACAAAATTGGGAATGCCTCTTTACAATGCATCTAGAAGGGAGTGCATGAAGGGAGGCAGGTTTTAATACTCGTCTGGTGCCTGGGTTACACTTACCCCAACTTCAAACAAGGCGCTGACAGGTTTATGGTCACTTATTTTTAGTTTATTATGGCTACGATATTCCAGCTGGTTGACTTGAGATCCTGTCCATAAAATACGATCACACCAGGCAGGGGCCCGACCTTTTTCGCTAAAAATAAAAAAAATTCAAAAAAATTCAAAATAGTCTCAATATAGTACTCAGTGATCCAGACCTGCTTTCATTGTGACTGAAATGAAATCTACATTCATTAAACATTGCTGGCACATTTCTAGCAGTAATAAACAATCTCTCCCTTTGTGTATTCAGTCCTTCCTCAACTAGAGGAACATCCAAGAATGATTCAATCTGAAAAATTCCACCTGATGATTAAGGACTATAGAGGTCCATGAAGAGTCAATGATTGCTTTTCACTTGCACTCACAAATTTAATACCACAAAAAAAAAGTCCTAAACACTGAACAGATGAAAACTTTCAGGCCTAGTTCGATCTGTATTAAACAAGTTTTATACTGCTTCCATAAGAACTCTCTTGTCCATACAATCTTGTGCTTATATGGTTAAAACGTAAATGAGCAATATTCTGAGTGGCTCTCTTACACTTTGAAAGTGCATAAAGCAAAACCACACTGAGCTAATTTCCTCTACATGCGTGTTAGACAACCTTGTACTGATCAAATCCAATAGTAAAGTAATCACTGAGTTGACTCAACATTCTTAGGTTAAAGTTTTATTTGCTGCTTGTTATTAAAAAGCGACGTCATCTATGCACAACCCTGTCATGTTAATAATAAAATCACCTTGTGTCCCAATTATCTGTTCCTGGATCGTATTTGTAAGTTGGTTTGAACTTGATGCTGCCTTCTTTAAAACCTTTAAAGCATTTCTTTTCTTTTTGTTCTTTGATGAGTTGATCATTGGCTAGGAGTTCTTCATACTGCCCTTTATCTGCCAATCTTCTCACGAGATCTGTATCCATGCCACTGATCCTGTAATTTAAGTCTCCTAACCAGAACACAGCCCTGACAGAGAGAGGATGTTTTGATTATGTGAAACCCTGGAGACAAGCTATGTGTTTAACAAAATACATATATTCATGAAATGTGGCTAAATGTAATTTAGGCACAGTTTGAGTCGAGCCAATGCTGGCCAGCAGTCTCACAGGGTGACCATACTCTGTGGGGTCTTATACGGAGTTTTGCAGGGATTATGTGTTTTTCTTGCCAGCTGTTTGTCTTGAGTGCCATTTGTGCTTGTAGCCTGCTTTTGCTCCCTCCCCTCCCTCCCTTTCGCTGGCGATGGTATGTATATGGGGTGGTAAGTATATCCACTGAATCTATCAGTGTGACAGTGCCTGGTGGTTGCCACTCTCAGAGTTGCCATGGATACCTGCGTGCTCTACTTGAGGCTCATATCTCGGCTCCACCTTTCCCAAGCTCATCAACTGGCGATTCATTAGTTTAATACTACATATAACTTACTCATGATCAGTGATTGAAAATGAACCATAGGACCCATTAAACTCCAGCTTGCTTAGAATATCTCTGTAGTCCTGTTGGTTGGAACAAATTATCGTCATTGATTTTTATTCAAGATAAAGATATACCCCTAATATCTTTCATTTAAGAAATCCAAATCTAGTAATACCCAGTCATTATGATTGTCGAGCGACAGTAGACTCATGGGAAGGGCACTTACTTCCAGATTGAACAGTCTGGATTTGAGGCCTGGCCAGAGAAACTGCACTGTGTTCTTGGGCAAGACACTTAACTCTCACAGTGCCCCTCCCAACCCAAGTGTTTAAATGGGTAGTGGCGGATTTTAATTAATTCTGGGGAGTAGCCCTGTGATGGACTACCATTCCATCCAAGGAGGAGTAACACTCCTAGTACTTCATGTTATAGAAACCAGAGATAAGCACCAGCCTGATAGGCCAGTTGATGAACATGCAGACTTTACTTTCACATGTGGTCTCATCTACAATCATGGACAAATTGTGTTGGAAAAGGCCAAAAACATGAAATCATAATCGTAATGCCTACAGAATACGTGTCGACACCCCCATTCCCCCTTCCAATGTTGGAAAATGGTTAAATGCAACTTGTGTCAGATGAAAGTGTTTTGTCAACATTGCACAGGAGTGGGAAGCGGCAAAATGTGTATAGATTGATTTTTTTCCAACTCTTGTGACCAAGGTTGTAGCTGCCAGTAATAATTATAATTAATACCGACAGTACTAGTCTCAGCTGGCAATCAATAACCAAATTTACCCACATCCTCCAAAATCATGTGGTTAGACAGCCGTGTGTAATGAGATGAGATGCGTCTATGAAGCTTCAAGAGCGACCAGGTGTGTGGGAAATCTATTGACATCTAAGTGCAATAATTCTTTAGAAAATAGCCCAAAGAAAATACATGCACTGATGGGTTTAAAAATGATACATCCTTAACTCGATAGAAACAGAACTAGCACAAGCTGTTGAGTTAAGATGGCCCTAGTAAGGAGAAGTTTGATGATCAAAGTAAACAAGTTGTTTTCTTTTTTTGTCACAGAATTTTCATAAAGAACTGGAAAACTTGTTCTCCGTGTTTCTAATATTGAGTTTTAGTATAAATCTACTAGCGTTCTATCACAACTGCCGTTCTCTGATTGGCTACGCTACTCGTTATCTATTCTGTGATAGATAGTGAGTAGTGTGGCAGTATGCCCTTGTTAACAAAATGATGTCTGCTTCTTGACAGTTTTGAAGTGTCTGTGAAGAGGATTTAGATAAAGTTTTGAATAACTAGTAAATTTATACTAAAACAATTAAATTATTGGCTCTCGATTTCTATGTGTGACAGTTGACTTGAGCTGCGCCCTCGTCAACTATCACATGATAGAAATCTTGTCTGAGCTCATAATCTAATTGTTCAATAGAAACACTTGTGGTAGTTTGAGAGAATTTGAAAGACCTGTGGAAACACTTGCCTGTTAAATCATGTTCTCACAGCATTTCTCGTTCTCCCAATTAACTTCCACTTGTGTTTCTATAGCTCAATACTGAAACACGGCATACATTTTCAATTTCTTAAATATTATACTTAGCATTACTATACCTGGTTTCTCCTCTCAAACTCCTCTGTATGAGCTGCAAGATGGGAGTTTACAAAACAAATACTTGTGTTGTGAATCTGCATTCTAATGGCCACACCTCCTTTGTTACCCTGTTTAGAACCAAAGTGTAGCTAATGAACACAACAATTAAGGGCCTGTTTACAGGGAGGGTTACCCTAGCAAGTGGGTTAACCCTAGCTGGAGGGCAAAAGATAGCCCAGGTTTACAAGCAAATTTTCACAGGTAGGGTAACCCTACAACCCAGGACAACTTAATGTGCCATTACACTCAAAGGGTCTGGAAATAAGTAGAAAGTAAACTGTTAACTCGGGTAAGCGGGTTAACCCTACCTGGACTGTTTACAAGGGAAAAAGTTAACCCACCTGCCAGGGTAGCCCTGGCACACAGATAGGGTAACTTGCCTACCCAGGTAACCCTGGCTGCTTTGTAAACATGATGAAGAAAAAAAGAGGAAATGTGTGAGTGCTAGGGTAACCCGCTTGTGAGGGTAACCCTCTCTCCTTGTAAACAGGCCCTAAGATCTAGATAATACATTACTGTATAATCTTGCAAAGGTTTTCTGTACCCAACAATGCACTGTTTAGGCCTAGAACCAAGCAAAATCATTGGCTGTTTGCCATCACCATAGAAACTCTGATGCAAAGTCCAATGATATATTAATTTTTAGCACTTAATAATATGAAATCTGCTAATTTCTTTTCAATTTTTACATTGTATAATAATTTAATTAACAAATTTGCAACTTTACTATTAATAGTACAGACTGACCTGTCTGGTTTATGCACATATTTGTACAGCTGTACATTCCCACTCTTATTTTCTTTATTCATTTATAAAGATACTAATATTAAAAACTGGATCACTGCAGATAAATGAGGGAATTCAATGGTTTTCATTGGCTTAGCCATCATGGTATATGAGCCATTATATCATGCTTTGCAAATATGGGAAGTGTAATTGTAACTCTATTAGGTGTTTTAACTTTATTTTATTTTACTTCTATTCAGTTTTCTATATTTGGGGGCACTTTCAATAAAACAGTTATGGTATCATAATTCTTATTCCACATGTGCTTGTTGAATATGAGACGGTTAATAGTTAACTCATATCCAATGCATGCTTGTGTAATAATTGTTAAATAATTTATCAAGTGTTACAATATGTCATTAGGATAAATAAAATGCAAGACTTGCAAGTAAAAACTCCTCAGATCCTTACCATAAGACCCATGATGCCAGTAGCTACAGTTTCAGCATCAACTTCAGTGACATAATGCTGATACTGGCTCTTGACAAAAACCATCAGTAAGATGCCCACCAGACGAATGGTCTTCACCTGGAGAAGTGCAAACAAATGACAAATTTTCAACACATGAAAGCCAAAGGGGTGGGGGGGAGGGGGAATACAAACTTTAATTTAGAGAATCTGATGTGAACAGTCATTAAACATTGTCGTTGGGTTTCTCTATGTTGTCTACATTACTTTGTAGCTACTTAACCTCAAAACAAAATAGACAACGCAATGCCCCTTAAAAAAAGTACTTTTGCCATAACCTTAATGTATTGAGCTTTAGGGTGGAGTCCTCGCTCAGCAATCTTTAGCCACTCGTCTTCTTTTGGAGTAACATTTTTCAGCAATGTCTCAGCACTGAGGTCAAGCTCCTGAAAACTAAATAAACAAAACCAGTGTTGGAAATTAGCGCTTGCCCGCTCACCAATGTGAGTGCGAAGAGTGTCGGGCGAGTACAAATCATTGACCACTCGCCCGTTTGGCGAGTACATAATACTGATAACACTCCTTTTTATTTTCCATTTTATCTCTAAACCAAAACTTCCAGGTGCTTTTTTCACCTTTTTTATCTTTTTAGATGCTCAACTAATTTGCCAATAATAAAACACAACTTAGTGTTTCATAACATAATAGACAAAATGAAATATGGCTTCCTTGCAGTGACGCATCTTTCTGGGCGAGTGAAAGTAACACTGGGTGAGTGCAGTTTGAGAGTCACTCACCCGAATGGCGAGTGCTGTCAAAATTTAGTTTCCAGCACTGCAAAACACCCTTCTGTAAGTTGTCTTGTAAAGTAGAACCCCACCTTATGGTAGGTCACCTTTTTATTATGGCTACTTCTTTGTTCTGGCAAAACACCCAAAATTTTCTTGTAAGAAAATCCTGTTAATGCAGCCACCTCCTTAACACTCCAATGGCCACATTCTGAAATCCCAACCTGTATATTATTATTTTACCCTGTTTACGTATATGGCACTCTAACCAGTCATGTTACTCTTTCCATAGATCCTTTGCATAAATGGTGTCTAAATTTGAATAACAATAATTTATACAACCTTAGCCTCATACTCGTGTTTCAAGACAAAGGATTTTTTCACATGAATGTGAGGCTAAGGGTATATACGTATTGTTATTCAAATATAGGCACCATTTATGCAAAGGGTCTACTGTTAATAATATATTGTAAGTATGTATTGATTGAAGTTGATGGTTCAATTTTTCTTTAAATTATTTCCACATTCCAGATGCTTATTAAAGAACAGTTGCATAGAAGTACAATTGTGATAATATTTACTCAATTTAGACCAGTCATGAAATTTGACCCTAGGTCCTTAATAGGACCACCCCATTAATATGGCATGAATATGGCATTAATATGGCATTAATATGGCATTAATATGGCATTAATATGGCCAAATTTTCATGGCCCTTTGGCTCCAAGTGGCTTATGAAAAGAAAATGTCTCACCCCAGACTGAACACATCAGGTGGATCTCGATCAACAGCAAGCCAAGGTGCCACATTCTCTGCAGGAGTCTGGCCATTAACATTCCATGTTCCAACAAAGATTCTACATTAATACACACATTTAATTATAACATGAGGCAAGTTGTCAATAGCCATATATGGTTGACTGTGGAAAAATTTATAACCTAGAGTCACACTAAGCTCTCAATGTGTACTTGTAAAGGTCTACAGCTAAACAGCCTTCTCTGTGAACGCAACCCTTGTACATTGAACACATATTGAATACTTATGCCTTCCTTGTTCTTGCTGTTTGTTAGTTGGTAGTTTTCTGAGAAATGATATATCTAGCCACAAGATATGAAGTTGTGTCTGTATAAATAGTCAAATGTGCTCATTCTGACATGACTTGTCTGTTACTGTGTACATGTAGGTATACCTTACAGTTGCTTTGCCTTCAAGATATTTGTTACTTTAGTTTGTGTTTAGAAACTTGTTACACTGGACAGATGACCCCTGGGGGAACCCCCATATAAAATGGACAATGTGCTCGTTGGAAATTTTGAAAAGAACCCCTAAGCGGTACCAAGATCCAGTTTCGTAGGCATGGCTTGCATTTTTTTTAAACCCTAAGGGTACCAATTCTAAAGCAACACATAACCTCCTGTTGAGTTTTTTCTTTTGGCTCAATACCCAAAAGGCACCACAAACACTCCCACTGTCAACCTTTTGAGGCTGAATATGTACCCTTAAAAGGTATTACAAGCACCCCTATCCTTTTTATATGGGTGTCACCACCCCCCCCTCCCCCACTCCCCCCTCACACGCCCAATCAATGTTGAAACAGGCTTTAGCGATGCTGTTACTAGGTAACAACATTGGAAAGGGGAGAGGG
>Ga0126338_10004206_pt1 | contig 10185 bp, 8 predicted proteins | sample OrbCmetagenome_2_FD_92529 | JGI IMG/M metagenome (GOLD analysis project Ga0126338, IMG submission 92529) | Coral microbial communities from Petempiche,Puerto Morelos, Mexico - Orbicella C C metagenome | ecosystem: Host-associated > Invertebrates > Cnidaria > Coral | place: Petempiche,Puerto...
GATTATAATACCTTGGTGGGTAGCCTCCAATCCTTTGCATGAAGCAGTAAGTAGCCCAATACCATACCAACAAGGTATGGAGCAATACGACAATAAGGCTTTTCATAAGTGAGAGACTGAGAATCAATACCAGCAGCCCTGCAACAAAATAACACCATACAAGTGTCTTCATAATTAGCAGGGGGGTTGGCAACTTTTCCAATTTGGCCAACATGGAATTAACAGCCTTGGTAGCATAATATAGTATTTGCTGCTCCACGCGACAATAACATTAATAATAAAATAATATTTCTTTATACAGGGTAAGTTAAAAGCAACACAGCTGATGAGATCATATCATATACGACCTACAATCTTAGACAGCGGCAGATGAAACACTAGTGGAAAAAAGTCATGAGTACAGCTAGACAGTTCCCACAAAATATTTGTCAGTGCTTTGTAAACCTTTTTCAGGCCTGGGCACCTCCAGTCCATTCAGTGTGAATTAGGACTGTTTCTGCAATATGTGATGGAGTTCAAGATTGCATTGGGCAGGGCAGCTAAAAGACAACAAAATGTAACTGTACCAACACTTTTGGCAAGGGGTGTATAAGCCATTTTTAGTTGACCTCCACAATCATTTAGAATCATAGAAACATTGTGATGTTTACTCCAATTTCCAGTACAACCAAAGTGGCACATGTCTGATTAAGTGTCTGTCCTTCTCACTCTAATCAGAACGCAAACCAAAAAGAAGTACAGCTTTACTATATCAGCATGAGGGTAATGTGACATGCCCATGACATGCCTGTGAGACATACAAGATTACAACTAAGGCAAATCAAAAGATGCTCACTTTTCAGCTTGAGCTGCAGGGCTGAGCTGAACAACTGCAAGGTCATAATGAGCAAAAAGGATTGCTGTTGTAATAAAACTGATACTCATCAACACACCAACAATAACAAGCAGTCCTCGCAGGCGAAACCTAGAAACAGACAAAAAATAAATCAATAGCATATAAATAAAATAAACTTATTTTTTATTCCACTATTATGCCATTTTACCATGTTAGGTCAAGAGAAATTCAAAATATGAGCCTCTATTGCACTGTAGAGTCCTGGTTTGACCGGGTTACAACAAAGAAAACACAGACAGAAACAGCAGAACAACAGAATGGCCAAACTGAGCAACCCAAACTTTGACTTGTTTGAACTTGACTTTCATTTCATCTATTTCTTTTAATCTGTAATTGAGCTGGAGAGTGCTGTGTTACAGAGGTCACTCCCTCAATTTAACCATTAATATTAACATTTCATTTTCTTTAAATTTATTTTATTGTTATACACACACACATTTCTACCCCCACATACACAACATCCCTATTTCCCCACTGATTTCTTATCAGTGGAGTGGGAACCCTATTTTAGGGATTCCATTTTCAACACCTATAATGCCACAAAGGCTGCTAGTTTTACTACTGATAAATAAATATATAAAATGAACTGAGCAACCCAAACTTTGACTTATTTGAACTTGACTTTCTAAGTAACCCCCTTTTATGTTTAGGGGCCAATTAAATGGTCCTCAAGAGCTATTGCAAAGGAAAACTTTGTTTCATCCATTCAAAGTTATTTCACATGTTTGAACTTTTTCATGATTAGTAACAGTAATGATGACATCATTGGACCACACCCATGGTCATGTGACTAATTCCAAAATAACCTAAAGGCTCCTCAGCTTACTGCTTAATTGAAATTTTTGATGGCTTTTCAAAAATAGCTGGATTTAATGAAAAGCTGCATTTCCTTTACGATTTAAGGAGGCTGGCAACAGTCTGCAGCAGTTTCCTAACAGCTATACTTTGAAAGTGGGAGGTGCGGTGGCCTCATAGTTAGTGCGCCTATCTCCGGATCAAGCAGTGACGTTCTTGGGCAAGACACGTTACTCTCACAGTGCCTCTCTCCATCCAGGTGTATAAATGGGTACCGGTGAGCTTAACGCTGGGGGTAACCCTGCAATGGACTAGCATCCCACCAGGAGGGAGTAGAAATACTCCTAGTTGCTTCAAGCAACAGAAACCGGGATAAGCTCTGGCCTGATGGGCCACTTGGCTTGTACGCAGACTTAACCTTTTCTATACTTTGAAATATGAATACTACCACTGTTTAACAAGTGAAGCTACAATAATGGTATCATACAAATTCCCAATCATTGTTAAACAAGTTGTGGTCATCCTTTTTATATAACAGGTTACCATAGCAACAATATGACATGCTAAACACACCCTTAATTTTAATAACTCAAAAACTAGCTCAGTGACCCCCATTTTTTATTGTCTAATTGTAATCAGCATGATAAGATGCAACTTTTTGCAGAGTTTAAAAAATTATGTGAATGGGGTTCAGAGCCACCTTAAATTTTCGAAAGTACTGGGAACTGTTTCAAGCCACCTTAAGGAAACTGGAAGTGTCTCCGATATCTACTGTAAGTTAAGATCAAACCAAGCACACAAAAGCGGCACAAAGATTGCGTTTTTTTCCTCTGGCAACTGTTTTCTGTCTTTCTTTTATTTTGTTTTTGCTTTAATTGTTTTGTTTCAGCCGGTAGTCCTAGGGAGATAAGTGAGGTTGTTTGTCTCCCTATAATCAGAAGTTGCATGGGCTAACCAACTGCAAAGCAGTGTTCTCCAATTAGTGCCAACAAGAGTTGTTTGTACATGTATTTGATTAATAGTTGTTCAAATTACAAGTCAGCACGGTTGACTTGCTTTCATTAGGAACAACGACATTAGATGCATATTGTGTTAAACCATCAAACAAAAGATGTATGTGGCATATAGTTTACAGAATTTGACACGAATGTGTGTTGTTATCTTTTATCGATTATTGTCATTTTGTTAAATGATTTCTTACTTGAGTGTTGGGAAGCCTGTGCCTCCCATAAGATACAGCGGCCTTAGAGCGCACACATGGGAAACAGTTGCCATGTTTGTTGTAGATGTTACCATTGTGCTGCGGATTTCCAAAAGCTCCTACATAATGTACGTTCTTTAGCCGGAAAGGAAAGACAATTCAGTGTTTGTAATTCAGTTATCTTTGCCAATTGCTCGTCTAATCTTTCTATTTAGCGAATTGCGTACAAAGTTCAGAAGTGTATGTGGATCTAACTTGATCTCAATTGTTGGAGTTTGTGAGTAAATTATGTTTTTGCAACTACAATGTGTGTTGTCAGAGTTTTTAAAACTGAATTAACTTTGACTGATCTTGAAACTGCACAAAAAGATTTCCTTCTTCTTTATTTGATAGTTGAATCTATTCTCTGCATATGTTAAGGAATTCACACTTTCATCTCATACCTGTAAGCAGTCAAGAGGATGGCCGGAGAAATGATGTAAAACTGCATGTCATTAGCTAGGTACCAGCCCCATAACATGCACTGTAGAAAAAAAGGAAAAGCAATAACCTGTGTTTTCATGGATTTTAAACCAATATTTTCCAACTATTTAAACATAAATGCTCATCCATTTTGTAAAACTGCTCAGAACTGTGAATAACATTATTAAGAAACCTTAGCTTACCAAGAATCTCATTCAGTTTTAATTTGATTCAGTTGAAAATAAATAAAACATGTATTAATGGCAGAAAAACAACATGTACTTCTAACCCCCAAGCATCCTTTTTTGGTTGGATTTGCTCTTTATTTCTTGAATACTCTTAATTTCCAAGGGTATAAATAAGGTAAATTAACCAATCTAGCAAACTTGGAAAGATGTTATGTTTACTTAGCAGTTAATTGAAAAGCAGCAATAATGAAATGACTATTTTAGATCAAAAGGAAATGTGCAACCTCACAAACATCATAAGAAAGTTAAATAATAATATTGAAGAATGCAAAGTTTATCAACAAGTCTTACCGAGTTATTCATTGTGGTAGGATAAAAATTGTTGATGTATAACAGATTAGTCCACCAGTATTTGTCACAAGGATTTTCTGCTTGCATTCCATACCAAAGGGGACCTTCACCAAGAAATGGCGTCATTTTATCAAAAAACAGTAAAACAAACATGTACGCTGGAGTTAACCTGTGAAAAGGTAAAAGAACTGATTATTGATGGCATTCGTAGATGTAATCATCTAGCCTGTGAGAAAAAGATTCCCTTCTCTTTCCGAAGGGAATCTCTGTCTTGCAGGGAAGCACTCACCAGGAGGTATGTTCTTAAATCTTCGAAGTTTACTATTGGATCCTTTGAATGTTTTAACTGGACTTTAAATCTACTTGGTGAAATTTTCCATTGTTCAGTTATTCATTTCTATTTGGTGCAAAGAAAAAAAACATTAGAATGGAACGCTGAGCTCAGTGCTCCCTTAACATCATGACACCAAAACATGGCTGAAAAGAAACTTGATTGAATTTTGCTGAAACTGACAAAAAAATTGGTTTTATCAACTTAAAGAACATACATCAAAATGAGAAACTATTGTATCATCAAACATGCTAGACATGACCATGGCAACCAAATCTGACATCATATAACTTAATGTGCTTTGTCAGCATCACTGATGAGCTACATAGCATGTGGCAAAAGATCGAAAGGAGGAGACTTCAAACAGGACAAAAACACAGCATGTGATGCACACTCGGTGGATTATAAATGTATCTGCTCTAGTAAGTACAAAACAACAATAAACAGCAGGATATTTAAGTAACATTCGTTAGCAGTTAAGTATTCATTCAACAACAATTACAAATGTAACTAGTAGTCACATTGTGTTAAGTTTCTAATCTGTTTTTCATTGCAGTCAATTACTGCCAATCTTATTGATGGAAGATGAGAAAGCCCCATTTTTTTAAGGGAAACACAGCAGCAATAGACTGCGAGCAGTGTCCTTTTTGCTTGAATATCTGCACTGAAGGGAATAACACAAAAAACTGATTGAATGAAGAGATCTGAGCAGTAAAGGTGCAAGCCATCTGAGTAACATAGAAGTCAAAAGTTTGTTCACTTAGTCGTTTGTGTTCCTCCCCACTGATTTTTGAGCAAAAGAGAGAGTGATTGCTGTCTATGTAAACCTACCTCCAAAACCGATGAAAATAGTAACTGAAAAGTGGTAGCTGTCCACTTTTCTTCTCCATATAACGAAGTGACAAATAAGCAACTAGGAGGCCGCTGTAAAGAATGCAATAAGAAACATAAGTTCAAAGCAAGAAAATTATACCAATACTTAATGGACCAGTTTTTTAAGGGAGCATTAGGAAAAAGTATTATGACAAAGTTTAGGGCAAATGTAAGAACCTTAGCTTTGTGTAATATTTTTCTAAATTACTAGTCTATTTCTCTCCTTTAATATGCTGTCCTCACAACCCTACGGGAAACTCTGTAAATTACCAAGTACTAATCTAGAAGATCAAACATTGTCCTGTCATTTACGTATCAAACTCATACAGAAATAGATGGTCACGCATGCATAATGCATGCACCTTTAAAGTGTCATAATTTTATCTGTAGAAAGTTTTAAGTTTAATATGAGCACTTACCTTAAGAAAAAGAAACTGTCAACTGAAAAGGTTGCATTGCCAACAGCTTGAAATGTGAAACGTTGAATAATTGTAAGAGTCAGAAGAAGGTTACCTGCAAACCAAGTACAGAAGCTAATAAACTCTTCCATCTACTTTAAGATGTGAATAAAGCCACCCTGGTGATAATTGCAATGCTGAGATTAACAGGCCTGTCAGCAATGTAAGTAAATACTTACTTAAAGGTGTTGCCTGTTGGAAAGCGTATGTATGTCCCAGGATGACCCACCACATGCTCAGCACTCTCATGCCATTGATTGCAGTAATGGCATTTGCAGGAACATTTGTATTCATAATACGACTTGTGTTTTGAATCAAAGAGAAACACAAAAATAATCGTACCACCACATCTGCATGGAAATATAACAAATCAGGTTTATTATTATCATAGGTAAGACATTCTTTTTTGTCTCATATAAAGGTTGCTATATGTAATTATATGTAATTACACTTACTTCCGTTTCCAATATGGACATTTTAAACTTACTTGGTCCTGCTGGTTCATGTTGATAGCTTGATAAAGTTGTACTTGTACTTCCACTTAAATTCACCTCAGGGGAGGGGTGAAGATTTGTTCTGTCACTGTCAAGATTACTCTTTGCAAATGGACTTTGACCTCTAGGTGCCTGATTGTAATCTGTAGCTATGGAACCATCTCTGATTGGCATAAATCCATCACTTTTGTTGACAGGTGAGGAGTGTGACTTTGCAAAGCTTACAACAATGTCCACAATCGTCCCAACAAGGCAGAGGAATAGAATTAAACCACATAAAACCCTGTGATATGATTATTAAATGTTAAGAGGTTGCCTAGTTTCCAACCAATTAAGTCCTGGTAATGAGTTGTTTAACTTCCCCTTTTTCTCTTTTCATCCCTCTCTCATCATTCACATTATATTGTCGGAGGGGTCAGCAGTCAGTAAATAAAGCACTTTAAGGTTCCACAGCTTGAAAATTACCAACAGTTTTGACTGCATGTCTAGCCCTTCCTTCCCCTCACCCTAGCTGCTACCATTCCCTTTCCTTACAACTTCTACCCCTGCCCTCTTCTCTCTCTTTTTATGCTCTCATTGGTAAGACAGGTGATCAGTAATATTTGCAGATTCACCCATCCTTTCATTTTTTTCTCCTAATCTCAGGGGATTCTGAGCAGATCAGGTCTAGATCCCAGTACTGTATTTGCATGGGTTACAACACCCCTTTGATTAAACACTTATTTATAAGTCAAAGGTATTTTTGTTATGACTCATTCCAACACAGGTGCTTTACAGTGTACTCTCTTCTCAAACTCAAGACTAACTTGAACTAGGTACACTGAGAAATAAAAAGTGATCTTAACTAGTGCCCAGTGTGTTTAGTTTAGTTTAAATGTAGTTTTGAGTTAATAAAGAGTTAATAAAGAGAAAGGGGCTTACCAAATTTCTTCACCCAAGAGGGGAGAGGGGGTGTTTGAGAGGAAATGCTCAATAAAGAGTTTGCCACTTTACAAGTATCACAGATCTGTCGTAGCTGTAACATATAATTCAGTAACTTACACAATGTAAATAAATTGTACTCACAATGTGATTATTACTCCTGTTGTGTATTCTGGTTTCTTGTCACAGAAAACAGGTTTCAAATTCTTGGTTCCACCTTCAGGTGAAAAGCCATTGGCTGGCTGTGGACTTAGCACTGCTATTGTTGAGTTACCTGTATTTAATTCTGAACAAGATACACATTCAGCAGGTTAGGCCTGAAGTACAGTATGTAAGACCACAAAAAAGGTTAGATAATGAGTGAGCCACAGCCTCTGTTTTGACCCGAGGGCACTGGACTGTAAGCTGGTGTTTCTTTTAATGCCTTTCCATTCGTCTAACTGTAGTCTCATGAATATTTTTATTTTGTATTTATAAGGTTAAAGGTATAAACCAATCCAATTGCAATGGTGGCAACTAAATCATGTACAAAATCACAAAAAATTAGCATTACCATTTTAGTAGAGTATAACAATGTAAAATTGAATAATACAGTATGGCAAACTGGGCTAAGATGAAAAGGAGACCTCTGACTTCCTAAGCAGTCCAAATTTTGCAATGCAGACTGCTAAGGTGGACAGCTCTTGCATTAGTTTCAGCAAATTGCTTTTTCAAAACACTGTACAAAATAGAGAAAGCGGTTTGTTGTTATTAACTAAAGTGTTTGGCTGACAATTTGAACTTTCTTGAGGACAATGTGAAAGCACAAAAAAAATCACAAGAACATAACAACTTGCCAGAAGAAGTTCAAAAGATAACAAGTACTTAATCATTGGACTAGCTTGTTCAGCCTGTATATTTGGGGAATATTGGTCAATTTCTTTTTTTGTAAGTTTAAGGACCTTGCCAATAGCATGGTCCATAAACTTACAAAAAAAGAACTTGACCAATATTTCCCTAATATGGTCCTCATGTTAGTACATTGACATATTTACTTTACTACCACTGTTTTTTCATTAATCATGTTAATTTTGTAACCTCTGATGAGGTGACTTTCTCCCTGCTCTCATTTACCTAGATTGACACACATCTCTCAGTCGTACTGAAACAATTTAACAGCTACAAAACATAATAATACAGCACCTGAGAAGATATCTTGTAGAGCATTAGTTACATCCTCTTCACTACACTGTTTAGGTGCACAGATCCCCCAACGAATAGGCAATAACTGGATAGTGAAGGAAAGCAAAGCTGATAAAAAGGTAAGACCCAGCATTTATATTTCCTTAGTTTATCTCTATCATTTAACATAATTAACCCTTAAACCAAGATACAAGAGAGTTTATAAGTTGTGAGCTACACTGTATTAGCGATTTCAGTGTTGTTTTTTTTTTTCTAATATACATATGCCAACTAGTTCTTACTGTAAAATTAAAAATGGTCATCAAATTACATCAATTGTCACAAGTTTTCTGTTTTTGAATGGAAGGAAACGTTTGTAGCAGGGAATGGAAAATCAACTCTAGTCTCTAGGTTAAGTCCTCCAAAGGTATTGAAGTATAGTCTCATAGACTTTACAGTTAAAAGTCATCTAAGATAGCCTTACTATTGGGCCTTTGTCATCTTAGGTGAGGGATCTTGAAACTGACTTATCAATTTTACCTTCAAAGAAAGGCATTACATTGTTTTCCAGTATATTTTATATAAAATCAATAAATGACTTGAAGTGAAATTGGAGTGCTGGGGTAGTCTGAACTACTCACCTGAGTGATATTGACAGCAGGAACTTTGATAGAAGCCAAGCAATAATGAGCATTTACAATAGACTTAGTGCACTCACTGTAGGATCCTAACCAGCCAATGTTGCCAAGAAGAAGTCCACTTTGAGGTTTACCAATAGCATCCAGATCTGAAAATGATTAAAGACAAATAATTCTCATCCTCTTTGCTGCTCTATACCTGAGACAGTATATCCTTAGTTATAACAGCCATTATTTGCAAACCACTCATTATTTATTTAATGAGAACAGAAAGATGCTTAAGGATGGCAGTCTCACAACTTTTTCTGTTCCAAACTAAGTCATTTCCAGTCTCTGACTTCACGAACACGATAAATTTGGCCATTTTATAAGCAACCATCGAAGCCCTTTTTCAAGGTTTGCATATCACATGTCCCCTGTGTGCGAAAAATCTCTACCTTATTATAATTCTGCACAAAATCAAATGTCGTATGCATTGTTAAATTTGTGTTAAAAACCCTTGGTTTCGTAATTTGGTCAAGTAACTATCAATATGGTATTAAAAGAGAATATGGCTGTTAGGCATGCACAATACTACCCAGATACTGTAACAAACATGAAAAGGTGTTTAAGTATGATCTCACCACATTTCTTGAAAAATATCCAAAAAGATACCCTGTCTAAAGCTTTACAGTGTACATGTAGGTACTGAAACAATACCCTGTGTTCAAAACAGACAAACCTAAAAACTGCAGTAGCATCACTATTAAACAAGTACTGTAAATCCTCAAATTAGTGCCTAGGGTGCTTATTTCAAAATTAGGAGGAGATGGGGGCGTTTACTCGAGTGCGGGGGTGCTTATTAAATTTTTTCCAAATCGTGGCCTGACATGATCATGTTTTAATACATCATCTGCGCATAAACAGCAACATAAGCTGTTTATCAACATAAAAAGCTGATCATAAAGTTTAAATCGCTGCAACATTAGTACTGGTAATTTTTTTCCAAACTTAATGTGTTCACAAGCTGAAAAAATGTGCAAATCTAACACTACATGACAAATACTATACATCCTTTGTTGTCTTATTACTCGTCCACAGGAGTGGGTGAGGGTAGGGGGCACTTAGTTTAAATTTTGGCTGATAGGAGGGGCACTTATTTGAAGGGGGTACTTATTCGAAGGGGGTACTTATTCGAAGGGGGGGCACTAATTCGAGGATTTACGGTATCCATTTAATTTTGCATGGAAGTACAGTGTCAAAACATTGCTTTCATGATACTCAGAACATCATGAAGTACCCTTAAATTACCTCCCCCTGCAGCTTGCCAGTCCTCCCCTGTCAGGCCCCTTTGAAGAGGGACACAAGAATGCAATTGGCCTTATGTTACAAGTAAATTATATTCCAGAATTTGTTCACGAGTTGTATTGGGTATTAA
>Ga0126338_10004208_pt1 | contig 10183 bp, 3 predicted proteins | sample OrbCmetagenome_2_FD_92529 | JGI IMG/M metagenome (GOLD analysis project Ga0126338, IMG submission 92529) | Coral microbial communities from Petempiche,Puerto Morelos, Mexico - Orbicella C C metagenome | ecosystem: Host-associated > Invertebrates > Cnidaria > Coral | place: Petempiche,Puerto...
AAGGGAAATTAATAATTAAAGGTTACATTTTAAATTTCAGTATCGCCTAATGCTTTTTGGAGTGTTTGACGAGGCTTAAAACTTATACCTCTAAACCTTTGTTCCATCTGGTAAAATGTTTTCAATAATGGTTTATAACCAATGAAACTCGCGCCTTTGATTTTACTTACATCAGCACCGTAGAGTGGTATGTACGGTCCTGTGTATCCGAAGTCTGTCAAAACCGTGGCGATTTTTCCAGTCAATATGGCAATAACAACGAGGCCGCACATGGTCCAAGCAATCGCAAACACGCGAGACAGCACCCATTTCGGACAGCGGTCACCGTACCTGCAAGAGTTTCGTCGAGAGACTTCAAATTTATCCTATCACTGGGTGAACTGCTGCAGCAAAAAACTGACCGCGGTCTTAACTCTAGTTGGATACTCTACGCTAAGTTGGTGGCGCCCAAGTGTATAGACTAACTATAATCCGATTGTCGACCGACAAGGCAGCCGATACCTGAAACAGTTTTGCCAAGTATCGCTGGACTCGCGGTATTTTACGCAACTATTCGTCTTAGGTTGTCTTTAAAGAGTCGCCTGAAAGGTCAGCTCTTGCTTCAATTACAGCTGCCAGCTGCCTGGCGATTTGAAAGAAGCCAAATTCTCCCAAATGAACATGCGACTCTTCTGTCGGAAAGTGGGTCCTGTGTACTTTAAGCAGTGTCAGCCGATCACTGATCGATTCTGTCACCTGACAGCACTTATGGTACTCTTTCCGTCAAAGAGGTCTCGTTATCTAACGAGGAAACTAGACCAAAAAGAGGCGCGGGGCAGAGGGCAGATAGGACGTGGTGAACTTCGGGAATAAAGAGGAGACAAGGCAAATTCCCGTGCGCTTGTGTTCGTCATTTGTGTCTTTTTCTTTAACACCCATTGCAGCGACTCTTCTTATGTCGAGACATGCTGTTTAGGGTAGAGTCGGTGCAGTAACGCCACACCGATATACCACCGACAGTTGATCGATATTTCATCGATACTATCAGCCGATACATGGTAGTTACATTTTGACATGTCACGACAAAGTCTGACTCACCCAACCGTAGTAGACGTGACGAAAGCCCACCACACTCCTTCGGAAGCTCCTTTAAAGAAGGATCTTGGAAATTCTGTTCTGTTTGATCGAGATTCCTAAAAGGTAAACACATGTATTCACGTTGGCTAATTCTTCTTTGATTATGTCTTCCTAGGTTATTGTGAAAAGGTTATTGCCATTTATCGTGGTAAAATACAATGATAAGGCCAAAGTAACATTATCCGCTGTCGTGTTCTAAATAACACCGAGATAATGTCGACACCCTGCTAACTAAATATTCCTACGGTTTGGTGACAGTTTTTTTTACTTCGCCTCTGAATGGTACTCACACACACAAAAAAAACCTTGCAGAACATTGTCTTCCTCTTGCGGTTTATCAATTTTCGACTTTGTTATGCAAATGAATAGAATCTAGTTTTTTCTATTTCCAAATATTCGAATTCGTCCAGTTTCACATACCATCATCCACATAACCATGCCTGCTGCAAGCATCATGATAAACGTCAAAATAAGCAACGGCCATGATTGAATGAAAACATTTGCGATGGCGGAAGCTTTCTCGCCGGGGTCCATAACAGTGATGAAGGCCACACCCGGAGACTCAGCCAACTTGACGTAACGATAAATAGAGTAGTGAGTCTGTCCCTGATAGCCATTCACTGGAACACTGAAATCCGTCAGAGAATCGATGCTGCTAATAAGTGCCTCGACACCAGACTTCTGCGCTGGGTTCCCTCTCCCGTCGAGCTCAAAGTTGATGGCAGACGCTGATTTTCCATTGGGTAAACGGCAGTCACTGCAGCAACATTCAACCGCGTCTTCTAAGATGCGAGGAATAAAGCCTCCAACTGCGCCGTCCTCGTAAGTGATGTACGGGGGGAATGGGTACCATGTTGTCTTGAACACCCGTGGGCAGTTACACGTCGCTGAAAATTAATTAAGCAAAAATGAGTGCACGAAATGCTATTTATAAGAGCTTTAAAGCCAAATCTTAACGTGCAATCAGATTCCATTCGTGCGAAAGTATTTTCATAATCTTCGCACCCCTTTATATTAATTCTTCGCGCCAAGATCGCTTCAAATGCTGTAATTTGCATGATCTAACATATATTTTTCCTTGATAATGAAGTCATGACTACCCCGAAACGTCGGATTTTATCGTTCGTTTTTACCGTTTCATGTTTTGAAAAATGAGTTACTGAAGTGTCACGGGTTTGTCCTATTCAGTTGAAGGACTGGTGCCTAAAGACCTACAGTTTAAACTGAAATGAGGTAAGGCCTACATGGAGTTGGCCTCCAAAACTAGAAGTGACCTGGCGAAGAAAAAGACGGAGGCATGCTCACTGTTTTAGTTGTTTGGTACACGAAATAATCGTAAAAATGAGGTGGCCTTTCAATCCTGGAGTTGAATCTGACAAGAGTTAACGGTTGCTTACGTTTACGTGTGTGGATGAAGTTTCAGAGTGTGACCATTCAAACAAAAGCCTTTTAGTGATACTATCATGTGACTCTTATGCTGCAGAAGGTGGTCTGTGTATAAAATCCTAGAATGTGAACTTTCAGATCTAGATGAAAGTTATTGTGCGTACTTCCATGCGCTACTGTATATTTTGCTGCAAAAGGCGGGTCTAGGTTATTTAAGTCTGTGGATGAGCCCATAGGTAGTGTATACCACTCAAATGAAAGCTACTGAGTAGTACTTTCACGTGATACTTCTTAATTATGCTGTGTAAGGTGGTTTTAAGTCTTGAGTTTGTGAATGATATGATAGTGTGTAACCATTAAAATAGAAGCTATTAAGAAAGACGTTGTTCCTGGATTTTAAGTCTGTGGGTGTAACCCTGGTGTGTGATCATTCAAATAAAAGCTATGGAAATGTGCTAAAAAGGAAAACTATATAATTGAGGAATTCAATGGCTAAGTAAACGCCTCACTTACATCCGTCTTTGATCTGGGATCTCGCTCCGTCACCTTTAATCGTGAAAGCTGCAATTTCCAAATTGTAAATGGCGAAATTATCGAGAAGCAATATGGTGGTGTTGTAGTCATATGGCCCAAAGATTTTTTTATCTATCTGGGTGGTAACAGGCAGGCCTGTCTGTTGAATCTTTGTGTAATAAATGTGGTAGCCCAACAGAATACCGTGAACAAAACCATCCGGTACTGGGCCCCAGGTCACCGACATCTTGAAGTCCCCGCTGCGTGATATGGGCATAAAGTTGGTCGGTGGCATGCTGGGAACTAAAATATAACAAACGTTAGACTTACATTATCCTGAATAATACTGCGCGTTTTTTGTTTTTACTAATTGAGCGCGAGGGCTGTACTGGCGAATATTGGCCCGAGGTCGTGGCAGTACGGACCTCGCTGCGCTCGGTCCGTACAGAAACGACCGAGAGCCAATATTCCAAAGTACGGCTCCAGCAAGCCAGGTTAGTAAGTAGCGTGTTACATGGCACTCCGCCCTTCCAGGTTGAATTTGCGGGCTTTCGAAAGCCAACAATACACGGCTTATGTCCGTTTGCACGGGAACGTATGGCAAAATCCCGATCAAGAAAGAACCAATGAGAACACTCGGGTTTACCCCAAGACTGCTACCTTGCCATACAATAATATGAATTAGGTTCCTAAAAGAGATTAGCTTAGACGAATTTTATTCGTTTTCGCCTTCTTCTAACCTTAATTTCTTACTCTTTGAAAGCGTCAGACGTGAGTAAACGCTAAGAGGGTTCGCTCTAGATGTTTCGTACAACTCTTCTTTTGCTGACAATGGCTTTGAAATTTGATTTTCGCCTTAGGTTGACGAAAACAAGAAAAAGGTAGCTTATAGGAACAAAAATAATCTCAATTGAGAAGATTAAAATGAACGTTAAACTCAAAATGTGACTGTCTCAGATTTTGTTCAGGATAAATCTGACCCTTACGATGGAACAAAGGGGAGTAGTCTTTTCACTTAAATAATAGTCTGCGAGCAGTCCCTCTTTTACTCAAAAATCCGCGGGGAAGAAGCTAAACGAACGGAGGCGAGAGGAAAAACCGATCGATCGATCGTCGCTCGCCTCTGCTCGTTCGTTTCGCTCTTCCCTGCGAAATCTTCGAACAACAACAACAAAAAAACGAAAACGAGACTTCTCGCGCGCAGTCTACTAAAATATTACGAACATTTGCAAAATATCAACCCCGTCATACTGACCGTCTTCATCTGTGGACACGACAAACTGTTGACTAACGTTTCCGTCTCCTTTGGCTGTAAAACCCAGTACGGAAACACTGTAGTTGGTGAATTTCTTCAAAGCAGTCATCTCATACGATAACGCGCCCGGATGTAACGTGATGATAGTATACTCCGACCAGTCCTCCTCTGTTGAACGTCTCGCGCGGGAGCTGAACACTACACTGTTATCTCTTGGAGCAGATCGATAGAAAAGTTTAATTCCCAGGAGTATTCCATTAACGTGGTCTTTGGGGATTGGTTTCCACTGGACTGAAATACTTGTAGAGCTTGAATTTTGTGTCTTGATATCTTGGGGAGGCAGGCCGGGAACTAAACGACAGAACAAAATAGAAAATAAACACGTTTACATTGTGGCGACAGTCGGCATGCACACACAAGGCGACATGCAGCCTGGACATAAAGCGGGTGCAAGCCCCTTCGTATGTGCGCATAGGACGCATGTTGCAGGGACAGTACGTAAGCTGGTGCACACGACGCGGATAGAGGCATAAAAACGTTTTGTACCGGGGACAGTTTGCAGGAGCAGTGCACATGGTGCGACATTGAAAATTGAGGTCATTTTTGTCACTGCTTCTTGACGCACGAACTCGAACCAACTGAATTTCATCCAACATGTTGCGGGAACAAAATTTTGTCCCACAACACAACTTTTTGAACAGTCGCTGCACACGCTAGAAAAACTGTCGCTGCAACATGTCCCCGTTTGGTGCCCTCGTTACATGTTTTTCTAGTACATGCCGACCTTTAAGCTAAGTAGACGATTTCGTTCAAGATGTTGCTGTTACTGGATACAAGCAATGTTACGATTAAGAGCTGTTGGTTTGCTTCAATAGGCATTGTACTGTTTCGTCAACTGTAATGACAGCAAAAGAACGTGTAACGTTGCCAAGTAACCTCTCTGACCTACAAGCAGGCGCAGGGTGAGGCTTACAACAACCACGACGGCGACAAGAACATTCCGAAACAAAAGGCGAAATGATTGGTACAATGGCGCTGTACATGAGTGATGCTAAGTATTTTTTGGGCAGGCGAAGCACGATTGCACATTTTCAATAGCTCTATTAAGAACTGAACGCTGTGTTCACACATTCACCAGGAGATAGTTCTTACACCGATAGAGAAACTGAAGAGATCGAGGGATTCGAAAATTGTTCCGGAGAAACTAAATTAATCTATAAATCGACGTGATTCTCCGTCTCTCCGTGTTGGCTGCAGAGATTCCCGAATACCTTCACAAGACGAATCTCCTGCCGAATGAAACTCTGGTTATCACAGTAAAATCATCCATAAAATAACATCAATAAAGAAACAAAAAGGTCTTGACGTACCATCTTCGCCAGTTGTGACGATAATCGGTTCCGTTGCCGCTCCAATGAACTTCGTAACTCCTTTAATATCAATACTATAGTTGGTGTATTTCTGTAGATTGGTTATTTCAAGGGTCAGGTTCGTGATCGGCAACGTGATGTTGTATGTGGCGTTGTCAGCGGTATCTAACGGGCGATACGTAATGTGAAAATTTCTTAGGATTCCGGCGACTTGCCCTTGAGGGATTGGGTCCCAACTCAGCACGATGGAAGTTGAGCTTGAATTGAAACCTCGAAACGTCCTGGGTGCAACTTGAGGAGCTGAAAACACAAGCGTTGGCAGTAGGTTAGGAAGAAGAAAACTGAAAGATGTAAGCGGGTGAACAAGTAACGACGTTGGTAAGGGAAGCAAGGCGGTAAGGGACTAAAGCCTGATTTTGACCACGACATAAGCACAAGTATAGGCATAACCGTAGGGAGGACGCCCATGGCACAAACATAAGCACAAGCACACGGTAGTGAGGACGCGCACAAAAATTTTCGTTCTCCTGGTGCTTGTGCTTGTGCTTATGCTTATGTCGAGTGCGAACACGCTGCTGTAAGCATAAACATAAGCGAAAGTCCGCCATCTTGTTTTACGGTGTCGAGGAGCTATGTATTGGCATTATCGGACAATCTAGTCCATAATTTTAGCGTGTGTTAGATAATTTTAGCGTGTGTTCCGCCATCTTGTTTTACAGTATCGAGGAGGTATAGAAGCAAAAATATGAATGCCTACGTACTTATCCTTGTGTTGTGGGCGTCTTCACCAACGTTATGCTTATGTTTGTGCTTGCGATTATGTCGTAGTGAAAACCAGGCTTAAGGAAGCAAGGCGTTTCGAGCAAAGAAGCGATTTATTTGTTATATACTGGTCATGCAGGTATTCGTCAAATCTACCAACCTTCTTCTTCTGTTTGTACAGTAATAAAAGGACTGGGAGGCCCATCTCCTTGAATGGTAAACGCCCTCACGTCAAGGTTGTAGATTGTGAAAGGACTTAGTCCATCTATTACACCCTGAAAGGTGGAACTATTAAAGCTTTTGTATTGAACAGCCCGAGAGCCTTGAGCCTTTTGGTAGAAGACTTTGTAGCCCATTACAATGCCATTAACTTTGTCGGCAGGAACTGGGGTCCAAAATAACTGGATTTCCGACTGGCTCATGTTATAGCCACTGACATTTTGCGGAGGTGCTTCTGGAACTGAAATGAAAAAGACTTCTTTTCAGTGATTGCAGTGACTTTAAAACATTTCCGAGGTGCATTAAACACACTTGTACTGAAAACTAACAATCATTACGCATATTGAGACGTTAATTGTCTCAAACATTGACTCGTGTTTGCAGAATAAGGGTTAATCCCTACGTTCTTCAGATCAAAAAATATTCTGACCAATGTGAAATAATGAAGTCTTTTCTTACTTTGTTTGTATTACTATTTAACATAAACACGTGCTGTGAAAGGTTAAAAAGTATCTCTAACTACTAAAATGTATTGTATCAAAAAAATAAGTGATCTGAGTTTTTTTTAGAGGGAATTGCACTGCAATTGCGAGGCTTTCAATTGAGTGCCAAAAATAATCCAAAACTGCGCTGGTTCTGCTTTGCTACGATCCCTGATTGGTTAACGAAACCCACGCCTCTTATTCACAACCAATCAGGTTCAAAACTGAATATCAATCGTGACCTAAGCACGTGCGTTTTCCCGCGCTTGGCGCCGGTCACGTGAATTTACCTTGAACTATCATTGGTTTTGATTGGTTAGGGACGGACCATTATTTTTTGAGGTGGTTGGACAATTTTCTTTTTGTCACCTTCAGGTTATGCATGATGTTTCTTTTTGGTGGGCAAAGCCTTGTGCAAGAACTTTTAAACGTCAATAAACAGGTCCTGGTTGGTAGAAAGCAAATGCGCGATTTGCTTTTTCCCACGGCTCCCATCGCATGATTTTTTTCAGCACATTTTGCTGTGCGGGATTTGTTTGTGGGAAATTGCCCTTCAAAAAAACAATGGTCCGTCCCTAAAGTAATACATCAAAACCAAAGCAATCGAGTTAACTTAACACGATTGCTTTGGTTTTGATGTTGTATGGCACTAAATTGAAACCGCTTTAAAATCCAACAAATTAAAATATTATTAATCTGTTAAAATATCTTTTAATTAAACATACCATCCTGATCAGTGGATGTTGTTGTGGACACGCTGGGTCCAGATCCCTTGGATGTAAACGCTGTTATGGACAGCTGGTAAGTGTGAAACTTTTTAAGATTTATGAACCGTGTAAACAATTCAGGAACTGTATTTCTTATACTTATTGAAGAGTTGCTCGAGTCTGTCAGGGTCACGTGATAACCTCGAATGACCCCAAGTTGACAGCATTCGGGCACAGTTCTCCACGTTGCACGTATTATGGTAGAACTTCCATTGAAAGCTGTGAAATTTCTGGGGTGTTGGATTGGAACTAAGAAAAAGAGCAGTACGCGTGTTAATGATTCAGCAAACAATTTGATTCCGGCTGGCCAGTGGGTCGGTGGGTCGGTGGGTGGGTGGGCGGGTCGGTCGGTCGTTCGGTCAGTAAGTCGGTTGGCCAATCGGTCTATTGGTCAGTCGTTTAGTCAGTCAGTCGTTCAGTCAGGCAGCCGTTTAGTCAGTCAGTCGTTCAGTCAGTCAGTTGTTTAGACAGTCAGTCAGTCAGTCAGTCAGCCAGCCAGCCAGCCAGCCAGACAGCCAGAAAGCCAGTCAGTCAGCCAGCCAGTCAGCCAGCCAGCCAGTCAGTCGGTTGGTTGGTCGGCCCGTCGGTCGGTCTATCGGTCGGTCAGTCAGTCAGTTGGCCAATCTGTCTACTGGTCAGTCGTTCAGTCAGTCAGTCTGTCAGTCAAACTAGTCAGTCAGTCATTCAAGCTTGTCAGTCATGTCATTAAAGCCTCACAGATATTAAAGAGGCCACAATGAAGCAACAAAAATAAGTCTACTTACTGCTTTCCTCTGTGAACACCTCCACAGCTCCAAGAGGGCCGTCTCCATAATTATTAAACCCTTGAACTTCTGCCCTGTACTTAGTGTACGTCTTGAGTCCCGTAAAGGTCGTCTCGTGCATAGCCAAATCATAAGTATAGTTTTCCAAGCTTTTTAAGCCTCCTTCCCTTGTCACCTCATAGAAAAACAGCTTGTATCCTTGCATGATTCCATGTTGTTTATCTGCCACTATTTCTTTCCAGCTGGCATATATACTGGATGTACTGGTGTTGTAGGCTGTGAGGGCCTGGGGAGATGCTCCAGGAACTAAATGATAACATAAATATACGTTAGAGTAGAAACGAATAACAAGATTAAAACTTAAACATGTAGAAACAAAAAAGCCTCAGCTATATTCTTCGCGATCACCTTCGCCTCTTTCGCAATCATCGCCTGTTGTATCCAAGGCATACAAGGGTAATATTACCCACTTATTGTGTAATGTAATTGCATTATAAACGTTTTCTTGACCTGTCTGGGATTAATGTACAAATGGCTAGTAAGCTTTGTGCTCCATCTGGTTAAAATTGTAAAACAATGTTTAGAAGTGGCTAGGCATTTACAGATTAGCGTTTTAAACAACATTTTGTGATACCGACAACCTCAAACACTTTTCCCTTCTTTTTGGTAAGTTTTAAGCTTTGGACTCAGCTAGCAAGTGCAGACGGCTACTATGTGATACAAAAGAAACAGAAGACGTCTGTACACAGAGATTTTCGTAGCACACCCTGTTAACGCCCACAGATGACGTCAAAATGTGTTAAGAACAACAAAGTGGCAGACAAACAGTTAGGCGAGTGTGTCACTGATGTTCTTACCACATTTTGACGTCTCCTATGATCTTTTACCAAACAGACGCACGGAAACATAAAATCTATTTGTGTTATATAGTAAAGACACAAAAAATGTTAATGACGTCATCCATACGTCTGTCCTCCAATAGATCATAAGTAAGAAACAATCAAAATCCAAGAATATTTTGACTTATTATATAACAGTGCATAGATCTAGAGTTTACTTTACCTCTCTTCGGTTGGATTTCATTGCCTATAACACGCTCATTGCAGTAAAGAGTCTATGATTGGTTGATATTTGCGCGCTAAAATTCCGACCCGACAATGACCAATCAGAGATAGTGCACCTGCGTGGAAGCGAGGAATTCTTCGGGTATTAGAATCTCGAACTTCTCTCTTGCGGGGAAAAAATAAAATGCCCTTATATTCTTGTCAGGCTGCTTTCTAGATTGAAAGAGACCAAACTGCAATTATACACGTCATTAACCTTCGCCATGGGTCCTAACTACCACAGACTCGTTTGTAGGACCGGGTCCCTTGACTGTCCTCGCAGCTACGGAAATGTTGTACAGCCTGAATATTTCCAGTCCTCTCACGCGAGTACTTCTGCTTGTACCTCTGTAATGTGTTGTTGCTATTGCGTCGTCCGGGAAGAAATCGCTTGCATTAGCCTCTAAGACGTACAGCAAGAAGCCTTGCAGGTAACCGAGGACTAA
>Ga0126338_10004210_pt1 | contig 10180 bp, 6 predicted proteins | sample OrbCmetagenome_2_FD_92529 | JGI IMG/M metagenome (GOLD analysis project Ga0126338, IMG submission 92529) | Coral microbial communities from Petempiche,Puerto Morelos, Mexico - Orbicella C C metagenome | ecosystem: Host-associated > Invertebrates > Cnidaria > Coral | place: Petempiche,Puerto...
ACAGGACTTAACTTGACGTTCCGAAACGGTTTGAGAATTACCAGATAAAGATGACTTGAAGAACTCTTGTGAATGAGGATCAATTCGTCGATTGCAGTCAAAACAAATCAGCAAAAGCATTTATTGTGTTGGCCTTTCATCAATTTGACCGAAGTAAAATTGAAACCCACCTGTGGGTTTTCTTTCGTGAACTGCACGGGTTTTGTTCGTTAACCACTTGGTTTTGTCTCATTCCCCTCGCGGGCACTGCACACGTTCTGCCCTTGTGGTTCACACGTTCCGATGTGCATATGACTTCAGGCGGTACTTTAAGGATACTACTGTAGTACGCTTTCAGTTTGCTCTTTTTGAAAGAAAGGTTTTCTTCTGCAGGAATAGAACGCAACAGAGAAAGCACTTTTCATGAATAAAAATTTTAGGAAATCTTGCCAAAGTTAACGTCAAATTGGATGAATCTACAAGTAATGTGATAGCTTTTTTTGCAGGCTAGCAATGTGAAGGAAAATAAAATCAATTCACTGTCACTTACTGCAGCAGATGGAGTAATTTTTCTTGTACAGCATCCAAGTGCATCTTAACTTTTTCTCCACCAATTCTGGACAGATTTTCTCAGATAATTCTCTTGTTGTTTAGCGTCTCAAATATGTAGCAAACAAACAAATGTTCTCCTCAATGTCAAGGGTGATAATGAATCTTGTCATTAAGGGCAATAAATTTTGCATAATTCCAGGGTTCGTTTGGGGCCTGGAAAACCTGGATAGTACTGGAATTTTATTGTGGCATTTTCCAGGACTGGAACATCCTGGAAAAGGCTACTGCTCCTGGAAAGTTCTGGAAATCTGTTGAACTGAAATAAAAAATATGAAGTGTGTGGCAGACAGTAAGGAGAATTAACATAGTGATCTTGGGAGTGAAAGGGTTAATGTAAATTTTAGACTCCTAGAAAAATCAGTCTGAGTCTTGGAAAAGTCCTGGAAATTTGTTTCTGAAAATGGGTACGGACCCTGTAATCCAGATGGATGCTTCGCATTATAAAGGATTGAGGAGTAAAATGATCGACAACAACAAATTGTAGGTTTTGTAGCCTGTGAAACCTTGGGTGATGTACACAATGCATGCTGGTCGACATAGGCTCTTTAAAAGAAGTATACATGTTTGTATTGAGGACCTTTTGATTAAGTATTTCATATCTCCTTTTCTGCTTTTGACAGATTGGTGAAAATGTCACTTTCCAAAGAACAAAAAGGATGGTTGGTGGTTGGAATTGTTTTACACAAGACAGTTGCTCCTGTCTTACGATGTTTTGTAGAACAAGAAGTTACAAAGCTATACAATCATTATGACAACACTTTTAACTTAAAGACATTGCAATTGAATCAGGTTTCCGCTGATCCAGAGCTCAAATCATTAAGTTTCCGAAATATAAATGACAATCACCTGGTGCCTAACAAAAAGAATTACAACTACCATATTTACAGTCCATTAGATTTAGCCAAATTGTATTTAACACCAAATGTAGCCAAATGCATATCTGGCTTTGATGAATCCTTGGACACAAGTGCCATTCTGGTGCTTCTGGGAAGTAAAGTTTCTTTGCTTACCAAAGTCCATCATACTTCACCCTCACATTTTGCACTGATTCAACGTCTTGCTGATGATGTCAGAGAGAATGTGCGGAACGAGTGGGGCCACTATGACAGCACTAAGTGGACTGAGACCTTTTTCAGTGACTGTTTTGACAAGTTAAGAAAGTTAGTCAGCAATTTAGGTCTAAAGGATGGAGGGAAGACCACTTTAGATGAACTAGATGAGTACAAAACAAAAGGTAAGCACATTTTAAATGTCATTTAATTATTCATGAATAGTTAACTAATTGACACCTAAAAGCTTTGAACTTTGACAGGATAAAGAACAGATGAACACAGTTTTGGCAGGATGTGGTGAGATTGTGTGAAGGATTACCAGTAGCCCAAATCTGGGCAGGAATCGTGGTGAAACCCTAGCACCATTTTGTAGGGGAATCTTGGTTCAAGCGAATCAGTTTCAGATCGAACTTAACAAAAACATTAGCTCTGAATACTGAAAGGGCAAAGCCTGATGTATTGAATACTTTTTTATGTTGCGCAGGTTTTAACACTTGAAGATTCTACAAAGTTTAATGTATAGGCAAATTTTGCAGTTTTTGAAAGCAGTTTCTCCTTGAATACTACAGCCAAAGAGCCAAACATTTCACCAATTACTGCATTTCTCAAGCTCTTTAAATGTTTGAAGTCAGTTTTTTTTTGTATCTACCATGATGCCCTCAAGCGCTGCACAAAGTGTTATGTTAATAGGAAAGATGTGAACAGTGATGTCAGCAATGACTGCTCTATATAGTTTATAAGGTACGAAAGTTGCCAATGCATGTAGATGCCATTTATTGACGAAGTTGTCAATTATATCTAAATTACTTCCTTCCTGGTTAGAAATTTGAGCTTTTTAGTGTTGATAAATATGCTGAGAATATTCTGTCTACTTATGGAAGTATATGTACATTCATTATAATTCCTGTAAGTTCTGTCATTGTAATCCGGGGGTACCTGTACAGTGCTCCTCCAGGCCACGAACCCTGCATTTTGGTGGTCAATGTGTTTGTATATAATTATCAGGCCATGAACCCTGCATTTTGGTGATCAATGTGTTTGTATATAATTATACAAAATTTTGCTGTAAATACTGTAGTGATGAATGCTTCCTTTAATGCCTTCACTGCTACAAGGACTTACAGCTTATATGCTATAAGGACATACTCAGTACGTCCTAAATCAAGGTACTCGTATGAATATTTCCACACATTGCAAAAAGAATGAAACCCCAAACAAATAAACTTATAAGGGTCTGATAAAAGACTAGTACACTTGGTGACAGGTACATGACGAAAAACCCAACAAAATGTAATTTTCTTGTCAAGGACATGTTATCTGCCATCTTGGATTTTGCATGTGTGTTTACCCAGTGAATTGTGCGATTGTTGTCCTTTTTTGATTTTAAATTGGCAAGGAATGTCTGGACATACTGTGGATGAAATTCTAGATAAATTGTGGAACAAATCTGGCGATGAAGAAAATATTTCTGGTGATGAGTTTGAACAAAGTGGGGAAAATGATGAAGATTATTTAGATGAGTCTGAAACCTAGAATGATGTGAGTTTTAATAGCACATTTGATTTCTGTAGCTAAGAACTGTGTAGAAGATTAAATATATCTTGATATTTCAAACTTTGTAAAAATACCCAAGAAGAAATGGCCTGCAGTGAAAGGGTTTAGTAAGGACATTAACAGCTTACAGAATTTACCTCTCAATCTGTTTTAATCGTTTGACTCACTTGATAAAATATTTTTGGTTTTTCCTTAGCACTTTGTACGGGAGGATGCATAGATCAAAGTCATCTCCAAATGGTTCAGGATGGTTTAAGTGCACTTATTAGAAATTTCCAGAACATTCAGAATCAGTATTCTGCTACTCAGGATTCATTAGTTGAGATACAAGATCAACAATCATCCAAAAGGGCCAGACTGGAAGCTCACGATCAACAATTGAGTGATCATGAAGAGGTTCTGAAGAATCTTAACTCTGCCTACGAAAGCTTTAAAACTCGAATGGAAGAAGTGGAACAAAAAGTGAAAAGTCAAGAGAGCAAAAAGACAGGTAATGTTGCTCCTTTTCTCTCTGACCCCTATGGGATAGTCTTAGATTAAGGTATGTTAAGAGGAAAATGTGTCTGGCGGGGTTTACATGTAACTGAGTGCCTAAAAGATGTAAATTGTATGAATGTACCTGAAGTCTGATGTGTTGTTCAAGTGATTGAATAAATGCAACATGTTGAAATGTCGAACAATGTAAATGTAGTTTTGGAAGATGCTGGACCAAACTTTGAGTAGAATCAAACTTTTGGTTGAAATGATTGGTCAACTGTTCCGACATCAAAATGTTGGAACTGTTATTAATATTTTGACCAGGGCTTTAAAGTGCCTATGAAATGATATTTTTGCCCACTTTTTAACTTGGAGAATGTTATTTTCCAAGTTGTAGTGGTGGCACGATTTCACTCCTTCGCTCCTTTGCTCCTTCGCTCCTGCACCCCTGCACCCCTGCACCCCTCCACTCTTCCACTCCTCCACTTCCTGTTAGACATTTGGAAGCCCAGGGGGGGAATTCCCATGTGAAAAGGTCAGGGATTCTTGTTGAATTTAACTCCTAAAGGAGACTAATGTGGGTGTTGCTTGAGCCTCATTAGAGCCCTAAAAGATACCACTTAAAACAGAATAGGTTTGATTACTAGCCACTGTTCAAGAAAGGATCCTGCGTGCACTTGTAGACCCGACTCATGTAATCCAGAGACCAGCATGAGTCAAGCCTAAAAACAGACAATAAATGAGAACGTTTCTTTCATTATTATTTCTTCGAGTGCACCCTAAAGGATACTTTGACAGCTAAAACTGGTGACATTTTGTCATCAACACCCTAAGTGAGACCAGAATCCTTGATTTGTACCTGAGACGACATGCATCCGTGACCTTTTCATATTCAATGTAGGAGTCTCCCTGGGTTTCGAACATCAGCCATCTAAGTCCATTTTACAGTCACTTGCAGTGTGTCAAGTTAGTTATTTTCGAGAGGTAGAAGTTGAAACGATTTTTCCACTGTAAGGAAAATACTTATGGTTCTTCCTTAGCAATTCAATTTAGAAAAAGTTTTCGTGGTTTTCGTTCACAAATCTATGTGATATTGTGAGTTCGAAAGCAATTGATATAAACAATTAAAAATTCCAGATGATTTTTTAAACTCAAGAAATGGAAAGACAAACGCTACTTTTCAGTAACTAGTTTCTTGACAGAAAAAGAAAAAAACATTGAAGAAGAAAAGGAAAAAGAAACTTGAGTCACCCCTAGGATTCGAACTCCCATAGTGTCGCATGCTAGGGCAGTGCTTATCACATTGTACTAATTGTTCATCGGATTTTGTGAGGTGAAAGTATCAGTTACATATCTACGTACTGAAGTGCTGGGTAGTTAGCACAGCAGACTCAAGTGAGTTCCGAGTGTCAAGCTTGTTCAAGTGGAGGTGACACGATTTACTCACAGACTGAATTGTTTTTATGGGAGTGTTTATCATTCGTGGACCTATTAAGAAGTGGTGTCATTATTTTAACAGACTCAGTGGAGTTGCGAGGTGACTTACAGCTCAATGTACTAATTTCAAACGACTACGTTTGGACACAAACTATGAATGGACTTGTGTTATTTATGGAAAGAGAGTTAACTTTGGTCCTTATATTAGGGGTAAAAGCAAATGTACATTAAGTACAACACTATAAAGGACACAAAATCTCAATGTACAATGTACTAATTTAAAGCTGACTGAAATGGATTATTCTGTCTCATGTTTCACTTGGCAGAAATCCATGCTATTTAAACTTGATTTATGAGCTGTGTATCCTGATATTGTGTTCCACCTTCAGGCTGTTGAATTTTCATTCTTAAATTTTGGTGTTATCATACTTAACTTTGTAGTATATACCCAGCTGCTGTAACAACATCACTGCATTGAGAACTCAGCAAAAACTGCATAATCTGCATATCTAAAAGACTGTTACCTAAATCAGTAAATATTTCAGTGGATCTGGTGCAAAAAAACTATGTTCCCGATAAAATCACTGTTTATCTTGATGCCAATCTTCACTTTTTGGTGAAATCTATTTAAAAAATATTAATAAATAATTATTTAAAACAAAGGGTTTTCTCAAATTTTACCAAGGAACGAAGTCCATACTTGCATCTAACAATCTTAAGCCAACTGAGAGCTAGCTATAAGCAAGCATTGGACATTACTCCTAGTCTATACATCACTTTTGACCAAACAAAATGATCTTGCCGTTTTTGACTACAGCACTAGGAACACATGTACAGATGCATGTAATGTAAAGCGTGTAGGCAGGCCTGAGGAACGAATAGTTTCTTAACATTGAACTGTCTCAGTTTGGAAATATCACAACACACTCTTGAATGGAAAAAGGCTTTATGGGCTTGTTTGAAAGCTAAGACTGCCCTCACATCACAAGTACTTCCTTAATGAACAATGCTTCTTTACACCCTTTCATTATTTATTTTCCAAGTTTGGTGGTTCACAGACACTTTGATTAATCCTAAAATATTAAAGTCTAGTTCCTCTGATTAGAAATTTTTGAGTTTGGGCTTCGGACAAGTGCGCAGGATTTTTTTTTCCTGCTTTGAAGTTGGCCAATTCAATTAAAAAATGTGCTATATTCAGCACATAGTCAAAATATGCAAATTGAGACCGTTGACTTCATGAGGTGTGTAAAACGTTGGCTGAGAGGAACAAGGGAAGGAGTGGGAAGTTTTTCATTAAGGGAGGGCCTCGTTTTGTGAGCTGCAGAAACACATTTACATCGAAGGCATTGCCATACATACGTTTTCGAAAGACAAAGTCAGAAAGGCATGATGTTAGCTATACACGATTTGTTCAGATACACCAGCCCAACTTCAAAAGGATGAGTGCGTCCATGTTTGTAACCTTATGTTTCATTCATTTCGTACAAATTTGCTATCGAGGGCTTTCAAACATTAGAGATTGCTGCAAAGGCAATGTCTAAATAAAGGTTCAGTTTTTGTACTATTGAGTCTTCACAGGAACAGGAACAAAGTGAAAGGGAGTGAAGATTCCAATTGAAAAAATATTGGCCTCTCATTGTTGTGATCTATTGTTATTTGGGTGATTTTGCAGGCTTGCATGATTTCTTGCAGCCTTGTAATATAACGTTAATGTTTTAAGGACATGTTACCACAATAATCTTGATGCAAGAATTCGATAGCAAATATAGGCAAAGTTGTTTCAACGAACGCTTTAATAATAACCTATGCAACATGAACATCGAGCGATTCTTGATTGAAGCAGACAAGCGGGGGTTGTATTGAAAACTGAAAGCTCAAAAACTCAGACCTTAGAAACTAAAAACTCAGACCCTCTGGACGTCTTGAAAATTCAGACCCGAAAAACTCAGAACGTCTGGTTGTCTCAAAAAATTCTGAGGCCCAAAAAATAAAAATTCCCGAGTTTTGTATTATGTCAAGATGTCCAGTTAAAACAACCATAGAAAACTTGGGAATTTTTATTTTTTGGGCCTCAGAACTTTTGAGACAACCAGACGTTCTGAGTTTTTTGGGTCTGAATTTTCAAGATGTCCATAGGGTCTGACATCCATTTTGTATAGGTTACAGTGTTTACTGTTCGTCGATACAATCTCATAGGCAGATTATCTGCAGAGAGAGAGAGAGAGAGAGAGAGAACAGCCCCCTGTGGTAGGATTACCAAAATAATACCCAACATTCATAGCATTTTTTCCTTGCTTTATAAGTATAAACCAAATTTATCAAATTTATCAGTGACTGAAGTTGATTTAGAGGCCATTCGAGCCAAGTTAAGTTAGAGTAAGGAACTCTCTTCCGGACTTGCTCCAAACTTCTACTTGCAAAAGATAGTGTAGTCTGACTCTTTTCAGTAGCATCAAATTGCAACTTGCCCCTAGTTTGATTATGTACATAGTTCAACACATTCATAATTTTTAGCATATTTATTGTATAAGTATTGTATTTTGTTGTATTTGTGTTCTCGAAGATATTAGCTAATTTAAGTTATTGTAAAGATTCGAGAGGAAATAAAGTATATGTACGTATGTTTGTATGTATGTATGAGGTGCATTGTGTGACAGTTTCGCAACACAAATATGGAGTCATGATGCAGCACGGGATATTTGTAAACGTAAGGTTCTTCATATAGGACATTGCTATCAATAAATAGTAAACAAGATGTCTGGAAGTAATCTTCAGCAAACACGGATTTTTTTTATTTTTCGAGTCTGAGTTTTCAGGACAACGAACAAGCAAACGAGTATTGATCATGAGGAAGCGAGGATGTGAACGAGAGTATCTTCAATGCAAGCTGCTCCAACGCAGTGAGAACTGGCAATGGATTTAATAACAGAATTAATATATTTATCTTTCCCTCCAAGCAAAAAAAGTGAAATACTGCTTGAAGCAACTGGAACATGTGTGTGGTTGAAGTTTGATATTTGCAGCATATGTGTGAGATTTGCAAACAACCGAGACCGTAGTGGTTAAATCAAGTTAAATTTTCTAGAGTGAAGGGTGCTTTTGCTATTTTCGTACATTGAAGAGGGTGTCAATGGGGTGAACTGTTTAGTGTATAATGGTGGTTTTTTCGCTATCGTAACTGTATAAACCACAAAATGTGAACTGACTGACATATAAAACATGATTGACTTTTTAGGGTATGGGGTACTTAACGGCCAAAGGTTGCTGACTTTCCGCAACAAATAGACAGAATTTTTATATACAAATTTACATTTTACTTTACTTTGAGCTTGTCGGACACTTCTGAAAGCCCTTTATACTGTCATATTTTGTCTGTGCTGTCTCCTCTTGGAGTTTGACCCTGATTCAGTTTTATTTTGCAACATGCCTCAAGACGGTGGTCTGCCTGCAGTTCCAGGTTTCTCTCTTCACTTCCTTGCAAACCCGGGAGCCATTAGCACTGTACAGTGAAACCATGCCTTACAGTTACTTCATTAATACGGCCACCTTGTTATTACAGCCACTTTTTTCAGTCCCGGCAAAACACCCATACTGTCATACATTTTTTTTATGAGAAAACCCTGTTAATGTGGCCACCCTGTTGATACGGCCAACTGCCACATTCTGAAATCCGAACCCATATAATCCTTTATAATTTTACGCGGTTTATACTGCCACTCAAACCAGTTATGTTCATCTTTCCATTGTTAATATTGTATGTACTGATTGAAGTTTCAACTTTGAAAAAAAATTACATCTGCGTTAAAGTTTAAGTGAATACTCCAAACACTTAGCCGCCTGCATTGCACGTCACAGCTGTTTATTCTTGATCGATCACAACATCTGAAGATACACACTAAGAAAACATACAGCAATATTATTTATTTGTAAAACATGCTTTAAGAGAAAAAAGATATAATAGTAACTTGTCAAATTAGCTTCCTACACGACTACATGTAAGTCCTTTTGTGAATGCTGTACAATTTCCGTTGAAGGACTGATAAGATGAGTGTGGATGAAATTAACACCATACTTTTATTGTGAAAACGACCGCTATCAAACTCGCGACAAAGCCCAGTTTTTCAGCAAAATTACATACAAATGGAGAGAGATAAACAAGAATAAGAAATTCTCAATTTTGTGAAAACGTAGCATCATTTCTACCTTTATAAAGAAACTAATTTTCACGAAAGAAATCGACTGCCACTTGACAGCTTTGAAGACTGATGCGAAAACAAACTAGAGTAGTCACCAGTGCTTTTCGGTCCACAAGGTGACTCCATGTTGACTGGTAACAAGTAATGGTGGCCATTTCCACCGGCCATTTCCACCATTTCTGTAACGGCTTTTCTCATTTGGTAGCTTCCAAAGTGCTTTTTGAAGAAACAAAATTTGTTTCAAATAATTTTTATTATGCGCTTCAAGTACAAGTATTCAAGCTACTATTTTTTTAGTGAAAGATCTACTTAGTAGGTAAGAAAGGATTTTTGAACAGCTAGATCTACTTGAATCCATATCAAATCAAAGGGCATCTGGAAACTAAATCAACCATCCAACCGCCCTCCCCTCCTGAATTTCCTGGGTCTTTGACCCTCCCACTCCACCCCTCTGGAATTTCCAATTCCCTCCGTGGTAGGGGTATGGATATTTTCTGGAACCACACATTGTGGATGTTTATTAAAGAACAGTTGTTTAGAAGTGCAATTCTATTGCGATATATCAGTGAAGATGTTGTGCAATTTAGACCTACCCCGTGAATCAGTGGCCACCCAGTTAAAATGTACCGCCCAGTTTTCATAAACCAGTGGTGACCTTATTAACAGGTTTCCACTGTAATTACTTTTAACTGAGGTTTTGCAACGTTCCCAAGTGATTTCACTCAAGACTTTCTTTCCAGGGTGACTTAGGCAGCTCCAGGGGGGGGGGGGGGGGGGCCCCCCCCAAAAAAATTGGGTGGGGGGTGGGCGCGCGGTCCCCCAAACCCCTCCCTCTATAACAAAAAATCCCCCTTTTCCCCCCCCTTTTCCCAC
>Ga0126338_10004211_pt1 | contig 10180 bp, 6 predicted proteins | sample OrbCmetagenome_2_FD_92529 | JGI IMG/M metagenome (GOLD analysis project Ga0126338, IMG submission 92529) | Coral microbial communities from Petempiche,Puerto Morelos, Mexico - Orbicella C C metagenome | ecosystem: Host-associated > Invertebrates > Cnidaria > Coral | place: Petempiche,Puerto...
ATATAGATAGATAGATAGATAGACAGACAGACAGACAGATAGACAGATAGATAGATAGATAGATAGATAGATAGATAGATAATATGTAATAATTGAATAGGATGAGCAGGGAAATAATAACAACTAACTGCCTCATTTTATCCTTGGATCACCAACCTATTCCCTTCGGAAGGCGATTCGCAGTGATTTCTGACAAATATTAATAGTAGTGTATGATGGGAACAGAAATCGAAACAACAAAGAAATGAGTGAGATTGTGTTCAGCCGGGAATCGAACCCGGGTCTCCTTTAAATCAACAATCTACAAACGGAGAATATCCAGACCAGCTCGTCGACTATACCAAACACAGAAAGCCTGTGTTAAGTGGGGGTAACCTGCAATGCAGGCGTTTTCTGTGTCTTCGCGAATTAGCGGTATTAGCTCGCGATGGAGTAGATTCGCCGCCATGTTGTTTTGGTAAAAGTGGACGTGGAGGGGGTGGGGAAGAAAACGAAGAAAACCCCTGCCCGTAAAGGTTGTGAAAACGAAAAACACCCCCTAATTAGTTGCGCTTCACCAATCTACCGGAAATAATCAACTGGCCAATCAAAATGAACCGGAAGCTTGTTCTCACTTTCGATAAAAAATAAACACACGTGAAGGGCCCACATGCTATCTCCAAACATTGGCGAGAATCGAATGTGACTCAAATTATGTAGCGCAGAAATGTATGAAACGAGCCCTAGTGAGAATTGTAGGCTTTGCAAGGTTTCTTTCAAGGTGAAGTTTGGAAATCTTGTCAGGCAAAGCCATTCTTCGTCAGAGAATCTCTTCAAGCCGTCGAAACCGCAGGATTGCTTATGTGTCCGACTATCCGAAATTTACAGTAGGTAGGATCGCCATTAGTGAAGATTCTCTGCGATTTTCTGGTCGTGTCTGCAACCCATGTGGCCAGAAAATTCGCAACTTAGGGCAGCTGTACTAGTTTGTGAAAGCAGCCACATCTTTGACAGGCACATTGACAAAAAGAACCAAACGTACCCTCGAAACGCCGGAGAAACCAAGTCCATCATGGGGGAAATCAAAATCAGTACGTGTTAACTCAACAGCAGCCAAGAAGATGTCTTCTAAGTGATTATCCCCAAGTACTAATGCGGTTAGCCCCATCGATGACGCTTCTGCCAAGTAATCTTGCACATTACGCTTGAGGTTTTAACCGTCGGAATTTCCTTGACACGAACTAGTAATTGAAATATCAGGCTTTTTCCAAAACCAGTTGGAAGTACTGCTGGCAGATCTCTTCCTGTACCAGTGCAGTGGCTTTTCGTTATCTTTTATACCGCCCGTGCCGGCCAACGTTTCAAATGTGCAGTAGTATAGCTATACGCTGGACGTTGTATTTAGCTTTTTTTTCCGTCTCGATGATCAGGCCCTTGCTATCCGGATACCAGGAAAAAGAAAACTATTTCATCCATAGCTGTCATCGCCTTCCAACACTCGCAGGATCGCCTTGCGACTCAAACGGTTTTGCAGTTGAGGAGTCCACTAAATATGTTGATGCCATTGTCTCGTCGGCTGGGATGTTAACTCTATCGTCGTTGCCAGATGTTGGGTTCCAAAGAAGTATCAAAGCCGACAAAACTGAGTAAATCGAATCAATTCACTTGACGGGAATCAAAGTAATCCGTTATGGTTTAATAATTACTTTCCACACGGGCTTTTCGCGCCTAAGAGCTTCATGTACGGTATACTAAAATGTACTTCGCAAACACCAAACACCACAATGTTGATTTACGAAAAAAAGAAAATAATAACAACAATAATAATAATTACAATAACAATAACGATAACGATAACGATAACGAAAGCGGTAGCGGTAACGGTAAGGATAAGGATAAGGATAAGGATAAGGATAAGGATCAGGATCAGGATCAGGATCAGGATATCCTCTCTTATCCTTATCCTTATAATGATAATAATAATAATAATAATAATAATAATAATAATAATAATTCGTGTCACAAAACGAAACAGCTTAGACCGAAAAACCTGTCAAATCTTAAAAAGCAACATCAGAAACATATGTTGACAGCAATTTGAGCAATTCTTGCTTATTTATGTACAAAATCTAATTAAATTTATCCGACCTACTTTTAACGAGATTAAAAATGGGTAAAAAAAACCTGCGTTATTTATAAGTTTGTGCTACAGAAACTAATTGACTGAAAATCTGGCTTTTGGAAGGCGATGAGTAGTTCTTTTTGATCTCGAAAGGACTTTTTGGGAAAATGATTTAGTGCGATTTAATCAAATTTGAAAGTTGGATAAAATGCACCGATTTTACGGTGCCTTTAATTGGCCGGAAATGTACACATACACACGCAAACTCCATTGTTTCGCATTTGAAGTTCAATCTGCAATTTATTTAACACAACATCCTCTTACCTTAATGTTGCTGTATCAAAGAAGAGGGCTGCAGTCCTGAAATTGTTGCATCATTCACATAAAAGCAATATAACTTGTCTTTTAGTTGTTTTCCCCGTGTCACAAACTAATTTTTGCCTTCGCCACGTGTCACGCATAAACTCTTTGCACCCACTCTGGACTATGAACTAATGGGTCCAGACTGAACGTTTAGGTTTTGATCTGGTCCAAAAAAATATTAACTTTTATTTCCATGATTAGCGAAGCTGAGAGTTTTAGCAAACACAACCTTCAACAGATATTTATTTTTAATTTTTATACTACTTCTCCAGAGGCCACATCCTTATAAAGTCACTCGTGCTCAGAAAGACCGCCACCCAGGTAGCGCGCCGTCATATTCTCGTTTACCTTTCCCTATCAGGAGTCTAAAATGGTTTTTGATAATAAAAGCATTTCTTTCTCCCGGAATGTTCAATCTGTTCTACAACATTGACGGCTTCAATGGCGACAGAAGTTACATTAGCTGCCTCTTTCCCGTCAGTAACCAGGGCCCTTGGGGTTTTTTGACATGTTGCGCAAATACCTGAAAGAAATCACCAGCTTTCAGTAGTTACATATGGAATTTGCAGAAAACAAAAATAAATTTTAGGCGCCGTTGAATAGAAAAGCGTGCAAAAAGTCGATTTACCTGAGCCAACTTGAAGGAACACTCATGTCCTCTTTAATATGATTCGAGAATGACTTTTCCGTATTCCTTATGTCCCACTTTGGCCAGGTTCTGACACTTTTGCCATGATTTGATATTTCGGATGGAACCCTGCATCTCACAGTAGACGCTCTGGTCCACCCCAAAGCAAGCTTTGCACGATGCAACGAACATATTGGATGCTTTCCATTATGCCAAAGATTCCGGAAATTTTGGTCGAAAGTCAAATGGAAAGGTCAGTTTCGGTTCATTCCCACCGGAATATTCGATCAACACTAGAGGACCGGTCCGACTGAAATTTGCCGTTCCATTTTAACAAACTATTTCATTGCTCTACTTCTCTTCACTTATGTAGGGAATTCGGAAAAGGAATAAAAACTGGTAAGAGTCCGATTCCTCTTGTTTGGCCCGGATTGATCGCAAAATGTCCTTCCATGTTCTTCGGGTATCGTCCCACTGGTTTCTGGCCGGTCGGTCTGACATAATGAAAAAACACCCATTGTGATAGAATGTACGTTAACAGGTGGAGAGAATATGACTGCTTGGCTAAGGATTAGGTCAACCTCGTCTTTTGGACTGGAAAAACCTAAACTATTTAAATGGCTATCAAACCGCTTTGAACTAGCTAGTGGAGGTATGTTTACTATTTCTTGTTTTCTGGACCGCCTGGCTAAGCCACAGTTTTCTCCAACTATGGTTTTGAACAAGCAGCAGACATCCATATTGAAAAAGACGACATGAAACGCAATATAGAAAGAGTTGAAATCTTGCCTCGTATTACTATAAGCCAGTAAAATCCAATTTAAAGCAAATTTCTACAATCGAAATAAATTGAACATTCCGAACAGGGAACACGGACAATTCCTGGAAATTCCTAAAAAATTCTGGGACACCAGTCAATATGAATCATCCAATGATTACTCTAGCGGTTTCTTGAGTTTGTGATACGTAGAAATGCTTTCATTACCGAAAACCATTCTAGACTACTGTTAGGGAAAGATAAATGTGATTATATATATGACAGCGCCCTACCTGGGTCGCGGTCTTCTTAAGCACGAGTAACTTTATAAGGATGTAGCTTCTGGAGAAGAAATAATATAAAAATAAATACCTTTTGAAAGTTGCTTTTGCTAAAACTTTAATAATAAGTGTTTTCCTCCATGTTGTACATAGAAAATACCGAACAGCGAGGTACTGGGATTGAGAATTGGTCGGGATGGTCGAATGGAACGGTCCATTTCGATCAGACCGTCCAACCGAGAAACGTGGTCCACCTCGAAAGGTGGACCGAGTTTTTCAAAACTTTTCCGGCTGGACCGAACCGATCCATTCAGTTTTAGACCGAAATTTCTGGAAATTTTGGTTAAATGGATCGCGCCCCTTGTTTTCAATTGATTGGCGTTACTCCGCCAAACGAGAAGCAGATGTCCTTGAAATAACGACATTTTTTTCCTGCATCTAACGCACTCTTCGGTTCAAGACTAACATTTAAACAAAGATTTCTTACGTGAACTAATTACAGCCTCATATTTTCAACATGATGAGAACAGAGAAGCCTCAAATCGGAAAACCCGAAAATGGTAGGCTTTGCAAACAACTCGTGATCAGGAAGAGGCGCTGCACTATTCTACCAAGTTATATTGCTTTTATGTGAACGAGGCAACAATTTCAGGACCGCAGCCTTCTTCTTTGATACAGCAACATGAGGGTATCAGGATGTTATGTTAAATAAATTGTAGATTGAACTTCAAATACGAAACAATTGAATTTGGGTGTGTATGCATGTGTACATATCCGGCTAATTAACGGCACCTTCGAATCGGAGCATTTTATCCAACTTTCAAATTTTATTAAATTGCACCAATGCATTTCCACAAAAAATCCTTTCGAGATCGAAAAGAACTACTTATCGCCCTCTAAACGCCAGATTTTCAGCCAATGATTTTGTGTAGCACATAGTTAAATAACGCGTTTCTTTTGACCTATTTTTAGTCTCGTTAAAAGTAGGTCAGATAAATTGGCAACATTCGCTATTATTGCCTTAAATTGACGAGATCAAGTTGCCACTTAAACTCCTTTTAATATAAGGCACATCTAAATTACGTTTTTGTTTTTGTTTTTTGTTTCTTTTTTAAACATCATTGCGTCATGACATACACAGTGGGCCATTCTCTTTTACTATAGCATTGCGTTACTCTCGATATAAGAAGGTTATCACCTTTGCAATTTTTTCCGTTGCCTTGGTAACCAGACGGACAAGACCCGCAAGATATGGAATAACCATTCTTGAAACAAGGTACACCAGGATAGCAGGAATCTTTGCTGCAGTGAGTGATTGCGATCTTGCAGTGTCGGCCGGTAAAACCGACGTTGCAGACACAGGTATAGTTGTTCACAAGATCAACACATGTCCCTGCATTAAGAAAGCAAAAAAAAAAAACAAAAAACAATACATTGACACGGACAATACGACTAAAATGTTTAGAGGCCTGAGGCCAAGCTTCATTTGATTGGGCTAAATACAAGGGTTTTTGAAAAGAAACATAGCGGACTGCTGATGAGGAGCGAACGTTTGCAAGTTTTCGTAAACGTTTTTGAGCATCCCAACTTCAGTAAGGGATGGTTTCTAGTGCTTTGCATCTGAATTTTGTATCTGAATTTTGGACCTGAATCATGGATTTTAAAATCGCACCGAAACTATCAACTGAAAGCTCCACTGCGAATGTCAATTTTTCTATATTTTAAGCCAGGTTGTCGACAACATGCAGTTTAATATTTCATCCCAGCGTTTTTTTGTTCGTTGTGTTGTCGTGTCAACGGGGTAGGCTGAAGAGCTTTTCTTGTATTCCGCGACGCCATAATCGGAAAATTTTCCATTTTAGAACAGCTTCGTGTCACCCTTTTTGTTACATCCAACTGACCTTTAGGCATAAATTAATTATTAGAATAAAGGAAAACATCTTTATTGGTAACATTTTTAAGGTATTTACTTTTAAATATGAATTTGCGATGCAGTCTTATTTCTTAATTAATTGTCCATATGTTTATCAAATATTTAAAAATCACTGAACAGTTTTTTAAAGATATGTTTCGGCACGACGTATGCCATCTTCAGAATATCTCGTTCATATCTTTACCCCATGTATTCGAAATGTACCACACAAGATTCATTTTCATTTGTTGAGGAATTTCTTTGATGGGTTTATACGAAAAACAGTGCACGTGGCTTAGTAATTATGGAGATTCCCAAATATTGTTTTACTAACCCTAAGGCACGTGGACGGTATCTTTTTAGTTACGAACGTGATGCTATGCTAGTTTTAGATTACCTTATACTAGGCAGTCACTTGTGAAAAACAGTTCCGCTCCATTTGCACAATGTCTTCTTATCATGAAAAAAACCTATACAGGTATTTGACTAATTTCTTTGTTTTCATTTAATGCAGGTATTAGATAAAACTCATGCGTATTCTCGAGACCTCTGTTCATTTCTCAACAGGAAGTAAAAAGCCTGCACACACTTTAGCGAACAACAATGTTAATATTTTTAAGTACAATACCTCGATCTGATTTTTTCAAAGTTGCAGATCGTGCAAACATAGTTTATTGTCTTGAACTAAAAGAAGCGATTTATATCTACAGATAACTACCAGAATCAAACAGGTAAATTAAATTTGTTAACACCTACGCATGTTAATCGTTTGTTCTTTTAGTACAGGATAGTACCACACTCTGAAACGCTCCCTGTTACTGTATCTTTAACAGGTAGTATACAACACCTTTTTAGTTTCTTTTGTTCTATTATCTTTCCAAAATGTTGAAATCCCATCGCATACGTTCAAAAAGCATTAATGAGCTTTGCATGTAGGTGGGAAGATAGGTATGTTCTTATTAACAGAGAAAAAAAAAAAAAAAATTAAAGATCTTACCACTTCCACACGAGACGGGTAGACATTCATTTATGTTCACTTCGCATCGTGAGCCACTGAATCCTGCTTGGCAGCTACAGGTAAAGCCGTTGACGTTGTCGGCACAAGTACCTTGAAAAATAAATCTCGATGGTCGGATTAAAAATCTTAAGATTTGACAACCCCTATTCAGCCTGTGAGTAAAATAATTGCAAACATGTCGTCAAACTTTGTACTTTTAATTTAGTTATAAGAGAACATTTTGATGTCACTTATTTGATCACATGAGACGGCGGGGGAGCGGGGAAGGGGCATCAAAGTGCCAGTACTAGTTCGACGAAATTGCCTCTCTCTCACTTCGGGCTTTTTTGCCGCAGCGTAACTTACTGTGACCTACAATATTCCTTGATGTCAAACAACATAACATCACATTTTGCAGTTCCAAAAATATCCACACATCCCCCACAGAAGGGATTGGAATTTCCTCGGGGATGGAGGGTTCTCTAAGGTTAAAAAAGTTTAAAGAGGTGTATGAAGCTTAATCTGGATTTCCAGGGGTGTGGGGGTCTTAGAAAAAAAAAAAAAACACCCTTCCGTGGGGGAGGTATGGATATTATCTGGAACTAGATATTTTCGGGCTCCTAACACGAAAGTATCTTCGCCCATAGCTCGAAACAGGTTCCATATCTGCAACGCGGCTGAGGGTTAGTTCCACTTAAACCATTGCTTTCCTTGTCAACGATCGAGTATTTTATATAGAGGAAGAACTGTCTGAATTCAGAGCCATACGTTATCGGAGCATAAACATACAACTTAAACACTGATGGGACCTCCTCCTCAAATTTGCCACAGCTGTGAAGAAGAGCTAAAAGTGGCTTATTGTTTATTATTAGGTGGTGGGATACCCGGTTGTTTTACTTTCTGTTTTTATATAGGCTCATTCGGGGAATTATTACGTAAATCAATCAAACAAGCAAGCAAACGAACAAAAACATAGATTTCGGAAATAAAAAAATGATAGGACTGGCTACTACTCAGACCTATGAACGACAAAAAAAGCCCACGCTAAATATTGTCAAAACATAATAATTGGTTAAAAATATCACCTTACCGTTAATGCAAGGGGATGACTGACACTCGTCAATATCTATGTCACAGTCTCGTCCTGTGTAACCGGCTTTACACTGACACTTGTAGCCATTCACTTGGTCAACGCATGTCCCTTAAATTGAAATTAAAAATTATGATTACACCAAAAAGATCAAAAAGAGAGAGAGAGAGAGAAAACAAACAAACAAACAAACAAAAACAAAAAAATACAAAAAAACAGGCACATGTAAACACACGCACAAAAAACAAATAAACAAAACGTATGAATGTTCAATTTAAAGTGGTACTATGACGGAAATCGCATCTTTCCTATCGCGTCCATTTTAAAAAATAAACAAGTAGCCTGTGTGAGAAGAAAAATGCTGTTTACTATATTCAAATATCTCTTTTCGTTCCAGAGATATTCAAGTTTTCAAAATATGCAAATTAGCCTAGTGATGACGTCATACACTCAACGAAATTTTGATCAAATATGATGAAAAAAAGATATCTCAGCCAATTTGTATCAGAAATGCTTAATTCTTTGCAGTAAGAGTCTACTAAATGTGCTCCACAATATGAGCTTAACAGTTTGGTTACCATGGCAGCATGCTGGGTTCCAGAACTCCCCAATATTAAAGGCATATCCGGCAAATGCTGCCTCATGTGCTTGATCCAGCAAGCATATAAATATGTTAGCTCAAGTTTATGGCCTCGTTTAATGCTGAAAATCACTAACATATTGAAATCAAGTGGGTTGGTACTGGAAAAGAGTGAGTTGCCATGGGAACATAATTTTTTATAGCTGTGCGCGTGTTTCCTGTAGAACTATTAACCTACCAAGTTCTAATGGTCTGCGCTCCAAATTGACCGAGATAGCTCTATTCATATACTTGATATAAAATTGGGTTGAGTGTATGACGTCATCAGTCATCTTATTTGCATATTTTACACATTTTTCAAACTTAAATATCTCCGGAACTAATGCAGATATCTGCAAACAGCAAACGGCGTTTTTATTCTTCCATGAGTTCTATGTGATACAGCTAAAAAATCAAGGGGGAACAATTTGATCATAGTACCGCTTGAGGAGCCATAATCGGGGACGGAGACTGTAAGTCTTAGAATCCGCGCGCATCTATGACATGGGACAATTTTGCTATTTTTAGACCAAATTGCGCCATCTTGACGTCATATATCGGCGCGGATCCACGCACATGTCAGGGGCTCTCGCGTGGATGTTGTCACGTTGCGTGATCAAATGGTGAGAGTTAAGAGATTATCTTGCGTATTTTTCACAGCGATAGCAGGGAATAAGGTAGAGAATACGAACCAGGGCGTTTACATATAGTTTTATGCTCTTAGCTAACTGAAAAGGTGGGTTTTTCAGGGTCGAAAACAAGACCTCAATCTCGCGCCGGGAATGAATAATAAGATCTGCTCGCGCCAGTCGTAAGCTTACGCGTATGTTTTTGCGTTTGTTCTGACTTAAGAATGTAGCAAGAAAACTCTCTCCTCTGGTATCGAGTTAATTTGTGAGTTTCTCAGACAATGGTTAATCATAAACAAAACCTGTTTTGATGGTTTCTTATTGTTTCTGCTTGTTTGGTGGGTTTGCAAAAGTTTTTGAAAGGAAAGTCTGACGCGTACAATTAGCTCATTTGCATAGTGCAGCTCGTGCACTTTCAAATCCGAGTCGGTGTTTTCAGTTGTCAACAAATCTTGACAAAGATTTCTTTCGTTATCTTTTGTGCTGAAATGCTGCAACAAATTTCACGAACGCCAAAAAGGCTACTAACATCATGTGTGTTTCTTCAACATAAGCATAGTGAAGTTTTACATTGCGAAAATGAAAAGGAGTTTTGATAACTCGATTTATTAAATCCATTTTGAAATCACTGGTTATCCTTGCAATCTGATTGGCTCTCAGTGGTGCGATTTATTCACGATTCGCACTATTTTTTGCACTAAATCGCATCTTTTTCTCAGCCAATGAAAATGGGACAGTAAAACAAAACAACCAATCAGATCTCAAGATAAGTTTAAAGTAATCAATAAAATTTTAGGAAAATG
>Ga0126338_10004213_pt1 | contig 10178 bp, 6 predicted proteins | sample OrbCmetagenome_2_FD_92529 | JGI IMG/M metagenome (GOLD analysis project Ga0126338, IMG submission 92529) | Coral microbial communities from Petempiche,Puerto Morelos, Mexico - Orbicella C C metagenome | ecosystem: Host-associated > Invertebrates > Cnidaria > Coral | place: Petempiche,Puerto...
AAAATCCCAGCTAAACGTAAAACAGGGAAAAAACTACTGTAAGCCACATTTCGGACTCTTACTGACATAAATTAAAATTTTTCATTGCTGACCGTAAGGTATTAAAAACTAATCATTGCTAAACATGTTTTATTCCTTGTGGACTGGTTCCGCCGGCTCTCAAGAGAAGCGTTTGCACAGGGTTTGCGAAGCGTTTGCAAAGGGTTTGTGAAGCATTTGAAAAGGGTTTAAGAAGCATTTGCAAAGGGTTTGAGAAGCGTTTGACACGCTTTGCAAACCATTTGACAGGAGTTTGCAAAGGGTTTGAAAGTGTTTGAAATCCTTTCCAAGTGTTTGTAAGGAGTTTGCAAAGGGTTTGCAAAGCGTTTGAAAAGAGTTTGCAAAGCATTTGAAACGCTGTCAAACCCCGTTTGTGAGGCATTTCAAACACCCCCTAAATGCTGTTTTTGATAAGACGTGTTTTCCTATGGAAGGTCACATATTATATAAAACATCATGCAATACACCATGTAGTACTAAAATTATATACTGATATAATATGAAAATACCAAATTATGATATCAAATGTTGGTAATTATAAACAATTGTACCAATTTATGCCTGACCGTTGCTTTCGGATGCTAATTTGTGGCCCATCAGGCTGAGGAAAAACAAAATTATATAGTTTGCTTCATATGATAATGAATTTACTGTATTTCAATAAATGTTAAAATCGATTATTTTATAAGAGGAAGACACAAGAATTGTTCAGTAATATATCTAAGTCAGAGCTATTATAAAACTCCAAAGGATATCAGACTGAATTGGTCTCATTTTTGTATATACGAATTTCCATCAGCAAATGAAAAATCACTTTTATGCCATGAAACCAATGTTGATAAAAAACTGTATGAAAAAGCTTCTAATGATCCATACGGCATACAAAACACAAGAATTCACAGCTAAGAATTTCAATGAGAAATTATGAAATATTAATATATCTTTATTATATATGTCTTATTCAAACAGAATATTAGGCTGGTCAGGTGAAGTTGCCTCATCTGAAACAGTAATAGTGAAGGGTGGAAAAGGAGACCTTGGAATAGGTTTTAAACTAACTTCTGATGGCAATTATAATTTACAAAATACATGTAAGAAAGTGTTCAATCTGGACACTCCTGACGATCATAAAGTTGATGATGATTACGACATAAGAGTCAGAGATCTCAAGAGTGCTGTTAACAAAGAGTATTTGAACGACAAATTTTTGAAGAAAGATGAAAATGGTAATTATTTTGATTTGAAAGGATCAGTGATCAAAAATTCAGAACCGTATTATGATGGGTTACATGATGATAATGATCTTGTTCCCAAAAAATATGTTGACACAGAAAACGGTAAGCAAAACATTGCTATAATGCTGATAAAACCAGCAAGGCTTAATGTTGATGCAGAAAACGGTAAGCAAAAGATTGCTATTGCTGATAAAACTAATAAGTCTTATGTTGACAACGCTGATACAGCTCTTCTTAATAATATTAATGGAACAAAACAAGCATTGTCTGAATTATTGGATAAAGTAGAACAAGTAGACAATAAAAAATTGAATATTCACGGTGGAAATTCTATGACTGTTGATGTTGATATGGGTAACAACAAAATTATCAGCTTATCCACTGACTCCCACAACGTGCTGTCAGCTACTAATGTTACATGTATGTACATAAACCAAATCAAAGGGGCTATGATTACAACACTGACTGATAGTTTTACCAAAAAGATAAATGAGTCACATATAACAAGTTCTGACAGCAAAAAAGACGTTTTCCCATACATTATGGAAGATGTTAATGAGTCATTGAGCGAAAGTAACATCATCGTTGATGGCATCATGGATTTTCCTGCTTCACATCATGATGTGAATAAAAAAGCTCACAGTTTCAAAATAGGAAAAGGAGCACAAAACTGGTATTCATCTAGACTTGGTTTTAACGTTTTTGTGCTTCCAAACGGTGAGTACACTTTGGTGGTCAAATTCTTCCCGCCAGTTATGGATAAAGTAACAGTGTCAGTTATTTCACCTCAATTGAATATTAGTCAACATTCAACAAAATTGCTTTCAACATACAGTCGATCCACTGTTAACATGCATAAGTATTCTTCAACTGATCCACAAAGAATTTTCGTTAACATAAGGTGTCAGGGTATTGCAGGGTCGTGGTTATTTGATTGTTTATGGAATCGAGGGAAAACAGAATGATGTCAGTTCAGATGTTTATGGCAATCCATACACTTTCGAAAATGGAAAAATGACGTTCAAGGCCAGTGTTGATCTTTTGAAATCACCCAACTTTGATGCTACTGTTAATTTTTTAAACACTACGAACTTCAATGGAAATGTTGACATGGAAAATCATCAGATAAAAAATGTTCAAGATGGTGTCGAAAATAATGATACTGTGAATATCAAACAGTTGAACGAGTTTAAAGATAATCTTGTGAAATTTTTCAGAAGAGAAGTGCAAACCAAAATCAATCCTTTGAACGACAAAATCACTGAACTAACAATAAAAGTATACGCTGTTGAAAAACAAATAGCCTGAGTGGCAATACACGACAAGGTGTTCAAAAGATTATTCAAATTTTATGCTGATTTATTAGACCCAGAAGAGTTCAAAAGGAGTGGTCCAAATGTGACTGCATTCAACGATTTGAGCATAGTTACCTCCACTGGTTCACCAAGTAGTAAACCATTTTCTGATTTCAGCATGACTTATGGTTTCGATAATTTTTACAGTGAAATGGATGTCAATCTTGATATCACCAAAGATTTCACGATTTTTGCTGTTGTTAAAATAGATTTCAACGTCTCACGTTATTATTATTTACAATTTCATATGGGGGCAAAAAGAGGATTTAAGACATCGTATAACTTTATAAAAAAAGAAAACAATGTTGTTCTGCCGCAAGCAGAATTCAGTGGAACAAACAATTTCCTGGATTTAACCGGTGATAATAGAAAATTTATTAACAAACAGATAATGTTATGGAGTACAAAGAAGGGTAACAAATTAAGCACAACTATTGCTGGAATTGATCTGATAGAAACCACGGACTCACAAACCCCCACTCATTACACAGAAAACATTCATTTTACATCAATAAAGTCTGCTTATCTTGTGAGAATGGGTTTCACAACGAACTCTTATGCAATTGGTGGAGACGCTTTTCATGCTATGGTAGCCACAGAAAACAAGTTAGGAACATATTTTGGATTAGATTAAACAATCTATTAACCATATATATGAAAGCATCAAAGACTATTTTCAATTTCAATCATATTAATCCAAATTTAACCGAAGCTGAGATATCAGAGTTGAAAGCTTTGTGCAAATACCATCATAAAACATACTGGCTATTCAAAGTGACGTACAAATATTTTAAAAATATGGACCTGGCATGTAAAATTGATCTGTTGGATTGATAGCAACAAGAACAATAGTGGGAGCCGCAACACTGAACCCCATTGTTCCTGGGACAATATCAGGTGCTGGTCTTATTCTGAGCGCATTCACAGAAGCCAAAAATTACAAACGAAAGATTGAGCTGTGTAAATTCGCATACATGACATATGAAAAGATATTGACCAACATAAGGTCATTTCTTAGAGGATTAGAATTCGATGACGAAAGATTTTTAGATTACATCAAAGTTGTCAATGAAATTATAATAGATATGTGTCCATTATACGACAAGTTTGAGGACTGATACAATAAATTGTTTACAACTGAATAAGATCAATTATTTTATTCCAATAATATTCATACATTAGCAAAGTTTTTTGGACTTTGCTATTTTTATTTTATCAATCGGTAAATCCAAAAATTCGAAAATCTTCATTAAAATAAAATTAATGTTAATCATTCATTTACGATCACCATTAATTTGTGGCAGTATCTTGTCTATTTTTTGGAAAATATCATGTATTCTATGAAGATTTTGTACTGATATTTGCCATCCATTTTTACTACATATATCATTTATTACATTTTGTAACTGATATTTTCTTTAGTAAACTGATTTCTTGACAAACCTATGTTTATTTTCATAAAAATCAACGTATTCGCTGGCTATACTATAACTGTGAACTGTACCACAATTACGGCATACATTTGTGCCTTTGTTATTTATCATGTCGTGTTTTTCACAACAAGGAAGGTATATTGTTGATGGTTGTTGTAATTCTTGATCACAGAACGGACAATCTATATATTCCATTTTGATCATTTCATTGTGTATTTCTGTATTGCAATTCATTACTAATATGTTACAATAAATTTAGCCAGAATCAGAATCTGTCAATTGAGAAGAACCTGGAGACCATTTTTCACCCAAAGATTGAGAATCCCTGAGGTTGAACTCTGACTTGATTGGCTTGATTGACTCAGCTTATACTTTGGCTTGATTGGCTTGATTGACTCAATTTTCTCGATTGGCTTATACTTTGGCTTGATTGACTTGTTTCCCATGATTGACTTGAACTCATATATTATAGGTTTAGATTTTTATTTTTATATGATTATACTATATGAAGTTCGACATAAAAAATTACAAAGTATATTCTTTCAGATTAGAAAAATACCCTGACAAAAAAATCTGGTTTTTAAAAAAGAATCATTTTGGAAGAAACTGAAGAGATTATTGTGTAAATAAATTGTATGAAGAAAGAATATGATTACTGTATTTGCATGTTCTGTAGACAACAATATTTTTACAAGGATATCAAAAAGCATTTCCAGACAATAAAGCATCATACATAAAACAACAAAGTCATATGGCAAGACTCATTGTTGAGTCATCCATTGGTAAAAAACGACTGAATATGTAAGACATAAAGTGAGAACGATGACTCATTTCCAAGGGAAAACCCCTTATGTCACGCAATTATTTTTATATATAATATTATATGGAAGTTATACGTAACGGTTCTGTCCGTATTAATTGTCATGAATATTATTTGTTAGCATATATAGTCAAGCATAAACTAACAATGAAGCATAAGGAGAATAAAGAAGAGTTCAAGAAGAGATATGATGAATAATATATTGCTTTTCAACAATTATTTTTATATATTATACATGCATCCAACGAATAAAGCCTCTCAGCATTATTGGGTGACATTTCTCGGAAAGACCAGATGACATCAGGAAGTCTACTACGGGACTTTCCCTCGGAAATGGGTCATCAAAGTCATGAGACAGTAATATGATTTTTTCCACCAATCATAATGGTAAGGGAAAATTCCCCCTAAAAGATCAATTGTATATCAAGAGAATTCAGAAGGCCTCAGATCAGTTTCATTGTAAAATGGCTGAGAGTAGAAGAGACTTGACACTTGTTAACGTGGAAATCATTGATGGTTTCTACCATCAAAACGCGGCTTTCATATTCGCAGACTACTACAAATGAAGCAATGCCTTGGACTCATGAAATAGACTGTGTTTGTAATACTTGTAAAATGTTACGTCACGGCATAGTTGTGCCAGTCTTGGACTTCGCACACTGAACATTTTAAGAGTCCCACAACATGGGACACATAATGTGACGTCACGGCATAGCTGTGCTGTGACATCACGGCATAGTTGTGCCGGTTACTTGGACTTCACAATGCTGAACATCTTAAGAGTCCCACAACGTGGGACACATAATGTGACATCACGGCATAGCTGTGCTGTGACGTCATGGCATAGTTGTGCTGGTCTTGGACTCTGCAACACTGAGCATTTTAAGAGTCCCACAACGGGGGACACATTAATTGTGCTTTAATTTTAAGAGTCCCACAACGTGGGACACATTAAACAATAAAATATAAAAAAATCATATGACTGTCTCATGTTTTAATGACTGATTCAAGGGAAAGTCCCATAGTAGACTTCCTGTTTTCCGAGAATCTTCGCTTGATTGAGCACTATACAAACCATATTATACATTCAAAAGATACATAATATGCAATCAAAAAGTGATTTTCAAGCGTCTTAAGCTATATTAAAAAAATACATTTCAAATGGTGACCCATTTTTTGATTTCTAGAGGCCCTGAACAGCCCATTTTTATGCTGTTTGTGGCAGAAGGATGTTTTATTTCTAGAGGCCTTGCACAAGCATTTTTAGTCACGAAATGACTCTACGAAGTGTTTTCGAGCAGAAGGATTTTTGGTCATTTGCTGGGGGTTTGGAGACATAAAATGGGCTCAGGAGAGGGCTTACAATGAAGTTGCTCTGAGAGGCCTGAAAATGCGTTTTCCAAAGAAAGGCCCTGCAAGGGTATTTTTTTGGTTCGCAGGGGCTGTTGGAGGGCGTTTTTTTGTAAAGTGTCCTTAATGCGGCGTTCATATAACTACTATTGACTGACAGGAACAGGCAAGTAATGGTACTGTAGCTGCTACTTGAACACCACTGTTATTCATATAAAAACATATCAATTACAATTTCTTTTAATCTATGCACACCAACAGATGACATTCCTTTCTTTGATATACAGTGTACTTCATTGTTAGTTGTTTACTGAGTGTCAGTAGTGAATTAAATGCTGGGGTTGGCACCCCAACTTTCACAGTGGCAGGCTCTGCCCTGAGATGCAAAGAAAACTTATGTAACTCTTATGAACTTGGCAACTTGCTTTTGAGAGCAAATGCAATTTACTTTAAACAAGAAACTTGAACATTGCAAGTTACAACAATGTGCACAGTCTCAATCAAAGGGCCATCCAGGCTGTTTGGTTTTACATATAACTGTACAACTGTATATGAGTTCAGCTTTTAAAAGAAAATCAGCATTTGTCAGGATAAATACTGATGTTCTTGCTTACTAAATCTGAATGTGCAGTTCCAGGAGATATTCACGCCCAACACCCATTCATGGCCAATCTTTAGAAATTCCAAACTAAAGTATCAGGAAGAGAGAGCTCTAATAGAGAAAAAACCTCCATATGGGGTATGAATCTTTTCTTGAAGAAAACAATGTCTGAGAAATCATTAATTACAAAATAATGTTTAAGAAATATCTTACCTGGTAATTCCAACTTTCAGAAAATTTTGTAATCTAGATTGTCTGGCCAGTTCATATATTTGACAAGTTGACACTGGGCATGTTTGTAAATTTGTGTGCTTCAACATCACATTAATATGTAGAAGCATTGGTCAACTAAAAAACAGCATAATTTGGTTAATTAATATACACTGTACATTGTTAGGTTGAAATATTGGTGTAGATCATTGCACACCAACAGATACAGAAACTATTGGCAGCTGAATCATAGCAAGTGAAAAACAGTGCATGTTAAATTTACATGTACATGTAACAGCCCTCCACCTCAGAACCATCACAGATATGATATGATATTTTAAAACTCTCTGAAATTTCAGATTCTTCAAGATTAACATGCATGTACATCATTAAGGGCAACCCTAAAACACTGAATCTGGAAACCATAATCCGGAACCGGAAACCAGAATGAGGAATCCAGATATTATGAATGATGATAGAAATAATTCACTTCAGCAATGTCTAATAAATAAATATGGGGAAAAATTATTTTGCTGTTATTTGTTTTCTTGGCTTTACTTCAGCCACAAACTGTAATTGCGAAAAAATTATTGACTAGTTCTGAACAACCCTAAGCTATACATCTGGCCTAATTGTTCAAAAGCTGGATAAAGCTATCCATTGGGTAAATCACTATCCAGTCAGGGTTATTGATTTTTCGGGTGGATAGAGTTACATGTACTCATAGCCTGCGAGCAGGCTCTAGTATCTGTCTCTAGTGTCTGAGCAGTGTCTAGTGTTTTTCTGCATTGACATGTGAGCGAGTGCCTTCATGCGGCTTTGCCACACACACCCCCAGCCCAAACACGAGAGCCTGCTCATAGGCTATAAGTTACCCATCGTTTGTTCAGCCTAGCCCTGGTGAGAGCACAGTTCTTGTCTAGATCAAATTGCTCTGAGAAGACTGGTGAGTAGCACAATAACAATAAGCTATATTGCGGTGAGTTTCTGGCAGTCTTTTAGCATCTTTTAACAACATGTGGTCTGATCTGTTAGCAAGCGAGAAGCAGACAGAAGTAAGTGTGCAACATTTCTATAAATTGTTTTAATATGATGGCCGCCAAGAATATGAAATGTTGATTTGTCACAGTATCAGTGTAGAAATAGTGTTGATCTGGAATTAGTCTGGTATCTGTTGGAAAAATCAAATTTTATATTTAAATGAGCCAGGTTAGCCTTTGAACTTCGAAAGTGGGGGGCGTGACCATCAATGTACAAGGGGCTGCCACTGACGGACATCCGGTTCTCTATGACATTTTCTATCTTGTTCAGTATCTACTAGACATAAAGGGTAAATTTATACCTCAAGTAAATTGCAGATCACTTATTAAACAAAATGGCAACAAGAAGATCTTTTCGATCTTATAACCACGCTTTTAAAATTTCTGTTTTGTGAATACTACAGTCACAACGCAGTGCACATTCCAAAGCAGTCCTTGATGATTCATTGATTACTGTAAACACATCACTTGATCAACACAAAATGTGTTATAACTTATTGCACCATCGCTCTTAGCCTTTGTGAAATTTATGATGACATAATGGTCTTAATCTGGAAGTTCGCTCGGGATATGCCCATGAATGATACAAAAGGAAGCAAGTGTCACGCTATTAATAACACTTTCAATAAACAGCTTTCTTCCTGAAAAGTCAAAATTTAATTTGTTTGTACTTTGAAGTAGTCATGCAAGTCACACAATCAGAGGGTTTATGCTATTCACGGCTAATTTTAGAACGATTGTGTTTTTTCTCCTAGCACTGACTTAAACATTGCAAGTTCTGGCAAGCTCTTGTTTACCTCGACAAACATTTAATTTTTCTTCAAATCTCTTAACTCGCTGCGATGAAACAGCCAAAGAATTTGCTTCATTTGCCGAAACCCACAAGAAATACTCACAAAATTGCAAATAAATTAATGCCGTCGCTTATGCCAAAATAAACTTGCACAGTAAACACGATCTTATTTGTCACATAGCGAAAATGAAAGCTGCAACATCAGCGCATTCCATGGCCAACGTAATACCCTTTTTTAGCGTTTTTAGCATATTTATTATTTCACTTCGAATCCAATGCTTCGATAAAACCAAAAGAAAATATATTTTTCACACAAATAAAGAAAACAATATCCATAACATTGTCCTTGTTTCAACAGCTTTTGGTGAATAAACATCACAGGTTGCAAGATTCAAAATTTGGCCGAGAGGAAGTTTGGGTCTGGTCACCGACAAAAAAAAAAATCAAAAAAGGTTAAGTTTGAGGTCCTTTTTACTTGGCTGCTAATTTTTTACAAGCAAAAACCTAAGCAAAACAATTTTCAAGTATTTGAAGAACTTGTTTTCTTTTATTTGTGGATTTCAGTTTCCAGTCTCTGGATTCCAGTTTTTGGTTCTGGATTCCGGATTCCAGTTTCCAGGTTTTAGGGCTGCCCCATCTTTAACAGTGTGTTTGCTTTACATTCAGTTTACACATGGCTGTTATCCAGCATAGTCAGACTTACAAGTTTGCCTTCAAAAATAAATTGCAACAACTATTGCATCTTCCATTACCTATTCTTGTGATGAAATGACACAAAATCCAAGTACAAGAAGTCAAAAGCATAAAACAAACTTACCCAGTAATGCTTACAGTTCCTCTTACTGTCTGGATATGCCGTCCATAAACTGGTACTGCCTGGACAATGTAATCATTATTTTTCTGATCACACCTTTTAAAATGTCACTGTTATATAAGTAATAAAGGGGGTGCTTATAGACTCAATTTCCCATTTTTTCATTTAGTAAAGGAAATGTATGGGGAAAAAGTGGGACAAAAGTGGATGGATAATGAATTCAAGATGGCGACAGTAGATGGTTGGAAAATGAAAGTGTGAATGGTTGCAAAAGCGAAGTAATGAGAAACAATAATACATTATTGTGCAAATGTTTTTATTGTGTACAAATGTATTAATTGACTATGAGCTTGCAAAAGTGAAGAAATGAGAAACAATACGTTATTGTGCAAATGCTTTTATTGACTACTTCTTCGTAAGGAGTAGGTGTTTTTTGGATGAGGCTCCTCTGGTTTTTTAAACACATTATCTCCTTGGTGTTCCATTAT
>Ga0126338_10004214_pt1 | contig 10177 bp, 10 predicted proteins | sample OrbCmetagenome_2_FD_92529 | JGI IMG/M metagenome (GOLD analysis project Ga0126338, IMG submission 92529) | Coral microbial communities from Petempiche,Puerto Morelos, Mexico - Orbicella C C metagenome | ecosystem: Host-associated > Invertebrates > Cnidaria > Coral | place: Petempiche,Puerto...
CGCGGCCCGCGGGGGGGGGGCAGGGGGGGAAACGCGTGCGGGGGGGGGGGGGGGGGGGGGGGGGGGGTGGGGGGTGGTGGTACTCCCTTATATGGGCTATATGGGTATGTGCGGTCCTAACGGGTGGGTATGGTTTTTAAGCCGTTTTGGTCATAAATAGGATATCGATTTTGACTGTTTTGGTCATAACTAGGGTATGGTGTCTTGCATTGCGTATGTTTCTTAGAAGAAGCTACCTTTTCATCAATATAATATCGATAAGAACATCAACAAAAGCCCTTCATCACTCATGTTTAGGGCAAGTGTGCTAGCCGCAAGGTCATAAATAGGGTATCAAATGTTTTTGGTCAGGTCATAAATTGGGTAGCAAAAATCGCAGATTTTAGTCATAAATAGAGTAAGGGTTTTGGGAAGTGGGCCGCACACCGCCACCCACTGGAAGTACCCCCGGGAAGAGCGGTTGCTTTTGAGAAAACTAATACTCGTTCTGAAGGGAGAGGATGAACTGAAAGAGGGTGAATCCCCATAGAGGCCTTTTTTTCCAAGGTAATCTATCTCAAGCTATTTTTAGATCAGTCCTGGCCTCGGAAATCCCAGGAGGGTTCAGAAATAGCCAATCATGTGACGCAGATTTTAATCACGTGTACGGCCCAAGCGGCTTTACATTCATATACTCCAGGCGCCATCAATCGATAAACCGATGATCGATATCAATCGAAAACAATCTATATTAATTGAAGATTGACATCGATTGGTGATGATAGCAATCGATGGAAATTGATGAAGAAAAACGTTGTGAGTTCGATGGTTGTCGATTGCCGATAGTAATCGATAACGATTGATTCATCGATAGGTATCGATTGTTATGGGAAATTTTGTCCTTTTACGAGTTACACTGATAAAATGAATGACAAAATTTGATATAATTATCGATTGTTAGCGATTTTTGTCAATCGATTGATTTCCGATATCGATTTTTATCTATTGACTACGCCTAGTTTGCTATGCAAACTTATAGTATAAATGTTATAGATCGCGCTGTTACCTCTTTTGATTTGTTATCTATTTTTAACGTTCAATCAACAGAAGTCATTTCAGAGTCGTTATTAGCAACTTATCAGCGTTTGAACGAGATTCCTGATCCCAAACTACCGGTGAAATATCCCCGCACTCCTGGGTATCGCCCGTCTGGGGAAGATAACCCTTGTAATGCATGGTAAGTTGGATATCGATTTCTTGGTTTCTTCACGCATTTACAAATTAACATGTGATGTAAAAATCGAGTGGGTTTGGGAGAAATTGCGTGAAGTCAGCGAGTCACACGCGTCACACCTTCCTCCCTTTCACCGGTCAAGAGTGCGTGACAAGCCAAATGACTATTGTATAGTTACTTTTGTTTCTCCGTGTCACGCAAGGTATTGGCGGTGCGACATCGAAGGCGCTCCAAACGGAAAACTTCATGGGAAGACAATCGCCATCAAAGACAACATCTGCGTTGCAGGTATTCCCATGATGACAGGTTCCCAGATATTAGAAGGTTATATCCCGGATGTGGATGCCACTGTAGTGACCCGGATATTAGACGCTGGTGGGCGCATAACAGGAAAGGCTGTCTGTGAGAGTTTGTGTAGCAGTGGAGGGAGCTTCACTTCCGCAACTGGACCTGTGCTCCATCCCCTGAACGGAAGGAGAATGACAGGCGGTTCGTCTTCAGGCTGTGGAGCTTTGGTAAGAACAACTCTCATGTCAAATGTTTAGACTAGGCTTCATTTCCGCTCCTCTCTCTGGCCCGGTCCCCTAGCGTCCTTCCAAAACAGCAGGTGGAAATCGAGCCTACTTGCAGACCAAGTGGCCTACCAACGGGTGCTTCATCTATCTCAGGTTCTTGATCATGAAGCAGCTGGGTGTACCGCTGAAAGGCATCACGACGGGCACTCTTGGGCAGAACTGAGATGGCCAGTGGAAGGAGGTTTGAGTAAAACGTACGAGTAAATCGGCGTAAGCTTGAGTCGAACAGTCCTGCCTGTTTTGCGGGATAGGAGGCCGCTATTGGAGAGGTAGACGTTAAAGGTCGTTCGGCAATATTCATTCGCTAGTTATCCCGATTGGATTTGGTAGCCATACATGCCCTACATTCAGTCCTGGTCCCAGTTGTTCAAAGAGAAGAGTGAATAACGCTTTCCACCAGATAAAAATCACTATCCAGCGATATCTCTGCTGATTTACCTGATGAATCACTATTCAGTTGACAGCATGGTTCGTTTTATTTACACATATCCACTCGATAGTGATCTCCTTCGCAGCCGTTATCAGGGTCGTCACTCAACGCTTGGAGAAGCGTTGTGTGACGACCCTAATAACGGCTGCGAAGGAGACTAACTCGATAGTGATTCAGCCACTGGACAGCGTCATCCAACTTTTAAGTGGCCGAGCCATGGGAGGAGAGAAGCATTGTGCGTCAAGGTATCCTGTCACTATCAGGCTGTTCACCGCTTCAATAGACTACGAGTGGTCCCTATTTTGCTCCGTCCGTCGTGTGTGACTCGGAAAAAAAAAGCGAGGAAAAAATAGCCTTAGTCTGTCGTGCGTGACGCGAAAAAAAAAAAAAAAAAAACCTGGGAGAAAAAATTAAACGGCCGCGAGAAATCCGAGCATTTTTCGTCGCGGTTTATTTACGGTTCCGCTTGACGGACTATGCGAAAGATCGACTTCTCGTTGTCTACCACATCAAATGATGTGTATTTATATATTAGTACCCGCGTTGACTCCATTTGAATGAATTGTAGGTAGCAGGAGGTCACGTGGACATGGCTGTGGGTGCGGACCAGGGAGGCTCAATACGCAATCCATCAGCGCGCTGTGGAATTGTGGGATTGAAGCCGACCCTGGGGCTTGTACCATACACGGGCATTTTCCCAATGGAGTTCACCCTTGATCACGTGGGACCCATGGCCAGAACCGTGTACGATGTAGCGTTATTACTGGAGGTTTGTATGTTCTTGCAAATTAATAGTCTATCTCCCCAGTTCCCTGGCCTTATTTTTTAGTTGGATTCTTGGGTGGCTGATTGAAATTAACGTGAATGAATTTATAGCATTAACTGCGAGCTTTTCAGATTATTTTTTTATATTTGCAATGCTAGCTTATATAACTATAGATTTTAATAAGAAAAGTTTACCCTTGTTTTCTTTTTGGAATAAGATGACCAGGCACCAGTATCGAAAATCGATAGTCTACCAAATATGAGTTATAGAAACATAATTTACTCTTTGGTTCTTATTATCTGAAATTTTCGTGTTCAAGGTTATGGCTGGTTCAGATGATGGTCTAGATTGCCGCCAGCCTGAAGGACTGCAGGCTCCCGACTCTTACACAACGCAGGTGATACACTCATGTATACATCAAATGTCATATACATTTTTATAAAATAACTGAGATACTACGCGCGTTCTCATTGGTCGATAGGGGTGTTTAGATGAGAGTATGCCGTGAAACACTCAAGAAAATAAAATGAAACAAAACAAGAAAATACTTCTACCCTATTGAGAAGCCTGTGTCAAGCATGAAATTTTGCCTTATTTTATTCTTTCGCAGTTGACAAGTGAAATATCTCATCTTCGACTAGGACTTCTCGTGGAGGGTTTTTCTCGTCCCCAGTCTGAACCGGATGTCGACGAGATGATCAAAAAATCCGCGGAACAACTGGCAATAACAACAGGCGCAAGTCTACAAAATGTATCTGTACCTATGCATTTGGACTGTAAGTCTTGCTTGGTAGCTTGCACCCTTTCCGCACCAGTGTACTAAAGTAATTAATGAATTCGAACATTTTGAACTTTAGTAGCGTGTAAATCAGAAGCCATGCACCTCTTCAGAGCAAGCAATTTCATTCGCTCCTTGTTTCACGCGCCGTTGTTGTTTTCAGAACCCGATTCTATTGCTATTGTTTTCTCAGCGAATCCAGTTAAGCCTTTTGAGAGGCATATTGCGTAAGCGCCTTGTGTAAATGGCAGATGATGATGGCATGTATAGGCTAGGTCATTAACTCTAATCTCAGCATAAATGGGCGAGGGGGAGGGGCAAGGGGAGCGCGGAAGGAAGAACGGGGGACCCCCTCTCCCGTTTACACACCAGTAACGCAGGTTAATTTCAACATTAAGAATATTTGTTGGTGCGGTAGTTACACTGACACTTCCTGCTTTTTTATTCTCGTTTCTTTATTTAGCCGTGATCATATATGACGCTTTTACGGAGGGAGGATTTTTGTCTGACAGACTTTTTGAAACAAACGGTAGGCTTTATCTAAATTTTTCGTCTCGCTTCTCAGTTGTCTTCTTTCTACAAAAAGGCTGGTTGAGACTAAGAGGTCCTTTATTGGAATAAAGCCTGTGAAAACGTGCAAAATCTGACCATTAGCTTAACTCATTACTCATTGCAGCACAACACCTCGATAACTAGGTGACGTCGAGTCTTATCGTGCAACTACCTGTTGTAAGCGACCACCTCCCGCAAGGGACCATTCCTCAAAATACTACAATTTCCCCTGTCAAATCACCAAAGTTGGTTCCTCTCGAAAGCGAGCACCCATCTCGGGAGTAATGGACATCATAAGCTTGACAATTGGGATGGTCGCTAATTAACGGGAGGTTTGACTCTATTAAAACGACGCAAAATCCGAGGTGTGCGGGGGAACAGAATGGCAACCTGTCTTGCCTCCCTTGCTTCCGGAATCCTCCAATTCCAATTTGCGGGGAGAGTTTTCGTTCCAATCCTTTAAAATGTATAGGATGCAGACGAATTCGTTTTAATTCAACTAACATTTGACGTTCTCTCCAAGGTTATCAAGTGACTGGTCTACAAAAAACGTTTGCTGAAGGACTGAAGACCCGTCCAAATGACCTTAGCGTCGACTGGAAGGTCGCGGCTATCAAAGGGAAATATTTACAAGACAATTATCATGATAGTTTTCATGCCAAGGCACGCAATTTAGCGTGGAAGCTGCGAAGAAAAATAGACGAGGCACTGACCCAAGTTGACGTGCTGATTATGCCAGCTACTCCAAAGAAAGCTAGACCTTTACCTTCGGAAAACGTTTCGTTGAAAGGTATTGTTTTGAAGCTGCCGAACGAGGTTGCTTTGCAAACCGAAATTTTGGGTACAGTTCATGATTTTTGGGTACAGTCTCTTTTGAACTGATATTTTTTCTCTTTTCCATTTTTCTTAATTTTTCAGCTAGCAGAGGTTTGCATTTTATACCTAAATATTATTATTCTCATTATTCTTATTCAGTGGGTCTACAGAAGATCCGGCAGTCCGGAAATCCGGCGGTCCGGCCGCTCGTGCTGTTGACAAATATTTCTTGTTTATCTCCATCTAGCCATAAGGGGATTAGTGATATATCTTTTCATTGTTTTCTTTCTCTCTAGAGTACCTTACATTTTGCAGCGAAAACTACATAAATGCATGTGCCTTTAATATGACTGGTCACCCAGCCCTGTCAATCAACGCGGGGTTCAGTGATGGCTTACCAGTCGGTATGATGATTGTGGGAAGAAAGTTTGACGAAGCCACTGTTCTGAATGTCGCCTACGCTTACGAGAAGATTAGAGATGCTCCTGATTACAAGGCTGTCGTGCACTGATTTTTTTTCCCCAGCTTGTCGAATGTGATGACAGGGTCACTAAAATTGGCAAACTGCTCTATGACCGTTCTGATGTGAAAACTTATAGGAAAAATGTAGAATGACACAAGAAGAACTTGCGAGACAACTGTCTTTATTATTAATTCACACTTGTAAATAACTTATGGTATTCACCCCTTAAACTACAAAAACGAAATAAAGATTTTCACCCCGTTGACCTACTAAGAAAATATGACTAGCATCGATTAACACTTTTGAACTATGCATTCACACCTCAAACTGGTTGCAGAAAAACCGAAAAGAAGAACAATCACTACTCTAACTCGAAACAAAAAATCGTCACTAGCTTTGCTCTTGCTCATCGTTGCCTCATTTGATCATGCGCGGATGTAGATATTTCCATGAGGATTAGCGACATTGGTGAGAGGATTTTTGCCATTTGTGCCGCAAGGATCATGGGTAGGCCAGTTCGTGCGCGTGCTAACATCAAAGTTGTAATACGCCTTCAGCCACGCGTTGCTCTGGGAACGAATCAGAACAGCGCCTGTGGACTGACCATTTAGGTTGCCAGCGGTGTTGTAGATAAGCTGGTCGGGAACATAGCCATGACACTTCAATGGAACGTTCTTGATATTTCGGCACTGAAGAGTTCCGGCCCTCGTCTCTACCAAACTTCCGGTTCCTTCTTTGCAAGCGATCCAGTGGTTGATGTTAGATTTGATCATGAACTCGTGGCCCAGTTTCTTCCACAGGTTGAATTCCATAGCGTTGTAGTCTGTCTCACTTACTGGAGCTGTGGTCGACACTGGGACGTCACCAGCTGTGGGCCAGTTTGGACGAGGCATAATGGCGTTAGAAAAAGCTCCGAAATACCTGCAGAGTGAAATCGCAAGAATTGAAGGTGAGATCGGAGGGAGCGGAATTGAAAGAGACACATCCGACTTTCTAGGCCTTGCAAAAATCGAGACTCAGAGACAGCTTCGTATAAAGATCGAGACTGCGAGACGCGTATAACGGCTAAAAAAAACGAGACTGCGAGAGCCGTGAAACTCGACTAAAATTTTGCGAGAACCAGAATTTTTAAAGGACAATTCGCCTAGACAATTCGCCCTGGATCTAGTCAATGTGTCTATCAGTGTTTATAATTCACCACTAAAATTTTCTCAGATTCTCATTGGTTTAAATTGACCACGTGACGCAATAGTGTTCATCCGTCGAGAGACACTATCAGCCCATAGGGCCAGTCCAAGGAAAATGCCCGGATGGATAGTACTCGTCCGTGAAAATTTTCCTGTAAACAAGCGAGCTTATAGCTCATATTCAGCATGACCTCCTAAAAACACCCTTAATTACAGCTTTAGGGGCTTATAATTCCAAAACGGCACTGTGATTTTTTTATTTTATTTTATCAACTTTTAATAAGCATGATAAGACGCAACTTTTGACAAAGTTTTAAAAAAATCTGTACATAGGGTTCAGAGCCACCTTAAATTTTCGAAAATTTAAGGTGGATCAGAACCCTACATACAGATTTTTTTAAACTTTGCCAAAAGTTGCGTCTTATCACGCTTATCAAAAGTTGATAATATATATATAAAAAAAAAAGCGTGCCGTTTTGGAATTATAAGCCTCTAAAGCTGTAATTAAGGGTGTTTTTAGGAGGTCATGCTGATGCTATGGTAACCTATTGTGTCACGAAAATGATAACAACGTGTTTACCAATGCTTGGGCTACTTTTTGATAACATGATTGTAGCATCAAGTGATAAAGAGTGGTTATATCGACCCATCAAAATCTACGCGCTGGAAACTGTTTTGAGCCACCTTAAATGACATCTGAGCATCTTAGAACCTGAACGTCTCGAGCTCGCATTTAAGTTAAAACACTTTTTTTCGCCCACACACCATGCATAATAAAGTAACCAAAACGTTTATCTCGTTAGTCAGAGGTAAACATCTATTCTGTTCTGTGTACGGCCAAGGCCAAAACGTGAGCAAAAACATACAACAAAGAACTTTGTAGTGTTTCATAACACTCCCCCTCTAATAACTATGTTTACCTTCTTAAGTTCCCTATTTATTGTTACAATACTTCTGGTGTCATTTCTGAGGTGATCGATGCATTTCTCTGCTGGACGCTCAAATGATTATTTGCCTTGTTTACGTTATCAGCAATTTCGTCACCTCTAATTAGGGCAAAAATAAAATCAAACTATTTCCTACCCCAAGTTTGTAAACGTGTAGCTATAAACCAGTGTCCAGCCTCCACCGTCCGTTTCCTGATCGCAGTAGGCCTGCGTCGCGTTTTTGCCGTCGGGGTTGATCCAGTAGATACCGGACTCCGCCTTATCATTTGTCTTCTTTATTTCGTTGCAGGATTTGGCTGCGTTCTTCTTGTTCAGTCCTTCAAAAGAGACGATTGCTTAAATGAGCTTAGTCACGGTGTTTTCAGTTATTTTAGCCGCGTACTTTAAATTGAAGGAAACCGGAAAATAATAGTTTACTAAGATAGAAAAACACCAGACATCATAATAAACCATGAAGGAACAAGCATGGTCAATGATAGAGAAGATTAACACGTATTACAAATGACGAACTAGAAATATGAGGCTTAACTTTTTAAGCTGTGCAAATAGAGACGTAGCTCCTTCAAAAGAACAGACTCAACTTTGGGTGGTTTAAAAATTATACGGCTCGTTTCCAGGATCTTCTCTCTCGCTCCAGTGGGTGAGAAGAAGAGATGCCCTGGTAACGAGGTCAACTACGTTACTCCATGACACCTTGGTAAATGAAGAATGGACGTTCAACATGGAGGAAGTGTATCGCTAAGAAAGTCTAAGAAGAATCGGCAAAGCATACGAATCGTGGAATATATATGGGTTATTGACCAAGCGTGAGGTCAAGCTTGCTGGATATTGGCCAAGTTCTTGGACCGAGACGGACTTCGGAGATATTTTTCTTGCGGGACATGGCGGGCAGTCCCAATCGGGCAAGATAGCTCCATCTTGCCCACTAGGGTAGCAAATCACAGCGCAGGATACAGTTCATCTTGCCTACTCACGGAGCTGGCTATATAATAAAGGTTAATCATCTTGGCGTCAAGAAGAAAGAAATTATGATTTGTTGGATACACTTACCATACAATAACTTCTTCTCGTCGCATTCTGGTTTCGTTTCAAAAACTGTTTGAAATACAGAAGATGCTATGAATACCATGATTTCTTGGCCTGAATACGATCAATCTAAACTCAATGATTGAGAGGGGACATTTTTTACGATGACTATTGAGCAAGAAACTATTCAGGATACTCTAAATACTAGAACGCGGGGTTGTCCCACATATAAGCTCTGTGGGTATGTGCCGCTGTGAAGGGTATGGTTTTCGAGCAAGCTGGTTTTCAGACAGTTTTGGTTTAGTCTACAACAGGTTTCTTTACCCTCTTCCGGACAGAAGCCGCCGCCAATAAATACAGTAACATGGGCTTAGATCATCTTGTCTGTTAAAGGAAAAATATTTAGGTTATAACCCACCCTTGCCCCAAGATATTAGCCCTCCCCAATCCCGCTGACATTCCCAAATAAGTTAACGTAATAATGTCTTTACAGAACCTTATTAAAAGCCAACCAAAACCCGTCTTACGAAGTTAATTTAGCCCGGGACTTATAACCAACATTTTACGGGCGGGCGTACGTATTATTCTCTAATTAACTTCATCAGCTCTTTGCAAAGAGCACCATGTCTTAAATTACCTTTGTACCCGCAATATCTCGCTCGTCTTAAACTTGGACGAGGAAGTTTGTAAATCCAAAATCCTTGGCATTTCCTGATTGTTATCGTCTCTGTCTTAAAGCAGCAGTTGCCATTTTTGGCAAAGCAAACCGTTCTTTGAACTTCTTCTCCAGGTTCCAGATCCTCTGGATGGGATCTTCCGAGAAAGCCTGGATATTTTGCACCGCAAGATGGCGACACAAGGCACTCTTCAGTCGTGTCTCTGTAAATCAAAATCAAATCTCACTTTTTCAATAAAGAAAAATAATTGTTTTCTTGGTGCATTTAAACCCTCTTCATTGTCATTGTTTCATGATCTTATATCTGTTTAAATCTCGAACGCAGCATCGCGGAGTGATGAGAAATCTGTCCTTCAACCTGTATGCCTGGTTCAAAGCCTCCTTCCCGACTGTCTTTTTGTTCTCGACACACTTTCAAATGAACTTCGGCAACTTTATCAAAAGTTAAAATTATTCTCAGACTCAATTCACTAGTTACCGTTGCCAACAGCATTCATTCTCGTTGGCTTATTTTGGCTCGGACAAAGGAATATTGCTCTGTGATCTAAAAGTCGAACTTCCAAGTTCGTTTAGGAAGTTCATGAAACTCTATTGACTTCAAGTTGATAAATTACCTCTGCAGAAATAGTCTCCTCCGCAGCCGTTTTTTGGGATGTCACGCAACGCTCCCCCCAAAGAAACGGCTGCTCACATCCGAACAACATTCCTTTCACGAAATTAGCCAATCACCGCTTCCGTTCCATTTTCA
>Ga0126338_10004217_pt1 | contig 10174 bp, 7 predicted proteins | sample OrbCmetagenome_2_FD_92529 | JGI IMG/M metagenome (GOLD analysis project Ga0126338, IMG submission 92529) | Coral microbial communities from Petempiche,Puerto Morelos, Mexico - Orbicella C C metagenome | ecosystem: Host-associated > Invertebrates > Cnidaria > Coral | place: Petempiche,Puerto...
GAAACATGCAAATTGATCTTAAGTCAGTCAAGCGAAACTGGCAGTGACTTAAAATTTCTTGACCCAAGGATCACCCAAGGATCAGGATTGCATTCCAAACATCAATAAGCAGCTTTTTTTTTCGTTAGTATTGGATATATGATGTTGGTGAATTGACCGGTAGGACGTTGGCGAAACGACTTAGGACGTTGGCGAATCGACCTAAGATGTTGGCGAACGAGTTGTTGGCGAAACGACTCATTGGCGAAATGACCCCAATTCACTGATACAGTACATGTAGTGGGGTGTTAATTAAGTTTTTTATACGCATGGTTCTACTGTATTGTCATCTAAAAGCTATCAACCTTGGCAATCTGGTCTTTCGTAGTTTTCGTTGGCCTTTTTTTACTGACCTTCTTCTGGATACGGACAAGACGCTCCTGGTCAAACATCAACTACTACTAGTATCAATCTACCAGTGTTCTTTCATGAGTGCTGTTTTCTGATTGGCTACAATACCCACTACTCACCAGTGGTTGCTTTAAGTGGACTTTTTGTATAAATGAGCTAACTGATATTTCTATCACCGTAGTCTGCACTTCCTGGAAAAGTCCAGCCTGTGACTGAAGTAAGTTCTTCTGTGGGTCATTTTGGTGTGCCAGACCAAATGAGAACAGGGTGAGAATATATCTATAACTTGTACACTGTCTTCCTCTCATATTGCTTAATTTTAACAAAACAAATCACAAAGTATATCAAACTGGTTTGATCTAAAGTAAGTAATGAAATTATCAGCACTGTGTTCCATGATGGCTTCTGTAGAGTTAAAAAATGTTTTTTTCTATATAGTTGAATGGCCAACTGATGTAAACCAGGGCTGTCAAGTTTTGATTCATATGTAGCCTTGATCTTCACACCCATAACAAACTTGTTTCCTTTTGAGTGAACTGTATCAACTTTAAGCAAGTTCACCCGTAACATCAAGGGTCCATCAAACATGCTCATCCGTAGCAGGTGTCATGGGTTACAACCCTTATTGACAGTCCTGTTAAAACCATTTAGAAGTCCAACTTATTAATCAAGGTTCTTCAAGAGTGCTTAGTCATGTTTTCTTTTTTATGTATTTAAAGGTTCTCAAATGTCAAAAGTGCATTAACTACAAGTCATCCTTTAGAAGCTACAGAGAAAACCGTGAGTCACTTACATTCATTTAACAAAAAAAAAGTTTTTTTTTCTGCATTTGGACTTATGTAAAGTTTTTTTTTCTGTGTGGTTGAGGATTAATTTTAAACTAGATAATGTTTGGGCTTGAGTTAAGAGAACCTAATGTTGTTGTAGATTTGTTACATTTTACAGGTTTTATGTAAATCTTAGAGAAAAATAGTCAGAACACCTTTTAACAAAAAATTAATTACTGGAAGTTGCAGCACAGTAGACAACTGTACCAAGGTCTGTAGTGTTATAGCTTGGTACCATGACATTCACAATAACCATTGATTAGTTGTAGGCAGCAGTTAAAACTAAAAAAAATATGTTGTATTGCTTTAGTTGTCTCGGGATCATAAATGTGATTTTCATGTGTCTTTGTTGTCCCAGTTTCTAAAAAATCAAGAAATGCTTGATTTCAAGATGCTTAGAAATACCCAAGGTCTGCAGGCTCCACTAAAACTACAAATGGAAAGAGCTGTTGCATCCAAGGTAAACTAGAACAATATGTAATAATATATTTTGTATATAATAACTAAGAGAATTAGTGTGTTCATTGGTCGAAGCTATTGGGTCAATGAGAATACAGTCTGTGAAATGGAGTTACCTCATTTGTAACGTAATTCAATGCAACCTCCGCAAGTTACTACTTTTCCAATAATTAAAACTTGGAGTTGCTATAGTATGTCATTTGTGGCATGTGGGGTGGAATTTCCGAGGCACTGTTTGGCTTCAAGCAGAAAAGAAGTGATCTTATGGGCTGTTGTGAATGTATGCGATTTCTGCTTAATTTGCTCTCTAATTTGCTGGAAAATGTTTGCAGTTGATAAAAGTGAAAAACAAAATGACCACATTTTTCTGTGTTGTACACTCTTATGGATAAAATACATGTAGAGATGACACAGTAAAATTTCCAAAAATTAAGTGAAACCACTTGGCTGCAGTTTGTGATGCTGGTCTAGTATGGTCTATAAGAGTGTAGAACGTGGGATAATGAAGTCAATTTGTTTAATGTTATTATTTGGTGGCCCAATGGCTAGATGTTGCACAGAATCTGGCACTGACACTGGCAATGTATCTTGGATGTAATACAGCCTTTCAGTTGCTTGTAAAATTTAACAGTAAAATTGTGTTACAATACATTGTAAGAAAACAGATGACTTATTGGTTTAGCTTTCCTTATCTGAGCTATTTACCATTTCAATTTTAACACCTTTCCACATCAAGATCCAGCGATTGCCATGCCTGCCGAGTTCGATGGTTGCCCTAGATACACTAATGGGAACTGACGAGAGTATAGGATTTGAAGACTTCTTAAATGGTATGATAGCAACTGTTAACATATTAATTTCTACTATGAAACTTTGTTCCTTTACTATGACACAATCACATTACTCTCAGTGATGTATTTTGTAAAGCCAAGGTTTGAAATGATGACAGAAAGTCCTAAACAAGATAGGCTCTCCTCTGTCTGCCCATTCTTTAAGAGTACATGTATATTCTAAGAATTCTGTAATAGCTTGATGATCCTCCTCTTTGACAGCATTGAGTCAAGATAATGATACAATCCCTTATTTTCACCATTAAATGTAACACACATTACACAGTTTTTCTGTAAGTTATTGAGTATTTTGAAAAAAGTTAAAAAAATAATTCAGACACACACACAAGATAATTATTTTGTTTACTTCGAAGCCATGTTTTATTTGGATTGCACATAGTACAATATAATACAATGTATGTATCCAAAATATAGTATGAGTATACAGTATAATTGCTCATACATGATGATGGCTAAGCCAATGAAAACTCTTGAATTCCATTATCCAATGATCCAGTTTTTAATAATATACATTACATAATGTAGATTTCTAGGCATAATTTTGTGATACACTTGTTGAAGTGAAGTGAAGTGAAAGACTTTATTTAATGAGGGTGACCCGTGACAGTAACTTAAGTTACTGATAAACTTGGGGCCCTCAGCTTAAAATAGCAAGTATTTTGTAAAAGCAAGTATTTTGTGAAAAATACAAGTCTTGCCTTAGCTAAAACTAGAGGAAGATGATATACTCTATTAAGTATGATGAATGCTTGAAGTAGTCTCCTATGCATATTGAAGGTTACAAGTTTTTTTTTCTTTATTTTATATATTAATATTTCTTGAAAATGCTTAAACCTTTGAACATGCAACTGAAATTTTTTTCTACCTTGGTTGAATGATTGCATCATTCATTTTAAAATTTAAAACACAACATAAAATCAACTGGATTTATGAACTGAAACAGCCATACCATAAACTGCCGCTTATAAGCCCTCACCCCCCCAGATCTAAGCCCCCCTCAAGCTTTCCTTGTTTTGAATTTGTTTTATTATGATGTTTTAAGGTGGCTGAACACAGTTTTTGATACCTGTGTTTGATTCACCTTTTTCTCTAAAACCCTTGATCCCTCGGTCGCCAAAAATGGCAGCAAGTTAACAACACAAACTTTGATTTTTTGACGGTTAAGCTGATGTATGTGCCATTGCCATGGCAACACGAATAAATATAAACAGGACTTTAAAATCGGTTTTTTCATTTGTAGAAAATCTAGTCATTAGATTTTCTTTATAATTTGCATGCAACAACCTTGTAATGATTCTCACAAGTTAACACCATTTTGCTAATAATCTAACAGAGTGATCTTTAATTATCCCTTATTGAAGGTTCACGGGAATGTCTGAAATTTCCTTTGTTAAAGTTCAGTTATTTTCAATACTCCAGTTACTTATTTCCTAAAGTATTTTTGTGCCAAATTTTGTGAAATTCTAATGAGTGGTTCTGGAGAAATAGGCATATTTCCGTGAGTGCAATTTTTCTTTCAATCGCAATTTTTTGACTCACTACGCATGTGCTGCATTTAACTGGGTTCTCTCGGTAACAAAGGAAAAGCTGAGAATTGCTGGGTTCTTTGCATTGTTACCTTTTCTAACATATCTTTGTAATAAAAGACTAAAGCCATTAATACACTGTGTTCAATTATAGAGAAAAATAGCACAGATAGTGCGGGTGTTGAGTAAATAAAATGATCGCTCCATTGACGACGTTTGTTTTTTGCAACCCTTGTGCACGCACTGAATTGCATCAACAAAAGTGCGTGAGAAAACTGTGTTCGGCCACCTTAAAGCTTAATTACCAGTAAATGAAAAACCTATTTTGATCAACATGTGCAGCTATGCCTCGTTTCAAAATGTTTTTTATTTCGGTTATAAGCCCCCTCAGAAATAAGCTCTCTATTTATAAGCCCATCTGAAAGCCCTTACAAAGTTGTATAAGCCCAGGGCTTATAAGTGACAGTTTACAATATTTTTGAGGATGACACTTTCAATAATTAGTGGTCGTTTTGATTGTAACAACTTTTTTTTTCCTGAATTTCAGTTCCAGGAGATACCGAGGCCATGTCAGATCCTCACCTCACAATGGAATATAGAATGGGTCTTCACTGAACAGTTTCCTTATTTATCACAGCTGCTACTGTTATGCATGTCTGAACCACTGTTCTATTACTTCCTATTAATGATATACTTTTCCAGAAAACAGCCAATGTATTTTTATCAGAATCAGAGGGAGGTCTATCCAACCCTTAAGCGTTTTGTGGTGACTTCATTGAGAAAGTATCCTTCTGAATGACATGTAACTGACTCAAATTTGTTTGGCATGAGTGGTTCCGGTCAACAGTAGCATGATGTACTTGATTAGTGAAATTTAAGTGCACTTCAACCACTTGCATTATTTCCAGTATTAGAGTGCAAAAGCAGTGTAATCCATGTAAAACTGTTGCAAAAAGCACATTATGTGATCAATCTACAGTACTATATTACTCTTTCCTTTGAGTTCATGCCACTTAAAGCTTGTAAATTGTGTTATTTAACATCCAATATGCATGGGTGTTGGAGAAAAACAGGTCTTCTCTGGAAACAGATTGCCAGTTTTTTGTCATTTTAGGGGTGAGTATTTCACGTGAAGCCAACATGCAGGAAATATAGTCAATTGTGTAGACTGATGAGTATGACAGACTGACTGGAAGCTGAAAGGACCATTTGTAACCTTGTGGATAAAATAAAATTAATTGACAAATGTCAAGACAGTCAAGTGATTTTTCATTAAACAGTTAATGTATAGGAGTTCCTCTTAACCTGTAGTACATGGAACAAGAAGCAAATTTTCAAAGCCAGTTTTTCCTCTTGCAATTTCCTTCTCACTTGATGAACCGTGGGAAAAGAGGGACTTCTTATATAATTTATAGTCTTCCTGGACTAAAAATATCGAAGAGAATGAGATTTAGGCTCAATTACCAACTGCTGTTCAGGGAGGGAGTCTGGGCTCCTTCCCTGAAGGCAGGAGGAATGTAGACCAAACTCAAGAGAGTAGTGGAAATTGAGCCTAAATGAGATTGGGTGAAATATAATAGTTTGAACCTGGCCAGCAGTAAATAAATAGTTTGTCAAATGTAATGGTTTGTGATGTTTCAAAACTGCGTTGGTTTTCAAACATAAGTTATGAATCATGAAGAACAGTTCTTCTCAAAAACTATATTCTTACCTTGATAATCATGCCAGACAAGATACATTGTGTAATGAAACTTGACAAGAAGTGTCATTTCATAATTACAAAAAACAGGTAGAAGTCACTGATCACATTTCCAAAGTGTAATGTATGATGAAAATTATCTCTCTGAAATACCCACTAAAAACCCATTCGCACAGTTGCCTGATTACAGTAACAGGGAACTGTGAAAGTGCAACATCAATTTGAATGCTCTTGTCAAGAAAAATATAGCTACAAAATAAGGATTTAATAATTTCTTCTTCATTTTCCAGTCTTATCCAAGATTTATTTCAAACTACTCTTAAGTGGTAGAAGAGGGAATATTAGTTGTTGACAAGTGAAAACCTCACGTGAGCACTAAATCAAGGTGATAGATGATTAACCACAAGAAATAGACTTGCAGCAAATTGTACAGGTGAACTATAAAGCCACTAAGGGATAATAATTATTGTAGATCTCCTATGTCTCGTTATGAACAGCCCTCTTTTCTTCCAGTCTTAACTTTGTATGTTGCACTCTTGATCTTTCATAAAAGGGGTATGTTCATCTGACTGCAAAACAACACAACCACAATGATAAAAAAAAGTTGGAGACTAAAAGAAATTGTGACGCACTCCAGAGAGATTTTGCAGTGGCCACCGAAAGTAATAAAAATTCGTAAAGTACAACCCCTACCGTTTCTTAACCCACTTGCAAAGGTGAGAAAAATAATTTCCCGGGAGTATGCTCTCACAAAAAACTCGGGAAGATGCGTTAGCTATGGGATTTTAATAATTTTTGGGATTTTACCATAGTGTGAGCTTTATCAAGGTGGTTGCAGAACATGACAAATGTTTTGAAAAGTTGTCCAGTGCACTCTTTCCAAGCAAGGAAAACATGCCATTTTACTTAAGTTTTTCAGCCAATGAGAACGCGGCCTACGCGCCCTTTTCCGTGTTTGGACTTTGGAAGCGGCAATCAAGCATGCATCACCAAAAACGAGAAACGCAACTTTGTGCGATTCTTTAACGCTCTGTAACATGCTTGTCTTCCCGTAACGTTTTCTCATTCCCGTCAAGTCAGTTAAGGTTCGAATTCGCGAAAGATACAACTGTCATACGTATACTCAGGTCCCGACTACACTAGTATCAAAATATTTGCGACCACACTAGCGTTTTTGCCTATCGTCCACATTAAAACGACTGAAAAGTCCGAAAATGCTGATGGAGATGACAGTGTATGGTGCTTTTTTTTCGGCACCGTTTTCATAAGCCTCCGTTTTCGGCTATCCACACTAGAAACGGAGCATTTTCAAAAGGCTCCATTTTTGAAACCGTCTACGAAATCTCCGTTTTCATCAACGTTTTCGGTCGTTTTAGCGTGGATGATAGGCGAAAATGCATCAAAAAGTATGCGTTTTCATTCGAAAACGGATTAGTATGGTCGGGGCCTAAGATAACAAAATCAAGTGAAACAAAACCAGCACCCGTAACCTGAGAAATCTAAAAACGGGAGATAACAATTTTTCTTGAAAAATAACAGGCATGCAAACGGCCCCCACCCCCCGGTAAAAAAAAGAAGACGAACCAAAAAAATATTCGATTGAACCTTAAGAAGTTGCCTTTAAAAGACCAAAATCGACCCGTATGTTGAAACTCCCCAAGCAACCTCTTCTCGAAAGAAAAATACCAAATGCCTCTTGTGCATCTAAATTACTGTAAGGCAAACTGGCCTCAAGTAATATTTCAAAACATTCCCTTCAGGCAAGCAAATGACTCCAAGTTAAAACTGTCGTCAGCAACAGTGTCCTTTATTTACCATATAAAACATTAAAATTCCTCGTATGTGTCCAAATTACCGTAAATACCGCAACACCGTTTAACTTGTATAATAGCGACATGGAGCCGGAATGAAGTTCAAGAAGGGAAAAATTATATCAAGACGTCTTAACTGAAGCTTGTGCACGGTGGTACTTAACAGAGGTTAAGAACTCAGTCGAAGTTTTATGGAAGGCAATGCTGTTTATACCCTATCCTTTTTTGCGAGCATTAAATCGAATTAAATGTTATGTGCACATTAAAGTTAAGTTCTGTTAATTGCGTTGTCACGTGAGCGTGCTCGATGAGTTTATGGCGTTGATACTGACCTGATTAAAGTCTTGGAGAACGAAAAGTTGCTGTTTAGTGTGGAAAAAGCGATAAGACTTGAGTTAGAGAAGTTGAAGTTAATTCAAAGTTAACAGGAGGGTCTCGATGGGGTTTACCCGATACACAAGAAACTGGTCAAAATTTGGATCGTCAAATGAGAAAGAACGGGTCCTTAAACTCATAGCTTCGATCTCAGTGAGTTCTGCCAAATTTTATGATAGCTAAGAATTGGGCTAAAGTTTTAACTGAAAGCTGAAAAATCGTAAGAATTTAAGCTGAGAATGCATTATCTCTGAACAGGCCTTATAACTGGGATTGAGAGAAACCCCAAAAATGGATAGTCCATCGCAAGTTACAGCCCACCGACCATCTTCCGACACTTTGTTAAGTTGCTGTAAGAAATGTCCAGTGTCATTTTCCATTCCTGGGTGGAGAAAGGCACTGCAGGAGTAAAGTGTCTGAACACAACCCATGTCAATCTGGTCATGGTTCAAACTCCGGAAGTCTGGATCCGTAAGTCCATATAACTTTACGTCATCAGGGGCACAAATTGTTCCTTCCCATCATCCCCTGCTAACTCTTCACACTCCTCCCAGTTTTCTTTTTATCTCACTCTCATTCACTGGTCATGCTTCTTGGAGTGTCCGCGTCAGTTAAAAGAAGCATTCGACACTGTTTCCACACACTCGATATTTTAGATGTTAAACATAATCATTAGTAGGTGGAATGTTAAGAAATATTTTATTTTCATAACTAACGTTTCAGTAGGTTAACGGGAGACTACATTCTGGACAAGAAAAAAAGTCTGTTGCACCACATTTGGTATGACTGTGGTAGACTGCAATAGGATTAAGGAAAAGCTACAGTATGACTGCGATCAGTTCGATTGTATTTCAACTATGATAAGCCCCAGGCTTGAACTGAGTGTAACGGAAAAGTTTATAAGATATAAAGACCCCTGCCACTTCCCCTCTATTCATATGTAAGCGGTATGTGGAAAAAATCTTTGTTATTCACTTCTTATGTTATGCTTATCATCATTAGCATCATCATTAGCATCGTCATCGTCATCATCATCATTATTAAATGTACGTTACTTTATGAATGAAAACAAATTTTCAAGTACACTGTATCTACAGTTTTGGTAACAGCCGACTTAACGCAAACGTCATTAGTTGCAATTGTAGCAAATTAGTGTGGTAAAAGTATGCCACTGTCCTGTTAATAACTCTAGTTTACTCCTTTGTTAATGATCTTTCACATTATTTGATCTGTGTCAGTTAGTCAGTCTGTTTCAGTGTGTGCGCTGTTTTCTTGTTTGTTCTGTGAAGTGTAAGACAAAGAAAAATTTATCAGTTTGAAGTGGAAAGTGGCTTTCCTTATTTAAAAAATTCTCGCGTCACCTTCTTAGCCAATCACATGTAAAGAAAAAAAAAACAATCATGACTTGGTCACCTACATTTTCCCGCGCTACGCGTCAGCTACGTGTGTTTACAGCGTTTGACAGGGTAGCTCGAGTTCATTGCGTGGTTGCTATTGCTGTGATCGGCCACTGGGTTGCTTTAGTGTTGGTTTACAGCATGTTGCAGTAAAGGCGCCACTGAACGCTATCAGAAAACTGCTCCAATCACGCTTTATTATTCCAGAGACTAAACCTAGTTTGATTATGGCTATTCAAGCGTTTTAAACCTCATGAGTATACTGCAAAACTTTCGATCCCCCCCTTGAGCTTCCTTATTAGGGCAAAGGATAAGGATGACGTCATTACCTCTGTAGAGCTCTGCACATCACTAAGTGACTGTCGACGAGAAGATCCATTACACCAGGAACAGAATTTAGAGTAGTCGAACAACAATGCTGGGTCTATTCTTTCAGCTTCATGTTTTGCTAAAAGAAAGAAATGATCAGTGTGGAACCAATGAAAAAACGAAGAGAGGAACGAGCAAACAAACCAGCTAAAGAACAAATGGAGGGAATGGCAGACGAATGAGCGAAGTAGGAAGAAATGATTTTTAGTAAGCACAAAGAGAGCTTTAACATGGTACTTCGTTCTTCAAACTCAATGTTCCAAGAAAACCATTCCAATAATCCAAAATCGTAAATCGCTAATCTCAAGTTTCAGAAACATGAAGCGACTAGTTGATTTTCTACTCCTCCCTGGGTGGGATGCTAGTCCATCGCAGGGTTACCCCCAGCATTAAGTTCGCCGGTACCCATTTATACACCTGGGTGGAGAGAGGCACTGTGAGAGTAAAGTGTCTTGCCCAAGAACACAACA
>Ga0126338_10004218_pt1 | contig 10173 bp, 6 predicted proteins | sample OrbCmetagenome_2_FD_92529 | JGI IMG/M metagenome (GOLD analysis project Ga0126338, IMG submission 92529) | Coral microbial communities from Petempiche,Puerto Morelos, Mexico - Orbicella C C metagenome | ecosystem: Host-associated > Invertebrates > Cnidaria > Coral | place: Petempiche,Puerto...
CCCTGTCTTTAGACGAGCAAAAAGACTACGTCCGGGCATCTTTCTTTACATCCCCCCTCCCTCCCCTACCAACCTCCGTTTTGAGCATCTAAGTGCCCGTTACTTGAAAGAGGGGTTCGAGGGGTACGAAGGATGATGTTCAGAGGGAACGTTCGTGAAGTAGGTTTCAGCAAGTACACTCTAAAATGTACCTTTCTATAATTCTTTCCATAATTCTTTACTGCTCATACATTTGTAACAGAAAAATATTTAACAATGTATGTTAGTCATCCATCCAGTCATGTTCTGAGGTCTTGTGAAACAAAATTCTTTGCTGGCTGAGAAATGTTCGAGGCATTTCCCCGTCAGATAAGGCTCAACAACCAGGCCAAGCAACCCGGCCACGAACGCACCCACTCCATTACCTACTGTCAGTAGTCCCAGGGCAAACTCTTTCTCCTCGGGTGCAACATGACCCACGACGGCATGGGGCGAGTACAAGGCTATCATTCCAGCAACCAGACCAAGAGTAAAGCAGAGGGCGATAATTATCCAGATGTACGAGACAAAATGATACCAAGATTCTGACACGAAAAAAATCAGATGTGCTATCTCTATTGCCGCGAATACCCATGTTCTTTTGCACTTCAGGAGCTCTACGATGTCAGATGGCAGGCAGGAGAGCATGAACAGATGGCTTCTACCGAAGAACTTTCCCATTTCATAGGAGAAGAAATAGTAAAGGAAGTGATCTCGAGCAAGGACGTTTGAATTGGGGAAGGCGATCGTGGTAATCACGGATGAATTGGACAAGTATTCCGCACCGAAACTCAAAAGAAGCGCAATGATGTAGGGAAGAATTTTTCTACCGATTCTCAACTGTTCGCTGCAGAGGGACTTTTCAGGATCTGCTGTGGTCTGTTCCGTTGTGTCAGAAGTGGACGGCACAATCGTATATTCTACCTCAATGCGTTCCTTAGGTCTGTCCGTGATGTAGTCCTTGTCCAGGATTGCATAGAACACCAGCACTAGCAGGGGCAATGGGATCGTTATCATGATGGCGGTCTTTGGTGAGACGCAAGTCCATGTTGTGATACCTGAGGGAATGAACCAGCTGATCAGGGTTTGAAATATCATTAAATTGTGAATATTAACTAACAACCTCGTTTACATGGCTTTTTACTTTACCAGGGAAAAGGCCATGGAAGCAAGGTTGATTGACTACTGTGTAGCTGATTAGAAGATAATTATTTATAACATAACTGAGACATTACGAGCGCTCTGATTGGTCGATAGGGTTGCAAAACCTATGTTCTATTGTATCGGTAAACCGCGGTTCCCGATACACGGGAACTAGCGAACTCAGAACACTAGCGATAACAAATGTCAGTGTAAGCAGTTTCGTCATTCACTGGCTGAGATATCAGTAACTCAGATAACTTTTCATTCAACATATACATGGACATTTCATAGGAAAATCAAGACTAGAAGTTGGTCGGCATAAAGCTTTACCTTCTTTTCCACTTCAAATATTTTTTATGCTGATTCCGTTTACGCTTAAATTTAAAATAAAGAAGTTTTAAAGCCTTTTTTCGGTGCTTTCCGCGGTCTGCGGAGAGCGAACTCGGCTGGGCTTGACTGATCAATTTGAGTTGTTGAAAAAGCAGGGAATAGATTTTTTTCGAGTTAAACACAATTCATGCATAACACGATAAATGAATTTGGTTTCCCTAAGCATAGCTTTCAAGCAATAGTTTTCATCTAGCAAAATAGAGAGAAACACGAACTTCTTAGCCTTCGACAAAAGGGAATAAACTCTGAACAAATTTCGGAAGCATCGTTTTTGTGCCTAACCTTTATTTCATTCGGAAACCTCAAGAGTATGAAGTTTGCTTGTACTACATATACTTGTAAACTTTTCGTACAGTCTTTTCAGTACTTTCGTGATGACCGATTCCTCTTACGAAGTTAGTTTCCTACATTTTGGGGGCATTTTTAATAAAACAATTATTCTACTTGGGCTTGTTGGATACTGTATGAAATGATTATAGCCAACTTGCATCCAACGCGAGCTCGTGGAATGATCGTACTTTTTCGGTTGAGTGTATAGCGTCATCAATCCTCTAATAAATTCTAGCTAATGTGCATATTTTACACAATCTTCACACTTTTAGGAATATGTCCAGAACTGATACAGATATTTGCAAACGGAAAATGCCATAATGATTTTTAACTTTTCGTGAAATTCTACGTAATTCAACTAAAACTTGAAGGGATAAACATTTTATCATAGTGGCATTTTAAGAACATGTTAAGAAGTTACGCTTCAGCCTCATTGGAAAGAAGCTAAGAACGTTCTGAAAATCAGACGTTCTTAAGATGTGAATGACTTCAGTTCTTTAAGAATCATTCAAATTTCAAAATTATATTGTTTCCTATTTGGTTTGCCTGTTTTAATTTTTCCTCTTTCTTTGGCAAATATATTCAGCTTGCAATTAATTATATTGCAATTCTGTGTATATACAAAATTCACAAACATTGAAATGGGATAGATATAATACAAATATATGTAGACATATTTTAGAAGCAGAAAAGCTATAGGACCTAAACTTCTTAATCGAGAATATTTGGCTTACCCGTGTAATAGAGCGGAGAGATTAGCGAGGACATCCCAGTTCCTGCCACGAAGGCGCTTATGCAAATCTGTGGGTAAAACGATGTGAGGCTAAGAAATACGACTTCAGAAGCTCCGGCCGCGATGGCGTTTATCGCGATTCCTGTTAGCTTTACTCTAATATCTTCAACAAAAACGATGAGACTAAGTCCCGTAATCATACATAAGGTAATGAAGGAAGCCTTGGCGACGTAACTGATTTTTTGAACAAACCAAGGAGAGACTATTTTTGTGATCATCAGGGGTGTTACATAACAAACGAGCACAGTAGCTGTTGGGAGTTGACGGCCGCTGAGAATGTCCTCTGATGCTATGAAAATCAATTCTTGGTTGAAGAAAGTGAAGGTCCCAAAGACGCAGAAACAAATTGTATTCAACCAATTCGTCTTTGAATCGGAGCTTGGCGGCGTTTTACCATCTTCTGAGCTTCGTTTAAGAAACAGTTCCTTGATTCGATCGTACATATTTTAGCGGATACAAAGGCTGTCCAACTGTTCCAACGGTTATAAATCTTATATGGCACGTTTGCTCATTAACTCAACATCACGGCGGAAAAGTAAAGCACAGTCGCACCAAGAGAACCAACGCCAACTACTTTTCTTCTTTCTTCTTCTGTTTTGATGAATCTTGATGAATTGAAGCTAGAAAAATCAGAATTGCATTTCATTTAGTAAACGCTGTCAGAGAGAATTTATTTGTCGGCATTCTTTTATTAGGGTGCTCACGCGAACCAAGATTACCACGTAAACTAAAAAGCGTCACCAAACAAAAGATTTCATGAACTGAACAATACTGGGGCTATACACTTCAGTGCGTTACAAACCTTGGTCATGCAGGTATGTTTTCAGTCGTCTTCTGCAAAACAGCTATGTGGTCATGAGAAGACCAAATCAGTGTGCGATTTTCAATATTTCTATGGAAGTGGACGTTAACTCTAAAGGCTGGCTGAAAAAAGTTCTTGAAATGATTACTTCGGTTGTGCGTGAATTCTTAAGTAGAATAATTTTTTTTTCTTAAAAAAAAAATATAAAGTTATGTAAATCAGCGTTGAAAAGAAAAAATAATAATATTTCTTGCGCTCGCCCGCTCTTCTATTCCTTCACTCTCACTGTTCGTTTCAATTCTTGTCACAGCCGACAGGCTAAAGAAAAAGAGGAGCTTTTTAGTCACGAGTAGAAGACATAAGGACAGTTAACTGTTGAATGGAGTTGAAATAAAAGCGCAATCATTATGTCGAATTTAATTCTTCCCCGAGGCGATTCTGACATAGCGCGATATTTATATTACAACTTGACCATTCGAGTTTGAAATAAAACGGGTTGATTTTCGTCCAAGGGGAATCAACAAAACTCAGCTTGAAATCAACGGCGGAGCTTGCGTCAGGTCTGAAACACCGGGTATAGTCGACGATTTTTGTACACTTCCGACTACATCGTGGCTGACTTAAAGCGGGGAGTTTAAAGTTGTCAAGAAATTGATACAACCGGGTAGAAATAAGTGATAGTAAGGGACTAAAAATTAAGACAAACGTAAATCTAGGGCAAATGGTGCTCAAAGCAACGCGGAGTTCGCCGGAAAGTATCCTAAGTCGAATAAACGCGGTGCAATTGTACATCCTGAATTAGTTGTTCAATCGATATTGTCCTCGGCGTTGAGCGTTACATAACTGAACTCCGTAAGGGAACTGTTTAAACCAGACAATACGCTTCACACAGGTCCTTGAAGGATATTTCTACTTACCTGTTAGTTTAATTTGCCAGCCGGGCGTCTAAAGTGAGAGCAAATTCGTCGCCCTCCCAGTGGTACATAATGCTTTCGGTGATGCTTAGTGATTCTAGCACAGGCGTCGTATGGTAATAAAATGTCAGTTCAGTTGTAATAAATATTTATACAGCCTGCAGCACGCACGCGATATTTTTTTAATAACAACCTGACCGTTACATCCGTTACGTAACCATTTCTCGACCAGTGAGGTCTGGATATTTTTGATGACGTCATCCATGATTGACATTCCCAACATAAAACTCATTTCAGAATGTTTCAGTTTTGTGATTTTGTAATTATAGCCACAGGACTCAGGGTGAAACCTGTATTAAGCGGACCTCATATTAAGCGGACACCTAAGTGAACACCAGCTGGAGTCGCAAAATTTTCTTCCTACATTGACACTGTAAAATAAACCTGCATTCAGCGGACACCTCTGTTAACCGGACGCGGACACCAATATTAAGCCATTTTGTTACACAAAACCTGCAATAAGCGGACACTACAAGAGCGTTTTACTTCTAAAGGTTCAGCTGAGACTCCTTTAACATTGTTCCGTGATGTCGTTCTAAAGCTATAAGTGATTATTCCAGATTGACGCATTGATTGACTGGACATTGTACTATGCTAATCTTTGGTCTTACACTCTCAGGTTACACTGTGTTAAAAAGTTAATAATTAACTTTTACTGCACAACATATTAGAACCTGTTTTGAGCGGACACCCTGTATTAAGCGGACACTAGTGAGGGTCCCGAGGGTGTCCGCTTAATACAGTCTTCATTGCATACAAAAAAGTTAATAATTAACTTTTAGTGCACAACATATTAGAACCTGTTTTGAGTGGACACTTATCCGTTATAATGTGAAATTGTCAGGCTCCAGGTTATCCCTGGAGACGTCAGGAGTTAAATTACGAGAACTTGGTACGTCTCAACAATAGACCTAGAATTTGCTCAATGGTAAGGTAAAAAGGTAAAGTCTGCATACGAGCCAAGTGGCCCATCAGGCGTGTGCTTATGCGGTTTCTGTAGCATGAAGCGACTAGCAGTATTTCGACTGCCTCCCCCCCTCCCCCCGATGGGATCTTAGTCCATCGCAGGGCTACCCCCAGCATCGGGAGCATATCACAGCCAGCATTAAATTCGCCGGTACTCATTTATACACCTGGGTGGAGATAGGCACTTTGAGAGTAAAGCATCTTTCCCAAGAACACAACATGATGTCTCCAGCCAGGCCTCGAACCCGAAGTCGAGCGCACTAACCATGACGCGACCGCGCCTCCACAGAATTCGCCCAAAGACATCGGCTAAAATGAAACCCTGCAGGGTATAGGTGTAACAGTTGTCCCACCATGGGGACTGGAGTGGAATCACGTGTGCTAACGCAATTGATCAGGGTTGTTTTTCTCCTGTAACATGAGCGGATGTAGTTCAGTGGTGTCCCAAACTGGCGGACAGCAAACAAAGACATGTACATGCACTGCATTCTTGTGTTTTATTCTTGTGAGAGAAACTTCAACAAAAAAATATTGAATTCAATAGACCACTTCCGAGTTACCTTGTTTGTATCTCTGTTTCTCTATTCTCTCCTCCTATTGTAAACTTCAAAAACCATGAAATTGAAGAACCACCGACAATTAAGGCAGTCTTCATTTTCTATATGTACATGAATTAGCACTCACCATTTCTATCATGTGCCATTTTATCCAGAAGAGTCCTTCTCCTACTCTGGCTCGTGATTCGCGATTTGTGATTTGACATTCATTAAACGTTATTTGCGATTTGTAATTCGTAATCATAAATATTTTGATTTGTACCCTCTCAAAAAAATAGTATAGCTAGTTTGAAATAAAATATACTTATCACCCTTCACCGACTAAGAGCACACCGTAATTTATTTGTATTCTACTTTTAAACGACCGTACCTGTAAAATTACTTTAAAACTAATATTTTTAAATTTTCCTCACAGATTATAATTTCCAAAAATAACCTTCTTATGAAATTGCCGAGTGGCAATCACTGAAATCTTGACAAAATTTCTATTCATGTAATAGCCCAAGGTTTCTATCGGGCGTTCGCGCATCGAAGTCGATAAAAACAGAAAAAGCATTCTCCAGAAGCTGATCTATTAACAAACTGATAAAAAATAATTTATCGCCGTTTGATAGTGACTCGTTGTAAAATTTAGCACTAGCCAGCCATGGAAAGTTTAAAGATGAAGGAAATTTTCAAGCTCGCTCTCTAATTACCAAATGTATAATTTTCATCTTAACTAAAAAGGTTAGTGGCTGATTTACCTCTTTAGGAAATTATAAAGTTAAATATTTTACAAATAAATTTTCTTTTAACATCATTAAATTCAGTGTAAACCCGCCAGGTTTAACGACATGAAATGCAACGAGCCGGGCGTGATTCACTAGGCGAGGCCTGCACGTGCACTCTTAACTTTCTCAGGGCTGGTCCACACTACGCCGGATAAATTTGAAAACGTAGCTTTATTTCCACGGTTAGGCCTACCGTCCACACTAATCCGTCCCGAAAATGGAACTTTTCGTAAACGCTCTTCAAACTGGAGAATTGGAGAACGCCGGCTTTGGGTTTTAGTGTAGAAGGAACACATTTTGAAAACGGAGCTTTTCGAATACGATGGCGTCACGATAATAATGTGATTTCACTGACCGAGTTTTCCTCAAACACAAATCCAAAATGACCGGTGATTGCTGCATTTTCAAATTCCTCCGGCGGAGAACATTTGTGTTTTCAGAGTGAAAATACCGTTTTCGAATTTCTCCGGCATAGTTTGGACTGGGCCTCAGAATTCTTACTAGTTCATAAATACGCAACTGAAAAATAAATAGTGTCTTTCACCAAGAGAAGATGAAGGGTAACATCCGGTTAATCCCTCATATAGTCCTTATTCTCTAATTAATCCCTCTTAAGTTATTTTTAGATCATTCTTGGCTTCAGAAATCCCAAGAAGGTCTAAAAGTCGCCGATCCTGTGACAAGAATTTTACTCACGTTGACAGCTGAAGCAGTTTGAACGTATTTTTGTTATCCACGAAAACATCCACGCGACGCACGTGTAACATTATCCACAGGAGGACTGGGTACTATGTCAAAACAGGTCTACACGGGGATTCACTCGCTTTTATACTCTTCATCCTCGTTTGATTTTCTGAGATAATTTAACAATGAATATTAGTTTCCCATCCTGTGGTGTTCCGATGTCTTGTGAAGCAGAATTCTCTGGTGGCGGAGAAATGTTGGAGGCATTTCTCCGTCAGGTAAGGTTCCACAACCAGGCCAAGCAACCCGGCCACAAACGCTCCCACGGCATTACCAGATGTCAAGAGTCCCAGGGCAAACTCTCTCTCCTCGGGTGCAATATGCCGTGCGACAGCGTGGGGCGAGTGCAGGACGATCATTCCAGCTACTAACCCGAGGGTGGAACACAGAGAAATAATTATCCAGATGTACCAGACGAAATGGTACCAGGATTCGAAGAGGAAGAAGATCAGATGAGCTATCTCCAAGGCTGCGAAGATCCACGTTCTGTCACATTTCAGGAAGTCGATGGCGTCAGGCGGGAGGCAAGCGAATATAAACAGATAGCTTCTGCCGATGAACTTGCCGATTCTGTAAGAGAGCGAGTAGTATAGGAAGTGATCTCGGGGAAGCACTTGAGATTTAGGGAAGGCGATCGTGGTAATCACAGAAGAATTGGACAGGTACTCTGCAAAGAAGCTCAGGAATAATGGAATGATGAACGGCAGAATCCTCAATCCAATTCTTAGCTTTTCGCCGCATGGGAGTTTTTGTGAATTAGTGGCGACTTTGCCTTTGGTGACATGCGCACTGTCTGTGGTGTCAGCGGTGTCAGATGCTACTATCGTGTACTCCACCTCAATGTGTTCCTTGGGTCTGCTGTACGAGCCGTTCGTGATGTAATCCTTGTCCAGCACTGCGTAGAACACCAAGATAAGCAAAGGTAAAGGAATCGTTATCATGATGGCCGTCTTCGGAGAGGTGCAACCCCATGTGGTGAGACCTGAAGATGTTGATCACAAACGAAATTCTCATTAGACTTGAGTACATTGACAAGCATCATTAAGTTGATAAGAAAAACGAACACTATGGTAATACTGTCTTGATGTACAACCAAACTCTCAGAACTAAAATTCAAAGACATATATGGTAAACTGTTGGGAGAATTGAGAGTTTGAGTTTGGCAGTGAAAGGACTAGTAACAAAAGCATGAGTTTCAGTTGAACTCATGCTTTAATAATTGCGCTCGGGTTTCTCAGCGTTTCACTCTGTTAATTGTGCTCCTTACGGCTTGTGTCGCTAAGGAAAAACAGACGAAGTCAAATTTAGACGGTCAGTTTACGGCCAACCTCCATTCCTTTCGTATATACAATGAATGTCATATACGTTGGCAAATTTTGGGTTTATCACTTATTAAGATTAGAAGAGCGTTCCTTCACTTTTCAAGTAGATCCTGAAGAATGGAAGTACAAGTAAAGAAATGAATAATGACATTAGAATTGAGAAAGAAACACGCGTGTCTACAAAGCCCCGGTCAACCGATCGTGACATTCCAACGCAACATATCGCAACATTGTTGGGCGCAACATGTTCCGCGCGTTTGGCCACCTTGTTGTAAAGTTTTGCGACATGTTGGGTGTTGTCGGCCCTAGTTTGAAAATGGTCAAATTTGAGCCAACAACACCCGACTATTCGCAACAGGATGGCCAAATGTTCGCAACATGTTGCGCCCAGGGTCGCCCAACAATGTTGCGATATGTTTTGATCGGGCGGGTTCGGACGAGGGCGTGGAATTCCATTGAGTTATCAGTTCAGTACACTTTTCTTACCTATGATTTAAAATTTCAGCCCATTTCTCAATTATCGGTTAATTTTACAGATCACGGGTCTTAGCTATTAGTAAAACCTCCGCGTCATTATTCAGCGGTTAAAAATTCTGACCAATTTTCAGCTATCATGTTTCCTTCATATAACAAGCGATTTCATAATACTTTGAAAATATTTGTGTTTGTAATATTTAGATCTATGCAAACAAAGTTAAGGGGTTGAGGCAGTTAGTCGAGCATTCACACAGGAAAAATCACATACAAAACATTTCAGTCAGCTGACAATTGCCCTCAAGGAAAAATTCTTAACAAATATCAAAATAACAACACGTAAAATCACATTTGGGCTACTGGTTGTTGTTCAAAACATTCATCGGTAAATAAGTTAAATTTTGAAAAAAATGACTAATGCCATCAAATTTCGGCACTTATCTGCTTCAGTTAAATCTACTGATATTGTAAAGTCATCTTCTGTCAGTTTGATCACTTTTGAGCTTTTAAGTACCGTGGTTACCAGGAAAGCTAAAAAGAATTCCGAATTTAGAAAAAAATATATTTCAGTTACGAAATTATCCAGAAGGACGTCAGAAGCCATCGATTTAGGTAAAGGGAGAAGTTAATGAACCATTTACAAAATCAATTCAAAACGCGGTGTATTTGAGAACAATAACCGACACTGTCGCCCGTCAATTGCGTAAATTTACGAAATTATTCTTAAATAATTTCTAGCTGTCAAGTGGTTTTTATGATCATCATACGTCCAAAAAAAAAAAAAAAAAAAAAAAAAAAAAAAGCCAGCGCTAGGATATATTAGAAAAGGTTACAATTATAGGTTTTCCGTTCTATGTTGAAAATTACAGGCATTGATTTAATCCTTGAGA
>Ga0126338_10004223_pt1 | contig 10165 bp, 6 predicted proteins | sample OrbCmetagenome_2_FD_92529 | JGI IMG/M metagenome (GOLD analysis project Ga0126338, IMG submission 92529) | Coral microbial communities from Petempiche,Puerto Morelos, Mexico - Orbicella C C metagenome | ecosystem: Host-associated > Invertebrates > Cnidaria > Coral | place: Petempiche,Puerto...
CCAAAGCCATATAATAATACATGGTTAATGGTAACATAAAAACTATTTTTCACCCGAGATCACAGAGAACACCTTTGGTAAGAAACAGAAAGGTCCTTGATCTGTTGGCCAAATCACTTGGGTTATAAGGCGAAATAAAGCAGAAAGTCTCGAGCGCATCTCATAGGCTTAAGATTGCCCCCCCCTCCCCACCCCCGACAGTCACGTGTACATGTGATGGCAGGGAAGAAAACAGCTAGAACCGAGATCGAAAGTCTTTTTGGTGTAAGCAGGAGGGCTCCTACCAGCAGCATACCCTTGTGTCCCACAAAGGATCTGACTCCACTCCAAGACATACATTTTCAGTTTAAACGAGTGATAACGTAACTAGAGGGAGTTATGGCAGTTGGGCAAGAAATTCATTCATTGGTTACCCCTACATTTTATGTTATGAAAATGGAAGTGGCAAGCCTATTCAACACGTGATTAGTTTTTGGTTGTGAGCAAAAGGTATTTAGACTGTATTTTAGCTTAACCAGAGGAAGGCTGTCAAAACCCCGACAAAGTCAGCTACCTGACCCGACAAACGGAAAGAGAACTTCCGCTGAATTATCAAACTGTTTCAGTTCCTTACCGGCACCTTGTCTTTAAAACCTACGTGAAAGCCTGCAGGTGTTGATTTACAAAGGCGGTAGTCTAAAACAATTCACGGCTACTTTTTCTTCCCTTCACGTTGTAAAGGCTAGTGAGCATCAGTTTTTCTCTTGTAGGGGAACAAAATCTAGCATTTGTTCAGACTACACTTCTGATGAGAAAAACGCCATCACCACTGACCAGACTATAGAGCTTTAAGCTACATTTATTGTCCTTGGTAAAGCACTAAGCAGTGGTACATCGCAAATAGCAAACTGTATGGTTCACATTCGAGAGTGATTCTATTTTACCCGTGAAACAGACTATTAGTGTGCTAAGTGTCAATTAATCAGTGCAAGTGCGTGGTTACAAAAGCAAAGTAGCACCGAAAACGTAACTTCTTTAGGGGATACATTTGCAATCCTACTATCTCTTTCACAGGCTATATTCAATAAATCTGATCCTACTACTACTGAACACAAAAAGATCTAAAATAATGTGTCAATGATGTGTCCTAATTACCATTATTTAAACTATAATATTTAAAATACTGCATTGTACCTCTTTATAACGTACAAACTAAAATACTTTTTACTCTAATGCCTACTATTAAATGAATTTTAAATGCATTTAAGTATTATAAATGTCTGTGATTACGAATTACTGATAAAGACTCGATTAATTATAAAGTCACTTTGGCGGGACTCATAGAAAGTTTCATATTGACATCACGTTGATACAGACACCTCATTGGGCAACTATGGAGTCCATATTAAATAATACACTACCTCTTAAGGAATACAACCAATCAGGAGACTAGAAAGCCATGCTGCATATTAACGGTATATCCACGACCTTAAAGTTTTCCCGCGCAGGTCTTTTTATTGACTTGTAGCTCAGCTCAGATATTGAGAAATCGTTCAAACATGAAAGAAAAACCAAACTGTTCCTCCAATTAAAAAGCCATGGGAACAGAAAATCTGATGTATGAGGGGGAAAACTCTACACAGATCTCGAAGAATCTGGCAAACAGTGCCCGAAAACCCAAGAACAGTTAGGAAAATAAATAGAAAAATCTGAAACAAGATTTCTAAACGGGGCAGCTTAGCAGGTAAAGTTGAAAAGCTTCACAAGCTTTCATGTAAGGTTATGTTCATTGAAACTTTACCTTTTTTGTAAGTCTTCAATATTAAATAAGGATGTAGTACATGTCATGACTAGACAAACAAGACAAAAATTTATCTCAAAACACACAGTGAAATGAAGTTGAAATAGTTTTATCATGTTTTCTGGTGCCATATGTGACCGTTAATACCAGACTCGCTACTTGACGTTTCTTTGTATGTACAGTCACCTCAAGCCTTGTGTGTCTACAGAAATCATGGCACTGATGGGATACTTCAGGGCATACCATTCATCTCATGACAATGCATAACTAGTATTGACTGTTCCACTAAAACTTGTAACAAATTAAATGCAGCAGCAGTTAATAATAAATTAATTGTAATAAATTAAATGCAGTATTCTGTTAATATTAAGCAATTACTTTACAAAATACAGTCGAACCTCCAGTTGCGACCACTTCTCCTCAGCAACCAGTTTTCCAAAATACCGAAAGTTTCCAAGTCAAATCACTATATTTGGAACCTCTTGTAAGTGACCACCCTTCATAAGCGACCGCGGCCACTTTTGAAGCTAGAAGTTTGAAATTTTCTTGTTTTTAAACTCCCGTAAGTGACCACTTGATAGAAAATAGAGCAGAAATTGGATAATAAGGTGTTGTAATATTATCGCATTCCTTGGTAGTACAAGAGACAGAAATTTCTCATTGGGAAGTACCGAATTTTTTTCTCGAAATTGACTTTTTACATGAATCAAAAATTTAAAACTTTAGAGAAAACTGCACATACACTGTACTCTATCAGTCTTAAAAGAGACGACCTTATAAAAATGTCTTATAATTACAGACAATTAGAATCACCAGCAATATAATAGGGCTGTCAAATTTAAAGCTAGCAATTTCCAATCCTTATCAGTTGATGTTCAGTTGCCCCTAACATTTAGAAAACATTAAAGATCCAATTTGTAACTATCGTGAGACTCTTACCGTTCTCCTTATTAAGTAGTTTAACAGAGTGACATTCTGAATAAACACATTGGAAAGCATAAATATTTTTGTGGCCACAAAAAGTTATAAGTTGGGTTAGATGAGCGTTAACGCATGGGTAAGTCTCTACAGCTACTAGATGCTAATGAGGCACAATTTTGACCCAATATGGTCTAAGCTCTCATAAGCGACCACCTCCCGTTAGCGACCAACTAGGCTTGACATTTTGGGTGGCCGCTTACAGGAGGTTCGACTGTAATTGTAACTAATATTGTAGTCTTACTGTACAAACAGCTGCAAAAGAGTTGAGAAACTTCTCAAACTTGTCCTCACTGTAAAAATAAGCAGATCATTTCCGAGCCCCCTTCCCTTTTCTATTTAGTTGATATAATAAGTTTAAGTACAGTGCTAAAATTCAGACAACACTGATAAGGAAGAGAAAGGACACACTAGGTATCAATGTATAACATTTCTAAAATGATGCTCTTAACCAGTGACTGTGTCAGTTCTCTTTGAAACTGAGTGTACAGTGTAGCTTGGTACTTGTACTGGACAAAATGTACAACATATTCTTGTAAATGTACCTGTGTTTTTGTTTTCTTCCATTGCTGGAAGCACATACATGTACATGCACAGTGTGACTTAATTCCTACAGTGCCTTTAGGCTCCTACTAGAGCAAAGGGTGTCTATGCAGTGTAGTACATGTAAGTTAAAATTGGCAACCTAATTTGCAGCTAATAAGCCCAAGGCCTAAATGCAATTACGTCCACTAGACATGTACATGTACATACATAAATACAATCAAGACTAACCCAGGAAATTCATACAAACATACACCAAAGTAATAGGTAAGGCCTCATTCACACTAACAACATACATAACAACACAAGAAGGATGTTATGTTGTTGTGTTTGCAGTGTGAACATCCTGACGTAATGAAATATAGCAACATAACAGCGTGAACATAACGACATAAGGAAAAAACTGATCTTTTCCTTATGCTTTTATGATGATGTTCACATTGCAATGTAAGTATTATGTCGTTCTGTCACTATCTCATTATGTTATTTATGTCATTTCTTCACTACTGTGAACTCATTACCTAGTTTATCTCATCATGTCGCCAATGTGAACTAGGCCTAACCAATATACTGTATCTGAATCGAGCCATATTGACGTTAAGTTTTACATGTAAACTGTGACTGTAAAAGAGTCCTTTTCAATCAGTCCAATTACATGTGGGTTTTCTGAAAATGCTATCCACAGAATCAACATTTCCTATTATAATCAACGTATGCAACAAATTTGTTTTATTTCTTGTTTATAGGCTAGTACAGTTATTTGTTCTTGGTCTTATTTTAAAATACTGGCAAAAATGTCACTCGCAATTAATATAATTTTGGAATGCAGCAAAACCCATCTATATGTATTATTTCAAAGGCTTGTAATATGTATTTAGAGAAGATTAATTAGTTTCTATCTGTATTTATGTTTCCTATACCATTGTAAACCATCTTACGTTAAGTTGTTTTTACTGTAAATAGTGTGCGATGATAAAAAAAAACCGAAAACCGAAGTGAAATATTTGCCAGAAGTTCCATGGAATGCCCTCAAAACTCATGATCTAGTAAAAGAAAATGACTGCAATGATAAACAGCAAAAAGTTGCCAATGATAGAGACTGCTATTGCGCTGGCTCCAGTTGTGTGTGGGTCATTGTCAATAGCCTCCACCATAGGTTTTTCCCTTGGTTGCTTAAAAAAAGCAACCTCTTCAAATCCTTTATGTGTATGTTTTTCCATTCCATTTGTAGTATCATTAGTGTAATGGTAAGCCCACACCATCCATCTACTGCCAGGCTAAAAAGAATGAAAAGCAATGCTTAACGCCAGACATCTTGATCAACAGGGCTCTTAAATTTAACACAACTTTGTGCTTGAGATAAACTACATGTACATGTATAGTTATAAATGGCAACACTCTGTGTTCAATATGGTATGCGTGTGATGAAACAAAGAGCAACTTGATTAGAAGCTTTGGCCATTGTCAAAGATGTGGGGATGAAAATACAAAAATATAAAGGAGAACTTGTAAGCATTCCTGTCTGCTCAGTTTCAAAACCTGTTGGCGCATTGTTTAGATCACACAAGTACCAACAGGCTTTTAGCACGGATTTGAAAAATGGGTGTCCAAAATGTACTATAGGGCCTGCTCAAATGAACAATTTACAAGACAACATATCAAAAATAAAACAATTTTCTTTAATAAGTAGCCATCCACAGGACACCTGGACACCCATCTGGGAAAACACCTGAGTACCAATGAAGTAAAAAAGGTGAGTTCTTAAAAAGTAAGTTATTGCACAGTCATAATACATTTTAGCCCTACCAAGTTAATGCTTAAGACTGCTTTTCCCTTGTTAACACATTACAATGAACTGGTAAGTATGGGCATTTAACGATGAACTTAAATTACTCCCTCAGACAGTGTTTTCAAACCAAGCAGGCGACCACCAGAGTTCCACTGCCTACTTGACGATACATCGCCGGCTCCCCCCTTTAGCAATCAGCTTGCAACACCCTAATTTTTCAAAACTTTAAGGTGGCTCTGAAGCCCATGTACAGATTTTTTAAAACTTTGCCAAAAGTTGCATCTCATCATGCTTATTAAAATTTGATAATATAAAACAATTTCACCATGCTGTTTTTGAACTATAAGCCCCTTAAGCTGTAATTAACGGTGATTTTAGAGAGTCATACTGTTGCTATGGTAACCTATTGTGTCACAAAAATGATAACAATGTGTTCACCAATGATTGGGCAGTTTTTTGATACCATGATTGTAGCATCAAGTGATAATGAGTGGTTATACTGACCCATCAAAATCTAACTGCTGGAAACTGTTTTGAGCCACCTCAAGGTCATAATCCTAAGCTTCAATTTAATGTTATAAATGAAAAATGTGAGATTTGGAAATGTTTTAAATGATTTTCTTTTTTACAATTTCATCTCAGACAAACATGTGTTACGAGGATTTATTTAATTTTCATGCCACTCTGTAAAGCAAGATACACTGTAACATGGTGGCTAATATAAATCTTTGCTTCCTTGACTAGTTTTCATTAAATTAACGCAACCTAAGAAAATCAATAAAGTTATACCAATGAAAGATCTATATCTAACTCTGAATGCTTAAAATGGCATTTCCTAGCTTTTATATTGTAGATTAAAAATTTTCTGGGGGAGTGGGGCATTCCCCTAGACCCCTAGAATGAGGGGCTTTGCAGCCCCTAACTTGTCATAGCCGCCTACTTCAAAACATTTTAGAACACCTGCTCAGATATCAAGTTCAGCCCTGCTATGGGAAGCAACTTGGTGAACTGCTAAACTTAGTGCCACAGGAATAGAATGGAATGGAATAGAAGTGCAGAGCAAAACAGAGCAGAATAAAAACGAAACGATTAGAATAGAATTTCTAGGTGCATTGGTGCTAGTATTAGGCACAGTTTTGTTTCCTGGATATACTGCACCTATACATGATCCTCTACACATGTAGTCAAATGCATACAATGACTACTAAACAAAGGAAGTACAATGGTTGTTCCTTTGTTTACCACTACACAAGGACAAATTTCAAGATTGTGCTATACTTTATACTGAAACTTTGCTCATTGGCCATGGTTCGTGTCATTGACAAGTCTTTTAACACAACATAGGAAGAGAGAGCTGGAGAATATTTCATGTTCTGATCTAAGGCTCCAGTCAGGGTATTTTGAGATGATTGGTCTATTTACAAGCTGTACCTACCCCAATGACATTGTCATCAATGTCATCAGTATCTTTCTTCCGATTGAATTCCATAGTTGTCACACCGTCAATTTCAGTTATCTTTGTAACGTTCCAGTCTTGCTTTTCATCCACCTCTGGGGCCATATGCCCTCTAGTCATACAATCCTTCAAAAAAGAATATCAGGGATTTAATCCTGAGATGAAGACGTTTAGGTTATCCGCTAATGGCTACCAGGCAAATTGGGAAGCAGTAATAACAGTTCCAGAAGCAATTAAATATTTTAAAACCAGAAAAAGCAACCGCTTAAGAAATGTTAACTGTCGATATTTGGTTCTTTTTGTTTTGTAGTGGATGAATTCTCCCAGCTTCGCATACATACATTCACAATCGGTTGTCCCGAAAAACTACAACCACTGACAAAATTATTTGTGATGGAAAATGCCAAAAACATTAACCCATAACCCTTATTACCATAAAACCTTGAATTAGCGCCCCCCCTTCGAATAAGCGCTCCCTTCAAATAAGCGCCCCCCCTCTATCGGCCAAAATTTTTCATTTATAACATAAAAAATTTTTTCTCGAAAACTAAGCGCAAATCAACAAAAACAATTATGCAATGATGCTTTTCATGTCAAAACAAGTCAGTCTGCCAAAATTTAGCTCAATCCTGCAAAAAAATAAAAATCTGCTCAAAATGCCATATAAGCCCTTTTTGCAGGAAAGCCTTTGTTTATTAGTCATGATCAAGATCCCTAACAATATTCTTTGTAAAACTATAGTATTAAAAAGTGTAGTCAAAAGCGAGCTTGTTTTGCTTTTAAAGAGCAAAAGCAGCGCTCACACGCGTCGTAACTAATGAAGAACACTCGAATGAGTTCTGATTGGCTCAGAGTTGAGTGGTTCAGTACACCATATTGTTTTCCAAACGATTTGTAAAAGTGTTGTTTCACGATTTAATGTTGCTTTATTTCAACAGTTTTGTTCTTCATTAATATTCATATTTTTGATTATCCGAACCCTTGATTATCTGGACTATTTCGTCTAGTGCAACAGGTCCAGATAATCAAGGTTCAACTGTTTGCATGAAAGCCCACTTGAAACGTGTCAAGATTACACGGTAAATAACTCATGACAATCTTTTTGTCCTCCACTGGTGAAAAGGCCAAGAGGCAGGTGGAGTTTCATGTGAACTAAACTTTGCGTTGCGATGTATTGAAAGGATTTACAATTTTTTGTGTCAAAATAGCGCTGTGATGTGAGGAGTAAAAGGTTTTTTTGGAGATAATTTTGCTTTTGTGACCTTTCACCTCTATCTGGGTGTTCAATTAGATAGCAGATTATGTTGGAAAGAATACTTTCTACATGAATCAAGTTAATGTCCAATGGCACCAGCAAGGCTAATAAGACAGAACTTTTGGTCCTGTGACAAGAAAGTTAAAACGACTTTCTATGAAACAGTGGTAAGACTCAAACTTGAGTACGCATAGTCAAGCTGAGACTAGCAATACAAAAGAGTGGAAGTTGTACAGAGATCTGCTGCACATTTCTGTACAAGTGATTACCAGCACACTTCAAGTGGCACTGACTGGCACTGGAATCCCTGGAAACGACAAGGAAGTTAGGCTGACTAGTGATGATGTATACAATTATCCACAAACTTGTCAACATGAGTGTGTTTAACTACATGTATCTGCAATTCTCCATGGAAACATGAACCAAAAAAACAGCCATAGGATGCTCTTTAGCTCTAAAAACATTTTTAAATTTTCCTTTTCCCCAAGAACTTCAAGGGACTGGAACCAGCTCTCAGCTGTTAGTGTGATGCCTCATCAACTTTACTAACTCAAGAAAAAAGAAAAGGTGAATACCAAGTGACTTCTGAACTTCAGGCTTCTACATTGAATTATGCACTTTGCTTTGGTATATCACAACATACCAAACCCTAGGATTACAAATTGTATCTGTAACACTTTTTTCATTCCATGTCCAGTCTTTCTAGTTATCTTGGGACATGATCAGTAACAGATAATGTTTACATCAAAATTCCAAGCTTGATTTGGACACAAGTAAAATAAAATAAAAACAGCATCAAGAAAATGAAATGAAACTAACATAAGATGCATGTACTGAGTGGCATGTATCTTACCTAGTTAAGTAAGTTCATAAATGATGCAATGTTCTCCACGTTGGTCTCAAAATCAGTACTTGTAAAATTATCTGTTCCCACATTTGATTATTATGAGTGAATTTTCATACTTCTTCTTCACGGTGGATGCCAAGTAAATGGATTGCTGGGATAAAAACCAGTAATATTGTAGCTAATACACCCTATCAGACGTTCATCCCCATCCTAAATCTGCCCCAGACTGCACTGTACAGACTTGGCGATGAACTTTGTGATTAATACAAGATGGTGAACAAGTGAAGTGAAACAAGGTTTTACTTTCATAATTATGTGATAGGGGTGCTAATCAAAGGAATTTCTCTACTTTTTGAGAGAAACAACTCTTATCAAACAAATTCTGATCAGCAAGGCTGAAGATGTCCACGGTTCCATTCAATCCAGGCTTATAGCCAAGATTTGACGCCTGGACACCCGTCTGGCTAAAAGTCTGGTTCAGTCTGAATCATGGTAATGAGTACTGGAAACAATCATTACCATGAAATCCTCAGGCTTGACCTACTGTAACACAAAGCATTTGGTGCCAAGTCTGTTCCAGGAAATTATGGAGAACGCAGATTGGACAATTTGTAAATTGCAAAACCAGAACATTTTTGTTTAAAATTACTTGGTTTTTCTGTCTGAAGATCAAATACCATCAGGAGGGTTCAATGATCATTTTTATAGAAATCGATCTTTGAATCTCTCACTGCCAAGTATGTAGTTGTTTTTTGAACAACCATACCTGTGAGTCAAGATTTTTACAGTCTAGCAAAGCTGGGGAGACTGTTTTGGTTGTAGCTACATGTACATCAGTGAGACCGTAAGGAATGTGCAGGTGCATTATTTTGTGGAACATTCAAACACATGCAATGACTCTGAACCTGCCTATCACCTAAACAAGAATCCTTTACATTCTTTTAGCTGGCACATACTCTGACAACCCAATCTTTTCACAAGCAAAGAATCCTACAGGGCCTAATGATCCAACAATGGCAACCCAGCATGTAGAAATATTTATGGCATAATTAAAGAAACAATACTCAGTTCTATGCCAGAAACAATCTAGTTCAGCAATTTCCCCCCTTTGAAAAATGTAGACTCCTTCACACTCTAAGGGGCATTATGGGTGATCAGGGCAAATTTACAAAGAAGAAAGGATGTAAAACATACATTGTTCTTTACATTTCTCTTCTGATTTCACATTTGGAGACGAAACCTAAACTGTAGATGAAGAAACCCCTTTTCTAGGTTTACCAGCGTTTTTAAGCTGATCAAGTGATTGTTGTGGGCGTAGGAATTTTTTTACAGTTAAATCTCAGCCACTCAAGCCACATCTCTGATAAGCAGGCTAATGCCTACCTCATTCAACTCAAAAACGCTTCGTAAATGTAGAAAAGGGGTTTCTCTATTTACAGTAAAAGTTTCTTCTCAAACCTTAAACTCAGAACAGAAATAAGAAGAAAAACTTGTCTTTTGCTGCTTTGTTTCTTCGC
>Ga0126338_10004224_pt1 | contig 10165 bp, 5 predicted proteins | sample OrbCmetagenome_2_FD_92529 | JGI IMG/M metagenome (GOLD analysis project Ga0126338, IMG submission 92529) | Coral microbial communities from Petempiche,Puerto Morelos, Mexico - Orbicella C C metagenome | ecosystem: Host-associated > Invertebrates > Cnidaria > Coral | place: Petempiche,Puerto...
AAAGTAATGCTCACACTGGAATTTCATGAACAGGATTAAAAGTTAGAATTACCTTAAACTGCTTGAGACCACATCACTTTACTTACTCTTGAATTAGGCCATTCCACAAATATCCGGATATTTTTGGGGATATTTAGAAGTTTCCAAGATATTTAGAAATATTAAGATATTTAGAAAATTGGGGGATATTTAGAAATATTTGGAACTTTTCGGGGCTTAATTAACCCTGTGCATGCTGTGTTTTCTTCGCTATTTTCTTGAAACAATACTCAGCTCTATGATAAAAATATTAAGTTTAGCGATTTTCCACTTGAAAAATGTATTCTATCTCGACTAAAAGCGCTAAATCAGCTATTTCCCAAAACGGTGGATGGTGGTAACATCGAATTGCCAGAATCTTGCTCCCCAGCTCCAACTACTACAACACAGGGCTCCTGCACAAGAACAGTTTAAAAACTCTAGCCTAAGTAATTCAAAAGCAGTTTATTTTAAAAACAAAAATGCGACATATATATTTAGAGGGTTTTTCGAAATATTTAAAAAAGTTTTGCAGAATTACTGGAAAGATAATTAGGCGATTTTACGTAATATTTGTGGAAAGGCCTGACTTGAATTGTCTTAATGCTCAACGTAAAAGTCGTTAATCCAAAAAAGATTGAGCTTGCAATACTATACGATGTAAAACGTGAGGGTGCAAACATGTATCTCGCGCATAAAAAGCGATGTATCTCGTTCTTGTATCGCAGAAATTATTTGTTCCTTACTTGGGTTGACAAAAATACTTTAACATACCTTTCTTCCCTTCCTTTAACCAGTACCATATTTTGCCAGGATATATCATGTCCAAGAAAATCCAGGGAGCAGGGTTATAAGGCCACAAGTGACGCGAGACTATTGTTCCCCAGGGTATTTGCTCTATCAGTTTGTCATTGGTTGTCAGCAGAGCCAAATCGTCTAGCCTTGGCAACCAGGGCATTCGATCGCTTATGGCAAAAGGTCCGCTTTTCCAGTTGTCGAATTTCTTAAACATCGTGACTCCAGTTAAATTAGCAAATTTCCCAGTGAACGTGTAGTGATTCGGAGCCTCCCAAACTCCGCCCCACCTGCCTGGTTGATTTGCATCAAGGCGGTACAGAAAGGGACTGCTGTTTGTTGGGTCGTGCTTGATAACGTCAGCTTTTCCTAATATGGAAAAGTCTGCCCTGCCGATTTTCCTTGCAGTGGCGTACGCGTTACGCTGAAGTATTGTTCTGTCGTTCCATCCTTTGTTAGTGACAGCTTGCACCTGAATCGTTGTAGACAGAAAATAATTACAGTTATAGTTACCTATAAAGAGTGATTTAGACTATAACGTTCTGAGATTTATCGTTCTTAAACCGTCCTTAACTTGGTATCTGCGTATCTGCTATAGTTAACTAATTAAGTATTATTTCAACCTTTCCTTCAATTTAAAAGATTTATTTTTTCAATAGTAATGTGTACTCCCTCGAACACAAATTGTGACCTTCAAACTGAAAATATTGCACAACACAAGTTTTGAAAACGGCTTAACTTCCGTAGAAAATGGTGAAGATACTGGGTACGTTCACGTTGCGACGTCATTGTTGCTTACGAGGAGGGACAGAATTGAAGTTATTTTGCCGTTTGCCAAGCTGCTTTATCAGTTGTTGTCGAGCGGTATTTGGAAAACACTACTCTGAAAAAAAAATAGTGCAGTTTTCAGGTCCCATAAAAGATCTAGATTGTAAGTTTATGTAAAATAATTCGAAAATAAGCAGAACCTGATCTCATTTGTCATACAGTACATGGAGGACTAAAATTATAGGATTAAATCTTCAAGGTGCTTTACAACGGCGTGTAATCTCTTGTTCAAATTTCTGATTTTACCAGTAGAGTCCAGCCGCCTCCAAACCTTCGTGATTGGTTACACACTGTTTTCACAGGTCTCTCACAGGGTCCATCAACAAATAACTTGTACACTCCATCAATTTCATAACCGTCCTCGAAATACTGCCTGCAGCTTACTGCAAAGCAAAACACAAAAAAACCGACAAACAACGAATACAACATACATTTCCAACTTGGAAACAATTTGGGCTTAGAACTCCGCATATAATATTTATAATTAGAAAAACACGCGGGTTTCTTTATAGTTTTCAGTTTGCGAGAACGCAAAAATTTGTGCAACTTATCCGAGAAACAGGCGAAAACAGCGATTTTAATGTAGAACAGTAATCGCCTATGCCTGGCATCAAGATGGCTTGTTTTTGATCAATCTACAACCTCAGTTTAGCCTCTCTTTAATAATTAGATTATGCGCTCGAGATTTCTATCGCGTGATAGTTGACGAGGGCGCATGCCGAGTCAACTGCCAACGTTGTGTTGTGTTTGTAACCATTGTGTTCTATTCGTATCAGAGGTTCCGGGTAGCAAGTGGGGAGTGTTCACATCTGACAATGTTTATTTCAGGGTCAGGTAGCAGCTCTCACAGGGTTTTACATTAATGGCTCGATACTCATCGATACTCGATACTCGATACTCGACACAACAGAACAAGCAACAGAAACAATGCCCCTATTCCCAAAACAACAACAGCTGTACCACTTTGATGACAAAAAGAATAGGCCATTTCCGAGTTGTCTGAAGCCAAGAGGCTACAGGTAATTCAGAAAATAGATTACAAATGGTATTACGAACCTACGAAAGTTGTTACACTTCGTCATTTCTACGATGGCTATAAACCAAAACTTACAGTAGCACTTTGTTTTGTAACATGTGGACATTTGAAGAGTTCTTCCCTGACAGTCTCCATCACGGATGCAAGAGCGAACACGATATCTCAATCCTCCTGATCCACAGTATTGACTACACGCTGACCAGCGAGACCACGGGCCGAAATCTCTCTCGTCACCCACTTTGCAAAAAGATCAAAATAAAAAAGATCCAAATTTCATCTTGAAGTCCTCTCTGAGTCCTTGGGTAAATTGTTCTATCTTTTGAGATTGTTACGAAATCAAACACATTTTCTTTTAAACAGTTCCGCACCTTTGAAGGAGACGCAGAAGTGAGCTCGATATGGCCCTTACAAGATTTTGTAGTTCATTCAAAAGGAAGAAAATATATGCCTGTTTCCATGTTATTTCACATGTGCTTCAGAGCTTTACACTTTGATGAACGCAAACGTTAGTAAATCAAGATAAAGTGTAAAGTTATTGTACATTTAATTAAGTTTGCCCTATTTTGAAGTGGATGTGTTTTAATTTTTCAATATGATCTTAGAATAATTAAATGCCAATGGATTTGTAATTGGTCACCAATATAATTGAAAGTGAAAACAACGAAAAAAGCACTTTCAAGTATGGGTTACTATTTGCAAAATTACAGAAACTTCTCGGAGTATTTAAGTCTAATTATTTTCCACGTAACATTGAAAAATAAAGACCATAAATTCTCTCTTTTTTAAAGGTTCAAACACTAGAGCGTAAACATAATAAGCCAGCTTGTTTATCACGTTAAAATTGAGACTTAAAAACACATGCACTGGTCGACTAAACACAATGTTTAAATGGTTTACAAGTACAGCAGGTTGTACTATGGAATAGCTTCAGGTCAACGCCTATTTACAATGACAGCATGCTTGGATGAAAATAATAAAAATGGAAAAAAAATTGTGGGTGAAAGTCATAAATTCAACTGAAAGTATTGATTCTCTATATTTTTACAAAGCTTTGTGTAATTTTGTGGCTACACAATAACATTTTTTTTCTACTTACCTGCTATTGCCAAAACAGAGATGATCCCAAACAATATGGCAGGTAAAGAAACCTGTGACATACCGCTGGTCCCACGGCAATTAGATTGAAATGTACTCCTGAAACACCATCTTCACCATTGAAAGCAATTTTTTTTTAGAGCGTGAAGATAAAATACGGAATGTCCTTCAACGTTTCTTATTTACCCTAAACAAAGATTAAGACCAACTTGACCGGTGAATTAAAGCATTGTTATGAAAAAGTTCAATTCGAGAGTTTTTTTAATTTATGTTGTTATGACATCATTGTAAGTTGTGATTTTCAACATCCACTTGTTGACTTTGGAAATTGACATTTGCTAAGTTCGTCACATTGACTGGTTTTTGAATGGGAAGTTCATCTGACGGCTGGTGACACCATTCTTTTGATTGGCATTTTTTGGTTGAGCGGTGTCTTTTGATGTGCTTGAATGAAAAGTCACTAGGGCCATTCGCCTCACCGCTCAAAGGCAACGTTTCACAAAGAAAACTTAAGACTAAGTTGACGTGCGTGCTAAACATTGTGTCCACTACATACGCCTCTAGCTACTGGATATGACGAAATCTTTATATCTTAGGCAAATTTTCAGATACATTTGTGTGTGTTCCAAGAAAAGCGAAAAGAATAACACTCCTTGGAGAACTTTTATCTCTCTTTAAAAGGATAGAATAGTCATATTTTCCCCGCGCTCCTCTCCCTTCCCGCACCAAAAAAAAAAAAAAAGAATCAAACCTCACCCAAATGAAATAAGTAACGTTTATAATTACCGTTCGCCGACCAAATATAATTCCGTAATTCGCCGACTTTTGTACGTCGACGTTTTAGTATATTGGCGATTGATTTTGTCTAGTCACTTTCTACACTGAACGTTGTTCTTGAAATCGAGTACCAGGTTGCTGGTTATTAAGAGTGGAGGCAAACTTTATTAAATGCCTAGCAACCCTTCCCCTACTGTGTGTTCTCGGATTCACTCTCGAGTAACACAGAAGATTTTGTCTGCAGGGCATGTTAAACCTGAGCGCAACCCCCAAATGTCGCGGGCACAAAATTGAGCAGGGATGCGACCCTTGAGGTGAACTCTGTAAATCATTGGGTAGGGGTGGGTCATTGGGACACAGAAATCCTTACCATATAATAAGCTATATGGGTACTAGAGCTCAGATCTTATATTATAGAGCCATGATCAGCTTGATTTTGCAACAATTTTAACCCCTTTCTAGACTTGGCACCAAAAACCCATACCATACACTATCGCAGACTCGCTGTTTTCCATGCAGAACTTTTATCACTGTCGTGGCTCACCATACGCTAACTAAACCAATATCTTACATAGTCACTTTCGAGTTTCAATTCTTATTATAGACCCCGGGGTAAAGAACCCTGTTGTAGACTAAATTATTTATACACTGGCCACTTTCCCGGTAAATTATACCCTGTCCTAGACCCGAACTGTCTGATTTTTATACCCTAGCCCCAGACTAAACTGCCTGAAAACGACAGTCTTCATAGCGGTACATACCCATATAGCTTATTATATGGGAGTACCTCCCCCCCTCCGCCGCCTGGAGGGTATGCGACGTCCCCTTGTGTACTCTGCAAAAGATTTTTCCGCTGCTATGTTGATGTGATGTTAATGAGACTTTAAAATTACCCCTCGTGTGTACGAACATTAAAGTAAAGCAACAATTTACAGCATCCTCCACATCAACAGGAAAATTTACTTACAACATTCCTTACACCTACGGTACAAATTGTTATCTGATGTGATTTTTATCCAATAATTGAAATTTTACAAAGTGTCCTGGCTGCTCGAAATAATCATATGGGCTAAAAACGTCAGGTAAGTCACTTGTTCAAAACAATTTTAAGCCCAGGTCAAACTTCGAACTTCGCATTAGACGAACTAAATTGCAGTTAAAGTAGTCAATCCAAACGTACGGGTAAAGCTCGACCGTTGAATCAAACGTCGAACTTAATTCGAATTTAGATCGACCAACTCAGTCGGATGAACTCAGTTGAGTCAAAGTCGAAGTTATCATGAACCTATCTCGCTCAGTTTAGTTCGTCTCATGTGAAATTCGACGTTTGTCCTGGGCCTTAGTGTATTAGCAATGTACGAAATCACATACATTTCAGAGCAAAATGTTTCAGGAGTCATTTGTTACAAGTAGAAAAAAAAGCAATACTGACCTGAAAAATATACCCTGATTCTAAATCTTTATCGAATCAGAGTATAAACCATACAGAAACAATGTGCCCTAAATAGTAAATAACAGTAAATAATGTAAATACACAGTGAATAATGTTTATAGACTACAAGCTCTGAAATTCACGCATTCTTATCACAAAGGCCTACTACCAAGCTTGTTTCATGATTTCTTTCAATACGCCAGTGAAGTACATGGATACTACACCAGATTTGCATCTAGACAAAATCTATACATATCTAAAGTGCGCACCAATTCTGGTAAACAAACGATTGCTTATACAGTCACTATTCTCAGGGGCAATATCCCTACTCATCTTAAAGATCTCAATGCCGTCAACTTCTCGAGACATCTGAAACTTTATTTACTGTCTGAACAACATTCTGAAAACAAGTAATATTTCCATATGCTCCTTTTCTTCCAATTTTATGTACATATCTCATTCTCTTAACAGCTTTTTTTCTCTTAAATCTCCATAGAAACATAATAAGTGGAGGTTGACTAGAAAACCCTTGGTTACTTCAGTCTCCAGACTCACATAGTACACTTGTTTCTTTGTCTTTACATTTCACTGTAAATGTACGAGTAACAAAAGAAAATAAAGTTATTGTTGTTGCCCTTATTAAATCATGGGAACACAAAATAGTGTGTGCATAATTATCTGCCAATGCAGGAAATCTTCTTCTCCTCTTTCTCTTTCCCTTTTTCCTCTTTCTTCTTCTCCATTTCCCTCTTCTTTGGCCAGTTAGGGATTATATAGTTCCACAAGAGCTCAACAGCAAAACACTTGTCTGATTCTGTCCTTCACTACCTGTCTCACCTCGTCTATTTTCCAGCAGTAAAGAATCGGATTTAATGACGAGTTTAAGTAAGCTAAAGTGATCGCATAACTGACAGCAAGAATCGACGACGAAGATGGCTTTGTATCAATGAAGAAAGTTGCCGATATTACAAGTGGTAGATAACAAATAACTAACGTAAACTGCAACCACAGTGCAGTGGACACTGCCTTTTTGTATCGCGCTATGTTTAGTTGATTTGCTTGGTTTGGTTGTTGGACATGGTCTTGTACTTGACTTCGATGACGACGGAGGGTGAGGAAGATCTTTGTATAAGAGAGGGTTGTAGTTACTAGACACATTGATATAACTATAACTCCGTACCTTAAGGTTATAGGGGAACTCCAAAAGAGCCGCATTATTGAAGAGATAGTAGGCACCACCCAAAAGGTGATAATGATCAAACAGGCTCGCTTCAAAGTAAGAACCTGTCTGTATTTCAACCCCAACACCAGGGCGAGAAGTCTGTCCACACTAACTGCAGTCAGTGTCAACAAGGACGCTAAAGACAAAACTGTTCCTGTTGTAGAAACTGTGACTATTGTGAAGCAGCAAATATTCCAATGTTCATTCACTATAGTCACCACAAAGTAACGAAGAGAGGCTCTGTAATAAGACCAACACAGAGATCAGTTACTGCGAGGCTGCGAAGTAAGAGTTTGGATGGAGGATGTAGTGAAGATTCTTTGCGTAGAGCGACTAAGAACAAAAAATTTCCGAGAAATGCCGTAATGGACAGAAAAGCGTTTAAAACTGCGATAAATGTCAACTGGCCATGTATTGCAGTAGGTATGTCTGTTGAGCAGTACAGGTCTTGAACCTTTTTAGAATAGTTCGGCTTTTCGTCTTCAGAAACGTTTGTGGTAGCCATTACTCTGCAGCAATATGACTATCTGTGTTGGCGTGAGGTTAACCGCTAGCTAGAAAGCCTTGATCTAAATTCATGCTTTTTAATTTATTTGTCCAACATGTCATCCATGAACAGTTAATACGGTAAAACTGACTAGCTGAGCAGATGGTTTCATTGTCAAAAACTAACTTTTTTTCGACTTGGGAGCAGCATTGGCGCTCTTTTGTTTGACAATCAACGTCAAAATAAGTACAAAAATACAAATTTATAACCCACATTTTGGGCTCGAAGCTTTTATTTTCAATTGCAGAAAATATTCTTAAATTCTGGAAAGCTTCCTGTTATCGTTAAAGCTAATTTGTTCTTCAAAAATGGCCTATTTCCCACAATGTGGCGACATATCCGGGACTTTAACGGCACTCGTGGCCCTAAATTTGAACTTCATCGAGAAACACTGAGATACAACAACACAGAAAATGGCCTGTTATGAAGCGAGAGCGGTCATTTTGGAAGGTTTTGGCCAAAAAAAAAAACATTTATTAGTTTAAGTGTATGGTTTCAAACAGAAAATAGATCAATAAAACGTATTTTGCCTTAGTCTGTCCACAAACTCCCAAAAATCCGAAATGGACCATTCCAGATTACGTAATATGGGAAGCGGCTTTTTATTGACGAAAAAGCAAAGAAATTTTGTACCGCTGTTGCTCCTACAAGTAAATGCAAAATCCTCAATATACCAATAAACTGAACTGAGTATCACCCTTAAATTCATAAAACAGCGTTTGTGGAATATGATCCATTCATTATCGTTTAAAGCCGGTTTTTTTTTTTATAGTAAACTAGGACAAACCAAACTTTTCACGAGAATATTTAACTCTGGATGCTAAGATCAACCGGTTCTATCTACTATTTTTAGCATTTGAAGAGCGGGGCAACCAGCTGATTCAAATCAATAATCCCTCGCAATTAAACATTACGTTTTTCTCCGAAAATGACAACTGCTTTGCTAGAGTTGTTTTTTATTTCATTTTCCGCCGCTTCCAAAGCACCGTGTACAAGCTGCGTTTAATGTTATCGAAGTCAATAATAAAGTTTTTCCAGATTTTCTTTTGTCATGTTCATAAATGACTGGCAACTTTCTTGCCCTGGCAAACATATGTTTGTTTAATTTACTCTGCAATTCAGTACTTGTTGTATTTAAATCCAAAAATTAGCGCAGAGAAAACCATATAACTGAACATCCGCTTTAATTTACATTCATGAAAGAAACTGCTTCCTATAAATGATTAACAACTTTACTCGATGCTGACTTTCTTCGACTTCATCTGTGGATGCAGCTAATATGACCAGTTTCAAAATTGCAAATTTGCAGATAGTTTTTGTGAACTCTTAAATTATTCGTCAACGTCAAAATGATGAAATCCCAAGCGAAAACCTTCAGTCAATTATTCTTCCTACATACGTTGAGCATGTTTCGATCGAAAATAATAACATTATTGCACGACGACGGCAGTTTGTTGGTTTTTCTTAGTCTCTGGGTAACAGCGTTTTGTTTACAGATGTTGCCAAATCTACACGTGAACTTGGGGGTGGGTGGGGGGTTGTAATCCTTTCGCCTTTCGGGCGGGATAAATATAAAACCACAAATAGCACCTAAATCTTTGTAAGATTGTAAAATTTACTTCATTTGAACATCATAACTAAGAGCAAGAGAATAATCAGCCTGATCGAACTTTAAGTATTACGCAGAGTTTCAGGACTTTCTGGTTATGTTTTGGGAATTTTTCGACCATGTTGTTGTCTAGCGGAAACTGGGAAAAATACAAGACTGCTTAGGATATAGCGATTGCGGGGGTGGGGGTGAGGGCTGATATCAGTTAACACTGTTACTCGGTGGAGTCGAAAGTGTGAGCATTCCCGAGTGTGCGAATTGCACACAGTTTGATGTAATATATCGAATACGAAAGACTGTGTTTGGCCACATTTCCAAACAACGGGAAGAGAGTTGAAAATACGACGTGTAGCGGAGTATTTTTGACGACCTTCAAGGTGTTTGGAAATGTGGTCAAACACAGTCTTGAATGTTTGATATATCTTCTCGATTAAAACTAAAACTAAGGAGAAAATGGAGAATTAAAAACGTAAAAATCTATGCTATTTAAGATCAGATATTCAAACAACTTCACGACCATGATTTCCTTTGTTTAAACTTAATGAATCATTAACAAGTTTGAGACGCTCAGTGAAGGTCTGTCGAGAAGCTTGCTTCAGTTCTGCCCTAACGTTGTTTTCCAAAACATATCGCGTATTAGATATAAATATAAATATAAAAGTTAAATATAAACGTCGCTGACAAGAAATAGTGGGTTTTTTTATTATTTTTCTCAAAAAAAAAAAAAAAAAAAAAAAACCTCCAAAAAATCCCCCTGCTTTTGTTTTAACCGTTTTTTTTTCTTAATACATAGTATGTTTGCAAGG
>Ga0126338_10004225_pt1 | contig 10164 bp, 7 predicted proteins | sample OrbCmetagenome_2_FD_92529 | JGI IMG/M metagenome (GOLD analysis project Ga0126338, IMG submission 92529) | Coral microbial communities from Petempiche,Puerto Morelos, Mexico - Orbicella C C metagenome | ecosystem: Host-associated > Invertebrates > Cnidaria > Coral | place: Petempiche,Puerto...
ACGCCTCCAATTTTTTTTGTTTTGATATTATGCTATTGGAATTGTGTCGATCCTGACGGCGACCCGCGAGACAAATAATTTTTTTTTTTTTTTTTTTTTTTTACCGTCGTTATACGTTCCAGGTTGATGTTTTAACTGTAATTTTCTTGTTGTTGTTAACCAGCTTCGAAGAACTGTGCTGAGTTGTACAAATCCGGCCAAAGAATCAGCGGTGTTTATACAATCGACCCTGATGGTTCAGGTGCCTTTGATGTTTTCTGTGACCAAGCAACAGACGGTGGTGGGTGGACAGTGTTCCAGAAGAGAATAGACGGCTCCGTTAATTTCTACCGTGGCTGGGCTGACTACAAGAATGGCTTCGGTAATCTGAATGGCGAGTTTTGGCTGGGACTGGACAAGATAAACCGTTTGACGAGAACAAAGAACAGACTTCGAGTAGATCTGGAAGACACGACAGGCAAAACTGCTTACGCCGAGTACGACATGTTTGCAGTTACGAGCGAGAGGACTAAGTACCAGCTCAGCATCGGTACTTACACAGGTAAATAACTTTACATTTTAGTACAAATTGACCTCCGTTTGTTTGTTTTTTGAATGCTAATATTTAATTTTAACCCGCTTTTCCTTTATCTTTCTCCTTGAAAACTATCCTGCGAGAAAAGGGAAGCTCTGTGCCGGAGGGTATTGAAAATAGCAAACGGCTTAACTGTTTTAAATTATCGCCTATGAGAATCTGACATATCTGTATGATCTTTTGGCATTTTGATCATATGATCATATTCTCATATTTTGTTTCCAGGGACAGCGGGAGATTCGCTTTCTGATCATCGTGGCTACCCCTTTACCACCAAAGATCAGGATAATGACAGCAGCTCGGGCAGTAACTGCGCTGTGAGCTTCAAAGGAGCCTGGTGGTACACCAGCTGTCATGCTTCCAACCTGAACGGTGTCTATCATCATGGCGCGCACTCATCATATGCTGATGGTGTCAACTGGTATCACTGGAAAGGACATAAGTACTCCGCCAAGAGAGCTGAGATGAAGATCAAACCAGTGAAGTTTTAGAACATTCTGTACCACTTTTCTACTTTGTTTGCTGAAGATAACACATTAGAGCTTGGTTAAGAAATGTTTTAGCGACTCGGTGATTAAAAAATAACAAGAATAATAAGGAAGCGTTGTCATTGATCTGTGAAACATTCGGCTAAACCGTGACTAGACTCCCTTAGGCCACTCTCACCCGGCCCTACCATAACCGTGACTCAACGCCTTCCCTTTAGACTTGAGAAAAGAAAGCAATGAAATATTCAGAACATGTCATAATCACTTAATAATAATAATAATAATCACTTTATTTAAGTGCCGATGTATTTAGCACTAATGTGCTAATCGGGGACACTGTCAATAAATAAACAAATATTTCACATATAGCATAAACTATTAAGAATCCCAACTGGTTGGAGGCTGACCAGTTGGCTATTTACACAACGCGGTCGAGGAGTTGAACTCGGGACTACCGAGACCAAATCCAGATAGCGGTAGGGCGGGGGATTTGAACCAGGGACCTCCAGATTTCAAATCCAGCGCCCTAAACCACTCGGCCACGCCGCCTTGACTGGAAAAAAACATTTGTTTCCTTCGAACTGATGGACTAGGATATTATTATCACAATTCCCATTAGATCTTTTCAACTGAATCCTAACTTGAGCAAATCTTGCACCCTGATGGTCTCTCGCAGCAGAATGAATAGATTGGGATACAAGAAACTTGCGTGAAGCTTGGTGGTACTGCCAAAGGCGAATCCTTTTGAGCTACATACAACAACGAATCTCAAACACTCCAAACTTTAATTTAACAACGGCACTCGACAAATGAAGTTTCATGAACGAGATAGGCACACCTGATAAAACGGTAAACTGACGTAAAGATGAGACTAGACGAGAAGAGGTTTGAACTGCGAAACAACAAAAAAATGTTAACTTACAAAAGGTACAAATATACTGCTGAAAAGCGACTATAAGCGAAACGCAATGAACATAATAATTCCAAACTTCAATGGCGTTGTCGGCCGCGAAAGGGCAGCTCTGAGTGTTTTCTACACTCTAGATGTGTTCTTGTTGAGACCAACGGTGAAAAGTAAAAAACTGCAGCGTGCATTCGAAAATTTAAAAACTAGAATATTAAACAAAAGTATACAGCACACAGAACAGATTCCCAAAGGAACGCCAATGAACCTAGAACAAGAGCTAGGTTCTACACTAAGGTAAACGTTTTGCAAAACCTTTCATTTTGTTGCAGTATGGAAGTTCGGATGAAAACCTTCCCATGCTCTTAAAAAAAGAAATTCGGGATCAAAATATTGTCATCTTCGGGTGAATCTTCCAGAAAACTGTTCACTGTGTGACAAATAGAACGCTTGGGGTATCCCGCATTTAGAAAGCCTCGAAGAGGCCGTTCGTCACTATCAAAATTGGAAGAGATCCACAGCTCTGCGAAGAGAGCCAGTGGGTTCTTTTCCATTTTTTATTTCTAATTTATTTTTTGTAGACTCTGTAAGTGGACTTGTCATCATAAATAAAAGCAGTGTCGAAATTAATTGGGGCTTTCCTCGACAGTGAGAAGACCCGAATTGATGAACATTCAAACCCCTCTAACTCTGAACCTTCCCGTAACTTTCACGTGAACCCGTCCGATTCTTTCAGTTGGTTGAAAGCTGTTGTACGGCCCAATATTTTTACAAGAGCAGCATCATTGAAGGACTGATAATCCAAAAATTGAGCCCCAGTTTGAACAAACAAGTTCATTCTTACGTAGCGAAATTGTTCCCATCATGCAGGAAACATAAAATAATTAAACACGTAGCGGACAGCCAGTCACCCTGAACTCGGAAGATCACTTATAACTAGTCAAAAACACATGCATTCTGTTTTTATTTTAAACTTTTAACTTTTTAGCCTTGTAAAAAGCGTTTTTAAATCTTAAGCCAATATTACGAAAAGACGTTATTTATATTTAGATTTTCATTACTTGCTAATATTTCCATTCCTTTTGATGAACGTAAACGTGACGGTCCAACCAGGTTATCCAAATTAATTTTATATTGTGCCCCTCAAAAACGGCGACGATCGAAACCTAGACTTATCCGTATCGAGACTAGTGAGCAAGACTTCGAGAAGTTCAAACTTAGAAAACTTCTTTTCATATAGTTTAGTCTTGACTAAACAACAGAAGCGAGAAATAATTATAAAAGTGCGCTGAAGCTGTAAAAGTAGTCTTCTCCGCAGCCGTTTTTTGGGATGTCACGCAACGCTTCCCCTGACATCCCAAAAAACGGCTGCGGAGGAGACTACTGTAAAAGGGGATTGGTAAGGGCTTATGTATTTAGATTAGGATGTCAAATTGAAACTGAAACGTCCGGTCTCTACGTAGAGACCCTTTTTTTAACGATTCGCCTTATATCTTTGTCTTAATGTTTTAAAAACATTGGGTTAGTCGTTGCTTTACTTAGCCCTGTTATCAACAAAAATGTAGCAAAATCCCCGCGATAGCGTCCCTTTGTTTTGTCATCACGCGTTTTCCATTTACCAGGCTCACACTACTGGTGCGATTGCTGACAAGTTAAAATCGTAAAAGTGAAAACAGACGGGGAGAAAAAAGATCCAATTATAATCTTTATTCAGTAGTTTTCTTGCTTTTGATTGTCAGTCTTTCACGGATGCGGTAGTCTTTGTACGTGTATATATCTAAAAGTTGCCAAGTGCTAAAATGTTCATCACACTATGATCAGCTGTGAAAAACAAGTGCTGAATGTGAATGTTAAGGCAGGTGTTCTGGATTGTAGTACTCTCACGATTGTTTTCATGTCTAAAAGCTATTTAGATTTTTGAGAAAAAATAAGTAAAATAAGCTTCTGAGAATTTTAGCGCATTTCTTGCAAATTGTCAGTCTCCCATGATCATCTTAATTACTGCTAAAACTCTCCAATTAAAACGTCATGATAACACCCGAGTTAGTTCGAATTCACGGTCTCTGAAAATTGTTTTCAGATCTAGTAAATTACTTAATTAGTCAATTGTTAAAACGTGTATGCAAACATTCTCTACTCTGGAAACTAGACACGGCATCCCTGAAAAACAGAACGTTTTGTTTTTATTTATTTCCATATTTGAATCAGTGGTAGTTAGTTAAGATTAAGCCTTAATCAGTTTTAGAAATTTTAACTTTGTTCTGAGAAAATATTTTGCGTGTTCCTGAGAGGAACTACGTTGTTTAAACAAACCCATTCATCTATCGTCTATAGGGCCTGCAGTGCAAATGCTGAGACGGTTGTTTCGGATGATCGGTCTCTCACGATATTGTGCATATCTAAAAGCTGAAAAGTTATATGTAAAAACTTGAAAACGAGACAATTGTGGAAATTGTCACGGAAAGTGCCTTCTGAGCAAACATGATCAGCAACGTAATTTAGAGTTAACGAGTGATCAATTAGATTTTCTTTAGACAAGGTGTCGGTTATTCGATCTGTTGTATGAGCCATTGTATGAAGACATAAAACTAAGGCCGGAAGAGTTCAATTCCTGTCCGCGACTCAATTGCCACGATTGATTTGGTCGACTTCAAAGTTACTCAATGAGTTGTGTCTAGTTGGGTTTTCTCGGAAGTTTCCTCTACTTGGCGTTGTTTGTGACTCGTCAAACTTTAGCTATAAAGCCAACTTTGGTTTGAGTACTAGTGGGAGCTCCGGTCTCGTGAACGGAAAAAATGCAACAACGTGTACTTCTACGAAGCCCCGATCAAGAAGACTGAAAGTATGCTGCAAGAAGTGAAGAAACAACTCGCTCACATGCAAAACGACATCGATTTCCTCGTAGGCAAAAATAATGCTACGAAAGGTAACACGGCCATTTGTGTGCTATCCATTTTTTCTTTCCAATTTTAATTTTTTTTCACTAAGTTAATGACTTCTCAGCTCTGACTTACAAAGGCGTGCCTGGCCAGAGAGAGCTTGCTATCTACATTTATTAATACAGTCGAACCTCCCGTAAGCGACCACCCAAAATGTTAAACCTAGGTGGTCGCTTACCGGAGGTGGTCGCTTACGAGAGCTTAGACCATATTGAGTAAAAAATCTCAGTAGCATGTGAAAACTGTAGAGACTTACCGACCTTGCCCCATGCGCCAATGCCCAACTAAACTCATGTGGCAACTTTTAGAAACCACAAAAATATTTAAGCTTTCCAAAGGTATTTATTCAGAGTATCATGGTTCGCTTCTGATAAACTATACCTACTAATATAAAGCGAACGGAAAAATCTCATGATAGTTCTAACTTGAATCTTTAATGGCAATTGGTCACTTACGGAAGGTTAAAATTAAAAGAAAATTTCAAACTTTTAGCTCTAAAAGTGGTCGAGATCGCTTATGAGAGGTGGTCGCTTACAAGAGGTTCCAAATATAGTGATTTGACTTGGAAACTTTTGGTATTTTGGAAAACTGGTCGCTGAGGAGAGGTGGTCACAACTAGAGGCTCGATTGTATAATTAATGTGATTCTATCGAAAAATACGGAGAGGTAAAAAATTATTTTAAACTTTTTCCTCCTTGATATAACAACAAAAAAACGATAGCATACGAGGCTCAACAAGCTCTTTTGCTCAATAGGAACGGCCGTTATAGCAACTTTACGACCCACGAGGTTTTTTAGTGGGAACCCGAAAAAACTCAGAAAGAGGAACTATGATTTGTGAAAAAAGTCATTGCTTAAGTCAAAATATGGGAGCTGTTCAAATAAAAAGACTGATCTTAACTGGGAATATTTTAATTGAAAGAGTTGAGATTATGAAACTTGCTGTGTGCCCAAATACATAGCATTTTCCAAAGAATTCAAATAAAAATATCCCAAAGTAAAACGTGACGTATTGTATTCAACCATTATACCATTAAAATTTGAAGCCGTTCTCGTTTAGGGAAATAAAAGACCATTTGTTTCCGTATCAAGTTGCGTATGAAGGAAATCTCACTTTGATGTGCACGGATCTGTTCACGTGCTAGCCTGCGGGCAGGCTCACCTTTGAGTCACACGCGCGAGTGGCGAAGAGGGAAGGAGTCTGGTGAAGAGGCCCAAGAAAGTTCTCGCCTCGCGGCTTCACCGCTCGATTTCGCGCTCGCGGCTACGCCGTGCGCGCTTGTGCTCCAACGTGAGCCTGCTCGCAGGCTATTCACGTGCCAATGAAGCGAGAAATCAAGCCTGGTTCTCGCTAGCGACGCAAGCGCAAGCACAAATGCAAGCAATAGGGATGACCTAAGTGAAAAGGAAATTTGACGCGAACACAAGCACAAGCAAAATCATCCGAACCTTCCAAACTGTTTATATAGGCGCGAGGTAATCTGAGTCCAGTCTTTTCATTGGCCAAACACAACCAGGTGTGGTAAATATCCTTGTGCTTGTGATGCCTGACTGGGTATCTCATTTTCACTTGTTACAGCGCAAACGCAAGCATAAGCGCAAGCACAAGAAAATGGAAAATTTTTATCCTTTCCTTTCCTTTCTTGTTTGCTGGGTGATCAAAAAAGAGAGGGAAAAAGAAAATGTTGTTGTTGTTGTTGCTGCTGTTGCTGTTGCTGTTGCTGTTGTTGTTGTTGCGTCAAACATCTAACTACTTCTTTTCCAACCGCAAGCTTCATAATATTATAGTGATTCATCTTATTTCACACCCTATACGTCAGGGAAGTACACTGGACTAAACTAAACCATTCTAATCAACTGTTTCTGAGCGCACTCGCAAAAAATGGATTTACAGGGGCACCGGCCCAACGACGTTTTTTTCTCAAATGGTTAGGTTATCTGGAGTGCTTGATACAATATGCTCTGTAGGTTAATTTCAGGCTGCGCTATAATTTTTTTTTTTCTGTTCGGTCATTCTAGGGGAACTTGGGTCTTCTCCTGAATCTATTAGGTCTTATTTGTCCACTTCTCGAAAACATTGGGTCTCATTGCCTTTCCGAAAATCATAGCTGACCTTTTCTCAGTCACACAAACAACAGTTTTATCAATCCGAAAACAACAGGCATTAAATTTGTCACATCAGCGTGAAAAATGTTAGAGAAATGAAACACGGGACTTATATAACCATTACTTCACCCTTTTTATAGCTTTAGCGCACTTAAATGGTGATTTCTTTTTCTTTTTCGATTTTTACAAAACTGCACCATTATATCTAGCTTTCCATCACTGAAAATATGTCTTTGGGTTTTGACTTTTAAAAGTCATGCTCAGGATTGTGCCCCTTAAAATTATACTGTCAGCACCTGACTCAGCTTGTTACTGAGTTTCAAAATAAGTCAGTACACATTTTGTTTCCAGCTCTTCCAGTATAAACATTCACTATAATAATGCATCATTTCAAAAAACCTCAGCTACATGTGAAGTTATCTTAATGGCACAGGATATCAGCATTCTACAGCCAGACCATTGTGACATACTGCAGTTTATGGGCAATCATTGCTGTCACATCACTGTTCATATTTTGCCTCATAAACATCAACTCTTCAAGACAAGGCTTTATGCCAGATAAAGTTGACTCCAGCCATTTTAAGAGATTATTACACGTAGCAATTGATTCAAGTTTTGGATCTTTGAATATGATATTGAAGGGATATTGGCTTTGAACACTATAAAATACTGATACTAAGATCCATACATTTTTTGGAAAATTTTCAGTGTTTTAAGCCTAACTCAAACCAGAAGTGATTATTTCATCACACTCATGTTCCTTGGTGCACAATTAAACATGCCATGACCTTTCAATATAGAGAGCTGATACTTTTGTAGTTTTATCACAAAGTAAATCACTTATGCTAATGAGGCAAATATTGTGAACAAAGAATCTCATATAAATGTCTAAATTGAAGGTCAATGAAAAATAGTGTCTTCTCTAAATATTTAATCTAGCCTCACTCTTAGACTGATGTATTGTATTCAAAATTCCATGCCAGGACCTCATAACTGGGGATGAAGCAAACGAAATAACTGAATAAAGCTTTCTATTTTACGGCAAAATATCATACTACTTTAACTTTCTTTACACGTGTACTAATACATGTACAAAAGGATATTCAAGTTTTACATTATTTCACTTCCAGTGGTTCCAAGAACGTTTCATTTCACATACACTATGGTATGGATTTTTATGAACATTTTAACTCTATTTCTGTTCGAATTGTTGGATTTTACATTACATGGCATTGTTTATCCTCGCCTTCACCTTTAACATTCGTGTCGTTGTCACTATCACTTCGTTCAATCGTCTTTCCTCTATTGCCAGTTCGAAGGTTCTTGTTTTGACCCTCTTTTAGCCCGTACTTAGCCCTTATTTCGTCACGCTTCTTCTCTCTCTCAGCGTTTCGTTTGTCATGTTCCTTTTGTCGCTTAGCTCTTGCTGCTGCGTTCTCCTCCTCGATTTTTCGGAGCTCTTTCGCCGTAGCGCCTTCTACTTCCTGCGTATCATCTTTGTCATCCAGTCCCAAGCTCTTACCGACAGACGAAAACTTGTTTGTAACCACAGCTTTGGTTATTGAGTTCATATTTTAAAATCCAGTTCTTCACAAAATAAATGATGGTATTCTCTGTGAGGCACCAAGTTTCAAGTTTCGGGAAACGCTTTCTATCGAATGATCGCCATGTTTAGCCTTAGTAACCATACCTTCTGAGCCGTGTATTAGGCACAGGAAGTGAGGAAGTGTTTAAACTCTGAAACTTTCAGGAATTTAGTGTTCATTCCTTTACGAAACTCTGCTCTGTTTTCGAGCCAAAAGTTACAGAAACTATGGCCTGAGCTGTGGTGAGTTGCTTTTGTTAATGTTACCATATTTTCACGAAGTATTTTACCAAAGACACCGAGTAGTATTTTGCTAGGCGTACATGAACATGGAGGCAAGCAGGCCTCGCTTTAATAAACATTTTCAATAAGCTTATATCATAAAACTTAAACTTAAGCTTGCTTTACAGTTTTGTGAAGCTAATCTATATGCTTACTGAGGTTAGGATTTGTCACCGTTTTGATTTTACTTGGTGATCTAACTTAAATTTACTGTGTAACGGAGAATGTACATGCATGCATATTTACCCTGATCTAATGCGACACTTTCGATTTGACAGTGATTACATTGTACGTATTCAATTTACATGTATTTCGTCGGGGATCTGGGGTTGTAGCTGGACGCTTGGTACAGTACACATTACTGTATGCAGGACTGAAATTCCAGAAATACATATGTGGTTTCTCTATCAGTATATTGTTCTGTATGGCTTCATCGTTTCCAAGCCATCTAATACCAATTTTTGTATCTGCCATTTCGATTGATCATGGAGAAGGTGCACTATGGTGCAATATCCGGGTACAATATCCGTAAATTTTCATTTCAGAAATTAATTTTCCTTCAGAAAAAAACATTCAGTTATTATTGAAATAAGTAATCCATTTTGAGTGATGGAAATTTATTTCATGTTGTTTTAAAACTGTTCGGTTGTAATCCTTTTTTTTTTTGTAAGATCTAGTGCTTATTGTATGGTTGGTACTGTGTTGCAATGTGTGAAAACTATGAAGAGCCTTCTGAAATCAGAATAACGCAAGCTGATGGGCATAGGACCACTGCAGAATTAGACAGCTCTTTATTCAATGGAGAAAGCCCTGTTCAAATCAGTGAACGTACACGAGCTCTACATTGTGATGCTTGGGAGAAATTTTTTGATAAAGATGGTAGAGTGGTGAATGAGTCAGCTCTTAGGAAAGCAGTGTTCAAAGGTAATTTCTGTCAAATAACTAGTCCATGTGTGTACGTGTATATAACATTTATCACCAGTTAATACAAAGTATCTTTAGAACATCTTTATTGTATTTTTATTTTGTATATTTCTAAATATGAGTTTAAAGCCTGATCCAAGGCCGCCAGATCACAAACCAGAGTCTTAAAATTAGATGACTGTATATATACATGTATGCAAGTGTTGTGGTTCAATATTTTACCCTCGATATAATTTGGTATTTCCTTTGTTCTGGTAAACACCTGATACATTCTAATGTACTGGTGCAGTACATGAAACAAAGGAAGATACCAAATAGTTTGTTTGTTGCTTTATTTATTAATATTTAATTTTTATATTACC
>Ga0126338_10004227_pt1 | contig 10163 bp, 4 predicted proteins | sample OrbCmetagenome_2_FD_92529 | JGI IMG/M metagenome (GOLD analysis project Ga0126338, IMG submission 92529) | Coral microbial communities from Petempiche,Puerto Morelos, Mexico - Orbicella C C metagenome | ecosystem: Host-associated > Invertebrates > Cnidaria > Coral | place: Petempiche,Puerto...
AAATTTTACAGAGAATTTTCTAGCGATTTGACGACAATAAAATTCAGCACAAGCTTTCATTGTAAAACTTTTCTGGCATCGAAAGGCCATTAGATTATTTCGGCGAACAAGACTTGAACATGAGAGCTTTAACAAATCTCTGTTTGTGAAGCCTTACATTAGAAATCCTTCTGTTCCAAAAACGATGTAAAGGTAATAGTTTTTCAGAGGTTTAATAAAGGAAGTTTTATCAAATATTGGTAGCCTCTGATGACTTATTTCAGTTGCCGGGTTTTAGTTTTGCTCGAAGGCTCGTCGCTCGATCGTGAATTTAGCCTGATTCTCAGACGTCCGAGGTCGTTCACGGCCCCTTCGTTACCCCTCTCTCCCTCTCCCGTCTGATATACTCTGTGCGAGGTCGTGTTCACGACGTCAGAGCCATTGTCAATTTTCACCAATCAGATCGGATGTACCACATCCCGAGAAGTGTGCAATGTGTGGAATGTTATTCAAAATGAAAGGTTTCGAGTCGGCTGTGCAATCTTGAACGCTTGCCAAGTTTTGGCGTGGAAAAACTGTTCTCTAAACAGTTCAAAACGCTCAAAACGTTTGTTTCTCATATTTATGTCTTCTTAACTTGCCAACGGGATTCGCAAAGTCGCTTGTGTTCCAGATGGCTCCTTCAATTCACGCCGAAATCACGACGCCACGATGGATTTGAAGCGAATCCATTGATAATTGTGATATCCCCTCCAGTGAGCGTTATGGAAGATCAACCAAATTTCTTGCGGAAATTTGGTATATCGGCTGGCTCGATAGGAGAAGATAAGGCTCTGAATCTGAAGATTGAGAAAGGAGAGTGCTCCGTGGTATTTTCGTCGCCGGAGTCCTTACTAGGAAATGATCAGTGGTGAAGGTTTCTTGGAAAAACCGGACCTTTGTATGAAAAGTATTTGTTGAAATATTCTGTGTAAACAGTTTTGTTTTTTACAAATTCATTATGTACTCACACTTAACAGCCAAGTACACCACTAAATACAGTTTATTACAATGATACTTAAGGAGGAACATTTCATATTCATTTATGTCAAACAAAAATGTACCATTTTCTTTATTCCTTTCCGAGCAAAACAAGCCATGATCGAATATTACGTGAATATTATTAAACTTAAAAAAACGCAAAAAGGGGCTTCAACATAGAAATTGCCCACAGCTGTACAAAAGCTTTTGGACACTGAACCAAGTTCGTCTGGTGGAGGTGAGAAGAAATTCCTCCCAATGTTAACACAATCTGGAAATGCCCGCACAACTGCAGGAACACCTGAATGCCTTACTGCTGTATATCCAACCATCGAAACTGTAGGAGGTAACCTTATCAGACTTATAATCTCCCTCGCCGTTAATACTGGTGAAGGAAACCTTGTTTGATCTCGAGGTGGACTTGTAAGAAATAGAGCTTTCTTCACGGGCTTCGCTTCCAGCTTTAATCTCGACTCGATCTCCGCTTTATGCGAACCTTGGCGTTTTTAGACATTTCTGCCCTCAACTCGTCTTCGAGACTTGAGATTTCACATCATTTTTTTCGATCTTTTTCAACTTTGGGTAGCATTTTCTTTTGCAAACATATTGCAAGTCCTCGCTGGAAGTTTGCAACTCACCGCCTAAATATCTTGCCGAGTTTCTCGCAAAGTGCCCAGGAACCGCTATTCTATCGCTTGTTTCGAGAAATTCAGCGCAGAACAAGCACTGAATCGAGTTCGTACGAGATAAGACGGCTTTCTTCGGCCTAGAAGTTAAAAATTCTTCGCTTTGCCAAAATCTGATCAAGGAAGAACTCGCGAGAAATTGATTTGTTGACTTTTCCACGCTTCATTTCTTACGCGCGTTGTGACTGGCCCTTGCTATACAACAAGTGCTTTGACGTCATGAACACGATCTCGCACAAACTATATCAGACGGGTGAGGGAGAGAGGGGCCGCGAACGACCTCGGACGTCTGCGAATCAGGCTATCGTGAATTGAACTCTTGAAGAAACAGCCGCTCGAAGGAAAGACTGCATCATGCACAAATATAAGCTTACATTTCAGACATTTTCCTTTAAGTCTCAGTCTTCTGCTCATATAAGCCTATTTTACCACATAACGAAAGTGACAGGGATCATTTTTAAAAGCCATTCATGTGGGCATATTGTAAAACATAGACTAGAGTGGAGTGGACTGGATTTGTAAACCATGGAGTGGATTTGTAAAAGGTGGATTTGTAAAACGAGGATTTGTGAAACATGGATTTGTAGAACGTGGATTTGTGAAACATGGATTTGTAAAAGGCGGATTTGTAAAAAGTGGATTTGTAAAAGGTGGATGTGTAAAACATGCATTTGTAAAAGGTGAATTTGTAAAACATGGATTTGTAAAAGGTGGAGTTGTAAAAGGTGGATTAGTATAATATGGATTTGTAAAAAATGATAATTTAAAATTAAAGCGCGCGACGAGAACAGTACGGAATTTTTTTTTCACGTAGATCAAATCGGAAACTGTGCAATAAAAGCTAAAGATTGTGACACCCAGGGAACAATAAGCGGCAAGAACGTAACAGTATTGAAAGAAAACCGGATGTTATCCTGCAATATAATTAGCCAAAAGTTTGTGCAAGCTGCTAACAAAATCAACTGTTATTTAATTCCTTTTAACTATTGCTACCCTGGCTACCAAAGGTTTTTGTCGGGCATCGTGGATATTACTTTTCGTTTGAGTATTGGCACTGTTGACAGCTTGGCGCTGCTGTCAATTACATGTATCCATAAACAGAAAGCTGGAGTGAATGTTTTGACCTTTGAACAATAAAATCTTGCATAATTCAAATTCTGGCGCGAAAGTTTACACGGCGCGCTCGAGATCGAGATGGCGGTTTTCAAGCTTCCATCTCTTTCTCTCAAAAAGCGAAGACGGCAGTTATCTTTGCTAGAGTTTAGGTGGAATTCTATAAGCCTAAAGAAAAAAATAGGAAGCGGAACTTTTGGAACAGTTTATTTGGCTAAATGCACCGACGAGGAGCAATGTGTTGTTATAACTGATGTTTGAGAAATTTGCAGTCATTCGTTCAACAAAAAAATGTTGAACAAACTTGTAGCACCGGCTCAAGCAATTCATTTTCTTGATTCGAATTAATCCTTTTCTTACCAAGAAGTGTTACAATATTGCATTTATAAACGTTGTGATAAAATGTTGAGGAATTATTTCTTTGTGTGCTTTCATTACAGTTAATGTTGAAGTGAATTAATCGTAAAACTAAAGAGTGAATTGTTTGGAATGTATGTAGAAGTAAATGCATGTAAAAGTAAAGAATGAATTATTTGGAATGTATACTATTGGTATTCTGTTTGCTCGAAGGATCTGCAAACAAAATAAAGTTTATTGTTTTACGTTTGTTTTACAATTTTTTTACAAATCCACCTTCTGCACAAACTAAAAAAACAAAGATTTACGGAATTAAATAACAGTTGATTTTGTTAGCTGCTTGCACAAACTTCTGGCTAATTATATTGTAGGATAACATCCGGTTTTCTTTCAATACTGTTACGTTCTTGCCGCTTATTAATTGTCCCCTGGGTGCCACAATCTTTAGCTTTTATTGCACGGTTTTAGATTTGATCTGCGCGAAAAAAACATTCCGTACTGTTCTCGTTGCGCGCTTTAATTATAAATTATCATTTTTTACAAATGCATGTTTTACAAATCCACTTTTTACAAATCCACCTTTTACAAATCCATGTTTTACAAATCCGCCTTTTACAAATCCATGTTTTACAAATTCATCTTTTACAAATCCACCTTTTACAAATCCATGTTTTACGAATCTATGTTTTACAGATCCACGTTTTACAAATCCACCTTTTTCAAATCTACCTTTTACAAATCCACTCCATGTTTTACAAATCCAATCCATTCCACTCTAGTCCACTCCAGTCCATATTTTACAATATGCGATTCATCAGCTCAAAAAGCTCAAAGCCAGGGGTGTTTGTTGGCTTTCTTCTCGCTTTTAAGAAATGCCTGGCTCCATATTGTTCAGTTTCCTTTTGCCGAAAAGGCCGTGAAGGATCGAGAGCTCAACCACCAAAAACTTCTACCATGTACACTTTGTTTTCCATTCTTCGGAAAACTGATCCTTGGAAATTTGATGTTCTTAAAAGCAGCATATCTGCCCTCGAAGCGTCGCTTCTCGGGCAAATATTTGTTTTAAGAACAACAAATTTCCGCAGGGCGACCATCAGCCGATAGTTCCTCGACAGAAATACTCTATTGTTTTTAAACAATTAGTGTAACAATAGTGAGTAACGTAGCCAATCCGAGAACGAACGGCATTCGTGATGGTGAGTTCCTTTGGGGCGTCGTTAGTTTCGGAACTTTAATATCCAATAGCATTGATTAAGATTTGCTATGGTACGTCAATATCAACTATAAAAAAGTTAAGAATAGTTCAATTAATTTTAATAATAAATTGGAAAACTAAAAAGGTATGTAATTATTTTTGAACTCAGGGTCGTCAAGACTAAAATTCTGTAAGTCGAGATATTGGCTATTCATGCACCCTACTTTATTCCTGCAGTACCAGCGAGGCGAGGCGGTCTTAATATTTCTTGCGTCGCTGTCTTAGACTTTTTGCTCCATGAAGGCTGCCCTTCATTTTACCAAGGTACAAACGGCTGGGTCTTATATACAGTGTTATTTAGCGGCTGAAGACATACGAGATGTGATTGGTCAAATAGAACAATTGAAGAAATTTTAGTTATGCTGATTGGCTGATAAATTTAGTTGTAGTATATAACTCCTCCTGTGACTCATTTACCATGCGCGGGTTGTGTTGCTGGCCACACGACCTTGTACAACAAAAACTTAGCAATATTCAGCGGAAAAGCAGTAGATTTCACGAGTGTGGAAGGACAATCACGGCTAGTTTGGCCTTTGTAAGCCATGACTGAGTACAAACTAGTGGTCGTTGGAGGTAATCTTGAGACTCTGTGTTGCTTTGCTGTTCTTCCATAGAGCGTTTGATCTTTAGGTGAATTTTTAAGACGATCGCCGTAAACATTTGGTCCAACCAGCCAAACTAACTGCAAGCTTAACTTTGTTTTTTCAGCCGGTGGCGTTGGCAAAAGTGCGTTGACCATTCAGCTAATTCAGAACCAGTAAGTACAGTAAATAGAGGAACCAGTCCGCATGGAATTCAGCATGTGCTTTCATTAGTATGAGGACATTCTGTGTCGATTGGCGCGGTCGCATCAGTCGCGTTGTGTAATAGTCAAACCTCACAATGTCGCTAAACTTGATCTTACCAGTACCTAACGTAAAAGTACGATCTTGTCTGTCCCCTGCTTTTCATCTATCATAAAATTAGTTTTTATTTTTTTTCTCTTCCTTTCGAGCTTTCAGTACAGTACATCCAAGTGCAAGCTGATTCAATTCATATAAGAAGGCTTCCAGTTGTAAGCGTTCTTTTCCTGCTAAACTTGCGGTCGAGCATAAATAAGCCTGAATTTCATGTCAGTAGAAGTTTCAAACAAGCTGTCAGAACGCTGTTTCACAAGTCTGAATTTGCCACGACGAACACAAGCCATTTTCAGTGTATTTTATTTAAGCTTATGTGCTGCATAAGTCGGACTCGCTGAAACGAAAATCTTTGCTTGTGTTATTCGCGGTGCTGGGCCCGCTAGCTTGTAAATGAGTTTCTTGAAATATATTTTCGCGTAAATAAGTTCTAAGACGAGCCTTGCAGATGTTTATTGGCAAACTGCAATCATTTCTTGCGTTTTTACCCGTAAACTTTCAAGGAAAGGGAGTTGTTGTTGTTGATGTTTGAGGGTGGGGAGACCTAAGGGGTGTGGACCACTTGCTGGGTGGGGTGGGGTAGTGTTATGGGGCTTGTAGTACATGTAGGCTAATACTGTGACTTGAATTTAACGCTATAAGTTAATTGAAAATTTATTTCAGTTTCTAGTTGTAACAACCAAGCATGAAAATGAAAAAAACAAACAAAAAAACAAACAAAATAAAAAAAAAACAAAATGAATAAATAAATAAAACAGTTTGTGTACATACAATTTTTTAACTATTCTCTAGTGTTATTATTTTCCTTTTCTTTGTTTATGGAAGAGAACTAGGAAGGAACAGGAAGACAGTGATGTTATTTTCGTAAACATTTGTCTCTACATCTACTGCACAGGAAAACACACTGTCCATCGTTATTTCCATAACAGCCAAGTAAGGTTAAGTTATTGATTAATCAGTTGTATTGAACCAATTTTTGTTTTGTTTTGTGTTACAGTTTTGTGGATGAATATGACCCAACAATAGGCAAGTGCTTTATTGTTTTGTTTTGTTTTGTTTTGCCTATACCTGGGTTGTTTGTGATGCTCAGCTGAGATTTGATTGTACAGTATTAAACTCTATTTATAATTTCCTACTCATCATGAAACTGAAGTTTTCAATTTTATAGCTTGGTTGGTTAAAAGTGACCCACAAGGAATACAAAAAGTGATTTTCTCATTTAGCTCTCCAAAAAAAAAAAAACAAAAAAAACAATACATCTTACACTGTAAATAAGCTGAAGCTCATGACGGAGGAAGTATGGGAGTGGCAAATGTTCACCCATTCCCCCTCCCCCAAAAGAAAAAAAATGCAATAGAGAAGTTGCTTGGTTACTATAGGACTTAAATTTTGAGGCAATACAACAGTAGCGGTAACTCAAACTGTGCTCCTCTCACTCAACACATCTACAGCAATGATTATTGAACAGTTTTGAACGAGCACTCATCTGAGGAACCTTGTTACAACCGAAAACATCAACCCACTGTGGCCCTTCCTAGATTACAACATATGTGCGCAGAGAGAATAGTCATTGCTGTTCAACAGTGTTCGAAAACAAAGGCTCAATTGCAAGTGACATGTACAATGTAATGTGTCAGCATTGTTTCAAGTTTTTTTTTTTGCTTTATTTTTTCAGAGGATTCTTACAGAAAACAAGTTGTAATCGATGGAGAAACTTGTTTACTGGTAAGTCTTTCATTTGCATTAGCACCCTTTACATGTGCATGTTGTAATTACTATTTTGTAGGACACATACTGTAAACAGATACATAAACTAAGATGTCTTTTATGTCTGTTGATTCGTAGGATATTCTGGACACTGCAGGTCAAGAGGAATACAGGTTGTTAACACCCTACTGATCAGTTGTTATCATATATTATATAGACAGTACAGTGTAACTACCCATACACATACAGTATCATAAGTGCTACAAGCCTCACACAAACAGACCTATGTACAGTATTAATTTATTCATATTTGGCTCGCACATTTGAGCTTGTCAACTTCAAATGAACCTACTAGTATTTGCACTGCAAACTGAATCCATTTGGGGGAATTAAGATTCCTAAGTCATGCTTTTTTTTGCCACAAATTCTCCTTTGAATTTTGAACAAAAGACCTTTGAGTGGAAGTTACTGTATTTTGGACCAATTCTAAGCACACATCATGAAACTCGGACTGGAGAATGGGTAGGGCTTTTTTCACGTCTGGTGATTTTACATGTAATTGTAAGTTTCTTTTTGGTTTTTGGAAATCTTGAATAATCATGTATCTTACTAAAACATTGATTAGAAGACAAATGATTAGAAAGAAGATCTTTATCTTGATTTACCAAAACAATCTCACAGATACAGGTAACTCTGAAGTACCCAGAAGCAAGAATTGCTGCACATAATATTTTGAAATGCGATGTTCAGTACATGGACATGTGAATGCGGACTGTAAATGCTTTCAACAATTTTCATGCTTTTATCATTTTAGTGCCATGAGAGATCAATATATGAGAACAGGAGAAGGTTTTCTCTGTGTTTTCGCTGTCAACAACAAGAGATCATTTGAGGAAATCCATGCATTTAGACAGCAGGTATGCTTATAAATTACGAGCACATAAAATGTTGTGACGGTACTGTTGTGGGAAGCAGGGGTGGCACAGTGGTGAGAGCACTCGTGTCCCACTAATGTGGCAGGGTTTGATTCTGTCCTGGTGCCTTATGTGTATACCAATCAGTCAATCAATCAACTGATCGATCGATCAATCAATCAATCAAATCTATCTTTCGATCGATCAATCAATCAATCAAATCTATCTTTATTAATTTTGTACTCACTTTTGCAAAGAAAATTACAATGTGCAATAAAAATATGAAAAGTAAAAATTAGAGTACTAGCTGCCTGGAATAACCATAGAGGCTAGCGGAGCAGGTCTCTATGTGGGTTAAGTTTGTTATCGGTTCTTGCCTTGCTCTGAGGAGTTTTCTCTAGGTTCTTGGGTTTTCCTCCCTCCACAAAAACCAACACTTTAACTTCCAGTTGACCAGGATGGAGGACCTACGTGAAACCAGCTACAGTTGATGTGGCTTCCTCCCTAAATATTGTAATTATTTTAAAATTTGGCAAGATGTTTTTGGTGTGCTTCTGGTACAGATCTCTTCTGTTCTGGTAGTTTATCTTTTAACACATGTGGTGGAATTGACCCCTTTGAAACTCAGAGGTCAGGAACACAGTCAAAAGTTTGAAAGTTGGCATTCAGTGCATTCCTCCTTTTTATCTCATGTCTATCTCTTATTATCTTCTTCTGCTTATCAGATTAAACGAGTGAAGGATGCTGATGAAGTTCCTATGGTTTGTAAGTACTGATAACAGTTTCTTGTTTCACAGTGTTCATAGTACTTTCTGCAATCTCATTCATGTTTTTGTAACTAAACCTAGACACGAAAAAAATAAACTCATCATCATTAGACGAGATGGGTAAATGGACCTTTTAAATATGGTGGAATCACACTTGATTTGAGCAAATAATGAAGGTACATACATGTACACGTACACCTGGCAATCCTGCAAGCAGAAACCACCATGCACGGTCATATAGGATCTGTTATAGCGGGTTGTTCATATTTCCACAAACTACTATATTTTGTTCTGTTGAAACTGCAGACCGTTTTCTTTTTCTCTTAAAATCCGAAACCCTACCAGCAGGATGATTATCATCTTAACTGATCTCTTTTAACCACACTCATTTAAGAGGGAATCCACCATAAGTTTGAGTAACTACAATTAGTGGACAAAAACTTAGTATATAACATAGTCTATAACCATGTACAAGTGAACTACATGTATTTTCTTGATGGTGTCTTGTAGTGGTCGGAAATAAATGTGATCTCCAGAGGACAGTCATGCCAATGGAAGCTTGTGATTTAGCAACGAGTTATGGAATCCCGTTCATAGAGACATCAGCCAAAACAAGACAAGGAGTTGAGGATGCATTTTACACCCTTGTCAGAGAAATCAGGCGAGATGTAAGTGACTTTTGTCAGAAATTTCAACATAAGGCACTGGGCCCCCTTCCTCGACCAGTACATTTAACTTAGTTTACAGACTCGAAGCCATATTTTGAGATCTAAATCTAAGGAACTATAGTGTGGGTTTTGGCTCAAAATTCAGTCCATTCTGTGTTGTTTTCTGATATTGTTTGAAATTTAAAGTGAAGAAAGAATGGCATACTGTAAGTTACATTATGGTCAGGGCGCAAAGAAAACAAATTTTCAGACTTGCCCTTTGGGAAAGTTCTACATGTAACTACAAATATGATATACTACCTCGAAGGTCTTTCTCACTAGCTGGGCTTGAAAAAAGGAGTGTCTGGTTGTCTGAGACAAGTAGATTGTCTGACCAGGCAAGTACATGTAACATTTCATTCTAACCTGCCCGATGGGCAAGGGGCCGGGCAAGGGGCCAGGCAAGTCTTCTGCCAACAAAATAGTAAAAAAAGTAAACTAAGACTTCTGTATTTTGAATTTTCTCAAAAAAGTTTTCCCACCAAATTTCACTTGCAAGTGACAGACAGAATCCATTTATCGACTTGAAAAATCCACTAGCCCTGGGGTATCAGACAGGACTTCTTTGCAAACTTTATGGTGTGCTGTTGTACAGTAATAAAGGGCACTGGTCTGATTTATAGGTAGGCTCTTAGTGGCAGATCCAGACCTACTGCAAATTTTTTTTTACCCACAATAGGGGGGGGGGAGGGGGGGGCTTAGTTCTGCCTCTCATCTTGAATTGTTTCCAAATCGGTGCTCATGCGAAGGCCAGTTTTAAAA
>Ga0126338_10004229_pt1 | contig 10162 bp, 4 predicted proteins | sample OrbCmetagenome_2_FD_92529 | JGI IMG/M metagenome (GOLD analysis project Ga0126338, IMG submission 92529) | Coral microbial communities from Petempiche,Puerto Morelos, Mexico - Orbicella C C metagenome | ecosystem: Host-associated > Invertebrates > Cnidaria > Coral | place: Petempiche,Puerto...
CCTAATTCTAGTTAATTAATCTTAATGAATCTTAGAGTTTTTAAGTAGTTTTAAATTATTATTGTATTGTCTTTGAAAAGCCTCTAAAGGGAAAGTCAATAAAGTATGTATGTATGTATGTATATTAGGACTGCATTAACCATAAGGGCATATTTTCCGCCGCTGCACCGTTCTTCGTGTTTCTTCCCACATCAGTTTGCAATTTATAATTTGTTCATCAACTCATCCGCCAGAATTATTTCTCGAGCAAAGCTAATAAAATGAAACAAGCCTTCGTCAAAACTACAGTACCAGACATTCCAATGTGAGCCACAGACAATAGGAAATAGATTCCACAAGATGACTTGCTAATTTCCAGGGTATTGCATTCTACACTTCCAAGACGATCGGCTCTTACTCATGTAGCACTCATGGTTCCTCTATAAGAATATCTTTTATAAGAATATCGCGGACAGAATTTGCGAAATTTTAAGGATATTTTAAGAAAAAACCCTAGGCTGAAATTTTGGGGAAAAAAAATTGTGTTGAAAATTTGTACATACAAATACAATTACATCTTTTTAACTAAACAGCATAAAAATTTCTCTTTGTCTGAACGGTAAAACTAGTCAAAAAACAACAAAAAAGCACTAGCCGTATGTTCGATGCCAGAAGCATATGCTTCTGTCGATGCTTATGACATTTCTGCAATAAGTTGTGCGTGTCATTAGGCTTTATTGCCTGAACTGTGGCTCAATTTATTATTACTTTAACACCATCAAAGTCAATAAAACGGAAATGGAAAACGCCATGATCTAAGAATATTCACAAGAAAGTTTTCAGCCTAAAATCGGCAGAAAAATAAGAATATTCAGCCTGAGCCGGAAAAACAATATTGTTATTTAAAAAAAAAAGAGAGTAGCTTATCGTGACCTAACGCATTCAGTTACCGTGAGACCTGTCTAGAGTTTCAACTGTATTCAATTTAGTCCTATTTACATAACAGCAAATTTATTTACTCTGCAGCAAATCTTCTCGACGTTCGAGTTTTGTGCACTTGACGATTCATCAGGGAAAACAAAACAAAACAAAACAAAACAATAGCTTTATCCACAGCTGTGATTAAGGGTCATTAAAGCGATTGCACAACCATGCTGGCGGATGTTCAAACAATGCTCCGTATTTCGGCATAACTTTCCTAAGAATGTAAAATTTAAGCCCCAAAGCTAATAAGTAAATTAAGTTTACTAAATGCAACCTGAACCGGTATCTATTTTCGTGTCAAGCACTTTTGTTTCGAGACCAAGTTTGCATTCGCACGTATGTTGTTCTCTTAAAACAATGGACGTTCTAATACGCCTGCAGTATTTGTGCAATACGCGCGTGACCGAAAGAAACATTCCCTTAAAACGACCAGGGACAATTAATAACAAAGAGGTAAAACAATTCTCTCACAAACACTAAATTTAGCAATCCCCAAGATTAGGCACGAGCCCAAAATTTAACCATCTAAAGGATTTAGCCAGGCGAATTCTGTATTCAGAGAAAAAACAGATTCAAAACGTGATTAAGCAGGTGTATCCAGCAGGTTTTTCAGGAAGTAAGGTATCGAAAGTGACATTCGAAGGTTGCAATACATCACTTTATGAGAAAATTTTTCTTGACAATGATATGTGATCTACCTTTCAACGGAGAGTTCTATCGGATCATTCACTCGCCAGCCCGGAAAAGATTTGAATTGAATTTAGCATTGTAATAGGAACTCTGTTAGAAAATCATGTCATATTTGAGCAGAAGTTTCCAACTCTCTAGTTCAACCCTTGTGCAAATAACTTTTAGGAAAAGGTGGCAAATAACTTTTAAAAAAAAGGTGGAAGTTAAGCTCTTAACTCTCAAATTCGGGTTGAAAGCAAATTAAAACAGGGAAAGCTAAATTGTTTCAAGATGAAAAGAAAAATACAGTTTTACTAAAAACTATAAAGATGTCACGGAGGTTTCTGTCACTATCCGCCAGTTAAAAAGGAACTAGAGTTTCATATTCTGCGGAAACAAATTCAAACATGCCGACGCATATGTTTCTTTTATGTAAATAGTTTTTGAGTAAATACGTTACGTCTGAATAAATGTCTATCTGTTGATAATCTTAAGCAGATTAAACCTCCCCCGACAAAGGAAACCATTTCGCTACTTTGTCAGTGGTTCAACGTCTGACGGGATGGCTCACTCGTTTTAGCAGGTAACATGTTCGATTAGAATGTAGAAACAATGTCCTATTTACCTTCGTGTCAAATTCTAGTCGATAAGAAGTTAAGTAGACAGACGCTGATCGTGCATACAAGCCGTGTAATTAATCCTTAAAAACACTGTTCATCGATTATTGGACTAAATTTTGCTGCCATACTTTTGTTGCGTTACGTTTCTTCTAGTTTATTTCGTTATCATGTAATTGTGTTTTTAACAAAATGGCGAGAAAGTGCAATTAACATTCTTTTTCCATTAGCTGAAGCTTTCAGTACAGTTTCTTTCAAAGTCACTTGCATATTCAGTCTACCATTGCTTGTTGAAGTGGTTCAGTCTTAAAGTAAAAGAAGTCAGAGAGTTTTGAGGGTAAGTTGCGACAGATAAGAAACAAAGTGAAGCTATTACAACAGATAGAAACAACTTTTCTAAAGTAACTGAAGTACGGAAAGCCATTTGGTGCAGACATATGTCAATCAGAGACGAGCTTCAAAAACGTGTCACACAACACTAAACACCATATGCAGTCATCTTTTACGTTTGAATTTTTTCCCCAACTTGAAGTTAGTAAAGGTCTGCGTACTCCGAATAGAATCAATATTACGTTTCTTGGCGTGCTTTAGAAATTGATCATTTGTTCCCTTAGTATTGACCCAGCGGGTTCCCTCATTACTTCGCCTTGTTTAACTGAATATAAGTTTCTTTTAAAACTTTGTGAATAGAATATGAACTTTTCTATCTCTTAAAACTCTATACTGCGTCCACATTAGTTTATCTAATTCAATTATCACCTAATTTATATTGACTCAATGTATTCGTGCACAATATTGTATTAAACCGTTCGCACGGCATATACAAAAGTAAATGGGTTCTTTTTCGATAGAAAGAGATCACTGACATTGCATTGGTATTAACAATTCAGCTGACAAGTTAATTGGCAATGATTAAATACACGCTTTTGAATGTTTTAGAAAAGGAAGGTGTTACAATGTGTAATATAATTCCAATCGATCACACCAGAAAAAAGTAAGCAATGAAATGCAAGATACACGAACTGTCTGACAAATTAAACGGGAATAAAGTAATCTTTTGTAAGAACGCTTATGAACAAAACACTGACACGAAGTCCCTAGTGAATTGCTTGAATTAATATAAATGTGTTGGATTAACCTACCAACAGTAAATTGCAAAAGAACTTTAAAATGTCGTGAGAATAAAACTTTAGAACACTTAAATTTGAGCAACGCACGATTCTTAATGTGGCTATCGTTCACCGTTACAATTTTTAACTTGTAAACAAATTTGCTAAAGTTCGGTTTCAGTTGAGGGGTTTAAAATTTAGTAAGTTAACGAAAGGAGGAATAATTACAATTTACCTCGAATCTTCGCTCTTCTTTGGTGGCTTCCACTTGAAGAAGAAGTCTCTTGTAAGCGGCCTCCAGCGCAGTGAAGGTGTCCTTCGCTTCATCATAGTGCCGCAAAGCCAGGTCGTCGTTGTCGAAGAACCCTTGTGAAATCCTCGAGACTCGAGTGTACGAATACACATCGTCTCCAAACTTGGTTTTACTCGTAGTTTCAGCCGTGTCGCTCTTGTAAGACTCTGTTCGCTCGCCAGCGCCAGACACACTCGAGAAACTGCTCGCTCCCTTCTTTGTGCTCATCGTTAGATTGGTGGGTGACCTCTTGGCAATAGTGGCAGTGTGGTCGGTAGCGAGCCCACTGTCATGCAGGCGAACAACAGATCACGCCTGCAAGGAAAGAACAAGTATTTACGCTCTGCTCTCTTGCTTAATTTATGCCACTAACAACATTCCGAAGCACGTAAATTCTATGCTAATGTAATGACAAGTTCGCTGAGCAAGCGGCGTTGCCCAACAGTCAACACACATGTATAACTAATATGCTAATTCGGCAAACTTCACGTATCGCTTCAGTGCATTCGAAGGGTGTGAGGGTCTGCGACATGAAAGGTCGTAAACAAACTCGGAGGGAAATTTCTGTCGCCTAGAACCAAAAGTTTTTAATTCTGTAGGAGTTATTAGCGCGCATCATTATCGTTTGAGCTCGAAGACTGTAACCTACATGTTCAAAGATGAATAAAAAGGGTCGACGTGCGACAATTGAAAACACAGATATTCAAGGCTGATATCTCGCTGATACGGAAATCAAATATTGCGGGAATACACTTCAATCGTTTATCTTAAGGTGAGGAGGCCGATGCTCCTAAGTGCAGTTAACTTAGCGCTCTCTATGTCACTTGAACAAGTTTGATCAGGTTTTGATCATCTAGCGACCATTAAATTATTTATTGCTTAGGTAGCTACAATAAAAAATTAAAAGAACACATCAAAATTTAATTAATAGAGAGGCCTTGGCAAGCGATCGCTACATATACAAGAAAAAAAAATCAAACAATTTCGCCTGGTTAGACGCTACATAAAAGCAATATTTTCCAAAAATTCAGTCCTTCGGAACGACACGCAAACCCAGTGAGGCAAAGCGAAGGAATTGGCACACCCTTCGCATCGTTTCAAGCGTCTTTGTTTTTTTTACAAGCCCATTATTCATTTTACGGTCGCTTGATTTTTTTTTCGGCGCCTGTTTTGTGTAAATTTGCTCTGGCGCCAGTGCAAGCTCTGCTTGTGTTTTGAGACAATGATCGTCGCAGTTAAATGCCTTCGGCCTGGATAATCAGACAGCCCATTTGATTTTAAGTTAGTGCTAATAATGGAACATAATTGTGAGTTATAAAGAGCTCTCGGTTCAAAATGAGTTTAATGGAAATGCAGTCTTGTCAGGTCAAAACGTAGCACTTTCCATGTGAAAATTAGAAGACAAAATTTTGTTTCAGCGTAGAAAGACGAGCAAAAACAGTATCTGGGGCAGAAAGAACCTGTCAACTATGTACAAGTATCTTTCCTAATAATTTTAAGAGGCTAGGAGACACTCGACTCCAAAAGGGGCGTTAGATTTTTAACTTGCAAATCACGTAAAATAACAAAACAAAAAACAAAAGCGATGAAGTCATTAACGTTTTGTTTCAAATTTTCCGTGGGTTATATTGAGTGGATGAAAGTCAATAAAAACATTAGACCACGAAAGGGCGAGGAGTTTTGTTCTTTGGTACATTTCCCTTCATAATCAGTAAAACAAAGAAAATATATTGGATGTTACTTTTCAACATTTTTGGGGGGTACAACAAGGCCTAATTTAGGTGTTTTTGTTTCTCTGGTCCAACATGAGGGAACTGAATAAAATTCGATTTCCGTGTACCCAGGTTTTTCAGTTTTTGCGACGTGGATTTTAAGCCATAGTAATCTTCAGCAATTAATTACCTCTAATAATGCTGTGAAGCAATATCATCTGAAAAGAGGTGTTAAGAAAGGGACGGGTGTAAATATATCTCTAAATATTGAATTAAAAACGGCACTGTTGAGTTAAGCACTAAATTACACGGTCGCTGTTCAAGGTCGTTCAAGATAACGAGAACATTGAAGAGGGAGCAAAAATCTGGAGGCATTTTTAAATCCCCAGATATAGTGCAGTCCAACATTTTCTACTTCAGTTAATAAGAATACTTTTGATAGTTTGTGATTAGAGTTTTCGTGACACCGATAGGGGGTTAAAAGCGAGGTATATAGCACACTGTGATTCCATAAAAAATATATATCGAAAAAATTTCAAGCCAATATTTCTAGGAATGCAATACGCGTTTTCTAGCTCTCAAGGGACAAGAAAAGAGAAAACACGCACATGAAACATCACTGTAGGTGAACCGGAAATTGATGTTTTCTTGAGGGAAGCAAAAAAACTGTTGGATATCTGCGATTCTCCAAAACTGCTCGGCAAAGCATGTTTTAATCCTGGCCGAGGCTATGAAAACGGTTGCAATACCACCGAGCAAAAGCTCCTTAATCCTTATCAAGCCCCTGACAAGAGGTTAAACAACACCCTACAGCTCTTATACAACGTTTCAATAATATAATTTCGTTTTGTGCCATTTAAAAGCTTCATGATATTTAAGCTGGGAAAGTAATATATTTAGCCTTTAGACAGGCCTCTTTGACGCAGAGGTAAAATCGACGTTTCATGAACCAAATTGTTTTTGTCACGAACCAGTGAACCGCGATGCTCAAGACGCGATCGGTTTTAACTCGAGAAGTCCTTTTGTAGCCCTGTGTAGAATTTTCCGGGTTTTGTTGCGCACAGGAAATGTTTATTTTGCGTCTTTTCGCAGAACTTTCCTTGACAGATTGGAAAAGATCAAGGGATAATTTATACATAATTAGAACAAGGGTCAGTTCATATAGTGCCACATTCTCTAAAAATAGCTGTTTTCCACTTGGAAGAAAAATTACTAAGCACTTCATAAAAGCCTTTAGCATTGTGTTTAATCACCGGAAATGTGTGGGAAATATCATTATCATTGAAATAGGTACTGAATAAATCAAGGCCCATATATCCTCTCGCGTGACTCTGGTCTGGAAAGGAAACCAAACAGAAAAAGAGCACTACGGAAAACAAGAGATAAAAAGACGAATGATTGATTAAAACTTCACTTCAAGCATAAGTTATCTCTCAAGAAGTTGAATTGAAAAAAGTTCCCACGCCATAGCTATATCTTAGGATCATTAGCATAGCAATTTACAGTTGTAAACAATGGATGTGCACTGGGGTGTGATGTCAACATGAACACGCCACATTCGGTGATAAAATTCTTACGTCGTGTAATTGTCCGCAACAGCGTTTTCTCAGACAATTTCGAACAACAGTGCACTGAGGTATGTTCCCAGGACGGCTAGCGAGTTCAACAATCGGTTGGTTGATTAAATGGCTTCTAAGTGTTCCTAGATAATGACTTTGTACAGCAAAGCTTTTTTCATTGTTAGCACTTCACGCTTGAAAAGTCCCGGACGTTTGACCAAACCAAATTCCCATAAACACACGGAAAACTCAAATGGTGAAAGGGCGTCTGTTCTGTCATGACGCACTAAAGTGTTATGCCAGCGAAGCTGAACGAAAGCATGAAAACTTGCAGTTTGAAATTGTTATACGTACCTTTGGATAGGCCTTGCGCATAAGATGGCCAGAAAGTTCGTTTGCTCAATATTCAAACGCGCCTCGTAACAGAAATAGAAGCCTGAGTAATTTCGCGAGTCGTGTCACGACCCCATTGTGCGCCAAAACAATCCCAATACAATCCGACTGGCCAGTTATATTCCATTAAGTCTGCGCCCTGCCCAAATATAATCAGAAACTTCTAGGTCATTGACTATCTTTTATTGTATTTCAGCTAGCGTTGGGCGTGTTGACAGGCGGTTTATAAAGCATGCAAATGACTTAGTGTGAGTACAAAACAACGCGAGATTGCACGATTACGCACAGTCACCAACGCAAGTGAAGTGAAGCTTAGCATTGACTTGAACAGTTGAGTGTGTGCGAGTATAAAAGGGCGTCTTCTCACACGAAGGAAACTACTGCTCGGTATAGTCGCTGACACCAGGTCATTTTGGAAACTGTTACAGGAGTTTAGGAGCCGTTACCAACTGGAAAGATGTCCGAGGCGGAGCAGACGCGGTTAGAAGTCACGTCCACTGGTTCTGCCTCTGTTCGCCGCACTGTTACTTACAAGGCGTCCGAGCTTGCAATGTCATCTAAAGGAAACGACATCACAATCCAGCACATCTCCGAAGCGAAAAGCTACCTCAATGAATTTGAGCAGATGTACCGAAAGCACAGGGCCGAGATCGACAGCCTCAAAAGAGATCATGCGAGCGAGGTAAGTTGCTTTTTGTACATCGTTCATATATGTTTACAAAGTAGGCGCAATAACGTTTCTCTGAAGTATGTTAACATGTGTCCATACACTCCAAATTAATGCCTATGGCTTCCCGCAGAAAACTTTCCCTCAAGTTTTATTTCGACACCTCCATTCGATTATTCTTGGGGTAAACAAAGTATTGGTTTCTTTCTTAATTCCGTTTAGTCCGCTCTCGTATATCGCAGACGGAGATATTGCTTGAAGTAAAACACTAATGCAAATTGGGCTTTGAGCGTCACACCCAAAGTGCAGAATCAATCTGGCCGCGGCAGCTTTAGTGTGACCCTCTAGACAGACTAAAGCTCAAACTTGGCGTGTGTAAATATTATTTTCGCTAAAGGGTTGAGCAACTTCGCTTGTCAACGCTCGACACAACTGGGTTTAATAACGCTTTTAAATCAATGTTTAATTTATGACTCGAAATGGATTGTTCATTTTCTGCACGGGAAGCTACATCGATGTTGAAACGTTACCCCAGTGTACTCGGTTTTCGATCGGGGAAAACCTTCGCGCGGGCAAAGCGTCGCTAGGAAATATAATATGTCAGTTGTCACCGTTATGTTGCTTTGAAATTCAGCCTCTCTGCGCGCGTTCATGGAGACCAAAGATCAAATGCGTCGGTATGTCGCTGGCTAACAACAAGCACGTATTTATTCTGTAACCACGTGCTGAGCTAAAGCAAGAGAAAGCGTTACACCAGCGAAAAATCTGTTATAATGAAAAGAAACTTTGAGCCAAGATGCCGTTACTGGTAAAATTTCAAGGAGAATGGGCTATTTCGATCCTTTGCGAACTGCAAAGAATTTTCGATCAGAATTCCGCCCGGGAATACTGCGATCTCCGAGGTTGCGACAGAGAAAGAAAAAAACTCAGTAACTAAGGTTATTAATTATTTCTCCCTGTAGAATGCGAGCATAAAAGTTGTCTGAGCGGAATTCCAAGCAAAACAGCTTTGTCGGAGAAGAATAATTGGTTCATGACTACATTTCTGAGCAGAATTTCTAATTTCTAGCATTTTTCCAAGCATTCCGAGCAGGCGGAATAAGAAAATGCCAATTCTCACGATAATATTTAAAGGGACGCCATCTTAATCTATGCGTTGCATCGGCTCAACGTCGCGTATTAATTCCCAGGGAATCCCAAGTGACCTGTGAAGAAAAGAACGGAACAAAAGAGCGGATGCTTTAATCTACTCACGCGAACATTGTGCAATAAATGAATAATTTTACGTTTGTCGTGTCTGTCTTTAAATTATCATACGGCAAAGGAAATCATCCTCTAAATACAAGGGATTTAATGTACTAAATGTTCCTTTCACCTTCGTAAAGTGAAGTAGGAAACGCTGCATCCCAATACTTAATTAAACATATGGAGCGGGTTCAAGCTGAAATCTTCAAGCGGTTATCTTGTGCGTCAAAAAAAATTCTCTTCGTTAAAAACAAGACGAAATCGGAGTATAAGTCAAATATTTTTTCCACTTGGCCGAGGATTAAGAGTTCTTGAGATTTAAACACTTGAAGACAGTCGCATCATTAAGAATTGATCCACGAATGGTTTTCGCTCACGTAGGGGGTTTTTGAAGCCGGAATATTTAATAATAGTAAAGGCATAAGTTTCTACGAGGTCAGCAACACTAAAACAAGAATGCGTCAATTTTTTTAGAATAGGTTCACGTGTGGTTTCCGCTGACGCAACAGGTTTTTGAAGCTAAAAGATTAATATAATAGAAACCGCATAAGTTTCCACGAAATCAACAACGCTTAAACAACACAGCGTTGATTCTTCTGACGCGACAGGTTTTTGAAAAAAAATGGAAGAGTTAATAATAGAAAGGGCATATGTTTCCTCAGTCAACAACGCTTTGACAGGAAAGCATGCGGCTCATATAGTCAGCGGACCGTGGGTGCAAACAAAATCGGGCTACACGCAAGCAACAAAATGATACAACAGCACTGTTTTCAAATTATGTAAATAAGTGGGAACTGCGTGGGTTGTTTTGTTTTGAGCCAGGAAAGCTGGCGCGACAGACACTAGTATTACCGTGGCTGTATAAGAAGCACAGGAGGAGAGGAGTCTTATTTGGTCGTGATTTCAGCTGAATTACAATCTTGTTGATTCAAATGA
>Ga0126338_10004230_pt1 | contig 10160 bp, 4 predicted proteins | sample OrbCmetagenome_2_FD_92529 | JGI IMG/M metagenome (GOLD analysis project Ga0126338, IMG submission 92529) | Coral microbial communities from Petempiche,Puerto Morelos, Mexico - Orbicella C C metagenome | ecosystem: Host-associated > Invertebrates > Cnidaria > Coral | place: Petempiche,Puerto...
ATAATTTAAAACTAGTCATAAAAATCTCTTTTAAACAAGAGGAAAGAAACCTGGGCTAACCTTTAATCCAAGATTAGCTTTCGATCTCCTTTCAAACAGCCGGGCATGTAGGGCAGACGGTCAGTCATTAAGTTCATTATTCACTGCGCTAATTCGTCTATTCGTCGATAAGCCAGTTAGGCAGATAGGCAGCTGGCCAGTCAATCAACCACTTTACATGGAGTAGATCAGTCGATCGTTAGTTAGTTTGTCTATATGATTAGTTCAGTTTACTCATTGTCGAGTGAGTCGGTTGGTCGGTTGGTTTCAAACAGTGGGCTAGTTAGTCCTTGAATACATTCAGTAAGCCAGCCTATTATTGAGCGGTCGAGACCGTCGGTCAGCCATGCCAGCAGACAGACAGTCTGTCAGACGGTCAGTTAGTCAGAAGGTCAGTCTGTCAGACAGTCAGTCTGTAGTTGGTGGGTCAAGCCAGTCGTTCCGTCAGTTAATCAATATGTCTGGCTGTCGTTCGGTCGGTTGACTACATAGTCCAGAAGCAAGTCAAGTTGGTTGGTCTGTCAGTTAGCCTGGTCAGTCAGGCATCTAGTTATTCAGTCAGATAGTCATCAACTTGTTGATTTGATCAGCGGTCTTTTAGTCTCTAGCATAATACTCAATCATTCAGTCAATCAGTACACCAGCCTGTGTCAGCGTGTCTGTCTGTCTGCTTGTCACACAGTTATGATCAGTCCTTAAATATCCTTGTCAAGTGGGCAATGTATATATCGCGTCAGTTATTAGCAACCAGTCGTGTGGTCATATTGTTGTCTGTGTCTGTCTTGAAGTCGGCCGGCTAATCTCAATAATTTACTCTTTAATGTTTGTGAAAAGATATTTTGTATGAAGTGACATCTGCGAACCCTCTGCAGCTGTTTGTAAAGTCAAAACGTCTGTCCTAAGTCAGTCAGTCATTCCAGTTGTAAGTCAGTCTCTATAGAGTTTCTTTTTAGATAATGAAGTGTTCATTGCTGTTATGACGCAGCTATGGCTAGTGCAACTGTTGTTTCCGGAACATTTTTGTTACAAAACGATTCTAAAGCTTTATCATTCCTAGAGAAAATAGCGTCTCCGAAATTTTTCGCTCAAAAGAAAAACTGATTAATTTTACCGAGTATATCCATAGATATTTACAGATTAATCGCTTTATCGTCAAAACAATATGGAAAATATCTTACCCTACGTAGTCACTTGCCTTATCGCACGGTAAATACGTTACGTCGGCTGAAAATAAGTCTTAAAATATGAATTATAAACTCAGTGCACATGAGTAAGGTATAAATAAAAGGTAAAAATACCATGCTACAAGTATAAATGATCCTCACTAAAATTTACCGAAAAGATTTAGAACTACAAAATCGCCAATTTGACAGCGTATCTATCTTGCCTTAAATTATCCAAGGGGAAATCATCGCCCTCCTGAGCGAATAAAATCAGTTATTGTTGAAAATGGTTTCTGAAACCTAGAATAAATACTTGAAAATATATACATGAATTAGCTTTAAGCGTTTTTTGGTTGATAATATAACATAACAAAATTTGAACGAGATTAGCAATCTTGGTTAGTAATCTTTAAAAAAAAAACACTGGCATAAAGAAATGAGCTTTGAATTGTCTAGTAAATAAAGACCTGGAATATAAAACGATTTTCATTCTTTTCGTTTCCACGCAAAGCTGTAATATTCAAGGCTAGGAGAGACCTCTTGCCAAACTTAGCTAGACGGTTTTGCCGAATATGACTTGTGAAACAAATTTCCCATGCAAAATTACTTCTTATATATAGCGTAAACGTGATTGTGTGAAACAACCTCGTTCCCAGGGTCTCTCGTCTTCCCTAGGCGGGAAGACAAGAGACCCTGGGAACGAGAGACGGCTGTGTTAGCTTCCAAGACCTCGAGGTTTTATGCTTGGAAAACGAGAAAGATTCTGTTGAACAAAAAGACCACGAGAATGAATTTTTTCATGAGTGACCCAGACGTCCATGATAGTGGAAATTTTCTCAGTCTATCAAACTGCTTATTGAATAAAAAGTCTATAGTCGCTACTTTGTTAATTTTTTTCTTGAAACTAGAAATGATTTTGAGTTGTATACGTGCCGAGTAAGTTGACGATTTGCAGTAGATAGATCATGAAAGATATGAAAGATTTCCACTGACATGAGCCGGGATTACAGATGAAGGAACGAGTACCGTTTTTGAACCAATCTTCGTTGAAACATTCGGAAATTTTTCGGATTATTATTATCCAATCAAAATCTAGAGCGAACGTTGACGTGTTCTCCGAGAACAATCACGTCAGCATTACGAAATGAGATTACGTCATGTTGCCTAGCAACAGCTGACAGGGACTGCTCTCTCAGTCAAAATCTTGCCCTCAGAAGGTGCCTGTTCCTTAACTACATTAAGACTAATGATTTTTCTAGCTTAAATTATTTACTCTAAAGCAAGACCAAACCTCAAACAGGCAAGCTGCAGAATGAAAGCGGAAGAAAATGCATAAAGGATAAGCTAAGGTAGTTATTGCTCTCCACGAAGTCTCACCGTAAAACACCGTCTGAATTGGTGTGGTCGCAAAGTTGCGCATTTCGAAGAACGAATCCTGCGCCCATAGTGCCACGTTCGTGGTCAGCAGAAACAGCGTTCCTTGTCGGACGATATTCGCTCCCAGTTCCTTGAGCGGTCTGAAGCGAAGTGCTTTTATGAGAGCCGTGGCTTGCAGCATGGCTTGAAAAAGAATCAGAGTTGATTTAGCGAGGGAGAAGTCTGAAGCGTAACGGTGATTCCTGATTTCGGCGATGGTGGCGGTGAGGCATAAACCCGCGTAAAGAAACATTCCAGTGAAAGATACGATTAACAGCGTGTCATCCGCTCCGAAAGGATACCAGGTGAATTTTTGATTCATCAAACAACGCAACACCACCCAGCAGGCAACACACATAAACACCAGCAATATTATTTGATAAAGATAATAAAACTTCAGTGCGTTTATGGAGTCGCGGTCAACCCACAGCAATCCAACTGCGAGAAGCAAAACGATCGAGAACAAAAGGCCTATTAAAAGGCCTGGGTCCGAGCTAGGGATGGCGTGTAGGCGAAGTGTATCCTGGTTCTCGACACATGATTGACATATCGATGAATTTGACATGGCTCTGTTTAGCGAGAAACGGCTGGAAAATCTTCCACTGGACACGGAATCCCTTGACGGAGTAGTAGCCTCGCAGGTTCCATACCCGTGATCGTGTTCAAATTTCTCTAATCGTTCGCTAAGATTATCCGTAGTCGTATTAAAATCCGAGAGCTCGTCATAGATATAAATATCTTGCGGGTCGGGATCGAGATCCCGCATCCCGCTCCACATGGTGTACAAGATGCCACCCGCAATTAGCGAATATTCCATCGTAAACGGATATAAATAAGGTTCGGACGCCTCCCAAATCTTTTTCATAGAGTAGTGATTTGCAAAGCAAGCGTTCTCTTCGCGTGTGCTTAAATCTTCGAGTGTTCTACGCGTACTAAAGATGCTTTTTGAATGGCTAAAAAGCGCGCGAAACCACAGGCACACGTTGGTGCCAAGTATGTGGAAAAGTACAAGTCGAATGCTTGGTGATTTGTGGAGGGTGGCCGTGGCAAATTTGCGTAAAAATAGAATTTGCGCAAAGATGAAAACAGCCTTAAAAATTGAGAAAAATAGGCTGGATAAGTTCGAAGAGCATTCAATATAAAAAGTAATATGAAGAAGATCCATAACACAGCTTCCCGCGCCAAAAACATAGGCTCCAGCCATGAGAGGTCTGTGTGAGTGAGGCGAGGGTGTGATAAAATCCACGGTCTTACGATCGCTTTGTTTACAGAAGATGTAGCAGATCCACAGAAGCGCTGGGCAAATGCAAGTGATAAGAAATCCATCAATGTGATCGGCTGTAACGCCTGAGTCGGCTTTGGAGTCATCTTGGAGCCATTTAGAAAGATTGAACACCACCCCTGCTGTTGTCAGACAAATCAGATACAATAAACTTGCGATTTTTCCATCTCCTTTGACTCCGTCGTCTGGCAGTATCGGTTCAAGAACGTACATGAGAGAAGTGACGATGACTCGAAGAAACTTTCTTTTTTCTTCATTTTTTGGTTCTTCTTTTGGCTGGATGTTTCCCACGACTTTTTTCTCGTAGAGTGGGTAAGTTTCTTTCTCGCACCGCATGGTGTTTAGTTGTTTTAAAGGTTGTTGAACATCGAAGCCAGGAGCCAAGCGGCCGTTTGTTTCTTCCTTCATGACGTCATGACGCTAAAGCAAAACACCCGGTGGATTTCTGTGAGTCTTTTCATCAACAAGGCTTTCTTATTGGACAGTTCATGAGCTCATTGATCAGGAATCATCATTACTTCATGGACCACTGGCTCATTAAAGTTGGATTGGTTTCTGTTGTCACTCGGCAGCCAATCAGCGGCCGCGGTTGAGGTCATGGATCAGTAGAGCGATAAACTCATGAGCTTTAAGTGTAAAGCACTTCAGTCTTCACGATTCGCCATTTTTTCCTTTTGAAAAGTCAAACTCTTTTCATGGTTTTAATTACTTAAATATCTGAGCATTACTCCAAGAAATCGCTGAATTTATGTATTTCAAATAAATCATCTAAACACTGCTATATCAAGTCATATCTCGTAACATTTTGGTCTCTAATCTTCCTCTCTTTTTTGTGATGAAGAAATTCCCTGTTTGGAACTTTCGTTGTTGGTAAAGCTAAGCTTAACTGCTTTGATCGTAAAATAATCAAACAACTTACACGCACCAATGGTTTTAAAAGTACCAACAAAACTTGAAGGATTTCACCTAAAACTGAAATAATTCAATAAATGCTAAAAAAGAAATTTGGAAATAGTATAGACTTTTAAATTGGAGGATATTTTCAAATCTAGTTTGGCTTTTCTAAATCGCGCATTTTGCGTGATGACCGTGATGTTTAAAGCCGTTTTCATCCCCGGTTTTCACCTTAGAGTACTGTAATATGATAGCGTTTTGCTTTTAGTTCACCAAAGCGGAAAGACAATTACGTTATGGGAAACTAAGCACAAGACAACAGAGAACTGAACAAAGGAATGCATCACCGTGTGTAAGTTAGGAAGAGATGTTCAGTGAATATTGGATCAACAGATGAACTAACTGGTAAAGTTTCAACAACACATCGTCACTTTCATAGACACGGAAACTAATTTTTGCTTTATTTGGCTCAAGAACCGTTTGAAATGTTAATACACATCGTCGCTTTTCTGTGAGGAATTCACTGGTTCACTAAAATGTCCTCTTTTATTTTTCAACATCAATCAATTTTAACCGAAACCTCGCAATTCTGGAAATTATAGTTAAGTCCCATCAGTTTCAACATCATTTTCCCGTAACCTGTTTTTTTTTTCATCTTTCCTTGCCAAATCCAGTTTTGATTTTTGGTAGTACTATTCAATTTCTGTATTTAAATTCGGATAATACTTGTTCTGGATAATTAAGGAAATTTTGGCACCGATTTACAGCAGGTCAAAATTTGAAAGAAAACATTAACCACCAGAGAATTGTGACCCGCCCATGACACGGTTTGTTTTAAAAATCTAATTCTGTAGATGTCGATCGTTTCGACTATCATTATTATTTTTTCCCCTGATCGGCCCAGTTAACAACATTTTATTACTTTAAACTGAGAAACGAGGAAATTGAATTTAATTTTCTTGCCTTTGTCGCCTTTTTCTGTAATAGAAAACTCAGACGTGTTTAGAAAGTATCGGATAACTACGCGGATAGTTTGGGACCGAGTACTAGTGCTAGTGCCCAAGCCCCTTGAAGTACAACAAGCCTTCTTTTTTAAACATTTTGATTTCGGCCTATCCTCGGGTAAAATATCGCAGCATTGCAAGCATTGTAACGGAATATAAATGATACGTTCCAAACCGGGATCAGAATGGACGAATTTAGCATTTTTGAGCTGATTAAAATTTTAACTTTTCGCCAAATTCCGTGCTCTGAACAGTGGTAGGAAATAATTGTCTTGGAAACGAGCCACGTGCATTAATATACACATGATACGTGTAAGCCGGAACATTTATCTCATCGCAATTACTTTTAGTGGTGATCCGCTTTGAAAATGGTGCTAAATGAATTCAAGTTCATCTCACCTCGCACGTGTGGCGTTTTAGTGTTAATTGGAAGCCTACAGGTTCCAGTTTGTCCCCGTTCAAATAAAATGCAAATTTCTCCGGCGGGCCAATATTCTCTCCTTTGACGAGAACAAAACATCCAGTTCATTTAAGCCAAAATAAATTCATTTGTGTAATGAGTTTCGCATAACAAGTATGTGTTAAAAACCGCCTCTACCACATTGTCGCTGGGAGTATTTTCTTGGAAAAAAATTAGAATTTTCGCCAGAAAAAAATTGTATTCAATATGCCAGCCGATTCTACTGTGATCTAAATAGAACTTGTCAGGTTTAAGTTTACGACCGCTGTACATATATTATCAACTGTCAAGCCACAGTGACACAACAATTAAGCACCAAGCAGGCTGGTAACATATTTACACAACATGATCGGGTCAGCTCGATGGAAAATCTATGAAAGAAAATAACATATTTGGTTCGGATCTTCGGAAATGAGCGTTCAAAAAGGTTATTACCATGTTACTACGACAAAACTTGGAAGAGATGTCTCAGCTAAGCCAACAAATTACCATGCGCCTGTCACTGCTGTGTTTACAAGGAACGCGCTAACTTCGAGTGTTCCTCGCGCGGTGGGCACAAAGACTGTTCAACCGAAAATAATGTCCCCGACAACTAACCATTCGGCTCAAAGAAGAAAATACGTGACTTCTTTGTCTATTATTCCCAAAGAGAAGATTCCCAAGATTGTGGTTTTGCCGAGTATTGATAAAGATATTGTTGGATCAGCAGCGAAGCAGGTATCACCTAAAATTCCTGTTGCTACAAATACTACCGTGAATAAGACTTCAAGAGAAGCACCGAAGAAAGAAAAGGTTAGCCAGTCAAAACCAAGGTACGTCTCTTGTCTTCATACTTCCTTGAGCACTGAGTGGAAGAAGGCGAACAGTTTAGATAAAGAATATATTTCCCACAAGGAAAAAGGTCGGAGAACTTCTTCGCTTCAAATTGACTGTGATTCCAACAGGAATACAGCTCGATCAGCTGCGTCAAACAGAAGTTCTTCGCTTGGACTTCGCGTCGAAGACAACAACATTTCTAAGCTAGAAAATCGTCGATGTGGAGAAAATTCAAGCACTTCCTCTTTAAATCGCAGAAACGTTAAAGAAACTACGGGCATGAACAAGCACAGCGTTCGAATTCAATATATACCTTTGAGGAAAAGTTTCACGATCAAAGACTCTGTCATAGACACCAAGGTACTTGGAACATCTGCGAATTTAAAAACTCGCTTTCAAGATCAAACGCCTCAACGACTTCGACCGAGAATGCTACCAAAGAGTCGCTTTAGGGTCAAAATTCAAAAATGTCACCATAAAAACGTCAATATTTCAGATTCCTTGAACGCAAGCCGGGATAAAAGAGTTAAACCATTAGAAAAAGCGAGTCGAAGCGTGGTTATTCAAGATAAGGGTCCCCGACGATCATTTTCTGTTCAAAAACCTACGCTTTTGAGCGCGCGATGAAATAAAGAAGGAAAAAGTCTTAAGATATTAAAAGCAAAATATTGAAGCAGAAGTTTGAATTAGTTGATACCAAGATATTGTCGCGAATAAATTGTTAGCAATTCAAAATTGCAAATTTCTTGGAAGATTATTGTTATTGAGGATTTATCATGATGGAACCAAATTTACATCAAAAGTTGACGCGATGTTAAATGGCGTGTGTTTGCAGAAATACAGCTTGGCTAAAAAACAAGGTTGACGGAGTCGTCAAGAATAAGTTTTAAATTGTAATCTTAAATACTGCCTTCGGATACAACAAAAGATGAGATACGCTAGTAAAATTACTAAAAACTGTCACTGAATCATTTAACTTCTCGATATTCGCCTCAACATTCTGTTATCTGTTACCTCAGGGTCACAGCTTTCTACTTATAGTAGTATATCAAGAACTCATTTATAAGCGTTTGACTGAAACTTAAACTTAGCTTCATTTGAGCGAAAGGAATCGTTCGGACCTTACAACAGTTGTTCTTGGTGACGCCTCAGTAGACAAAATTAAAATTAAACTGAAACTTTTAAACTGTCAATTTTTTAATGCAGAGTTTCTTGTCCGCGCTATACTGAATTCAGTGTATGTATATCGATGGTTAATTTCAACAAAGGTTATTGCTTCGCTTCTAAAATAAATATTTCTTTCCTTTTCCAAATAAAGCACAACGTTTGAGCGTATCAAATGTTCCTTTTTCAGTACGCTTGGACAATGTTTTCAAAAATATTGTTTTGATGTTTTCAAAATAAAGAAAATGGCAAGCTCGAATTAAAAACCCGCCGCCGCCAAAGGCTGGTAAAATATTAATGGTACAGTCTACAGGGTCCTTAAAAGCCGCGCGAAAAGCCATTATCTCACGCTGTTGCCTTTGCGTTCTTTGCTTTTAAGCGAGATTAAAATGTGCCCGAACTAATTGACCAAACAAAAGTGAGTCTTTTTGGCTAAGCTCATCGGACAGCTTTCTACTAGGTGTGTGGTCAAAAATGAGCTTTTTTCAAAAAAGGCATACTTAATTTTATTTTATATGCATATTCGCGAGCTATCGAGTTCAGCAGGTTGACACTCCACTTTTACGCCGCCTGTTAATTTACAAAAAAGCCAATTTCCTGTTTCGCTTAATAAGTCTGAAGGTTAAATTATTTAATTTCGTTGTTTTGCCTTCCCGCTAGCAGATTTATATTGAAATAACGACAGTTAGGCTTCCTTTCCGGAGAGAGTTGTTCAAACAAAGACAATTACTATAAAGAAACTAGAGAACCAGATAAAGAATATTACACTTCACGAGAGGCGCTGCGTGACGATCCAATTAAAACAGCTGCGCGGGCGATCAGCCTCCTACGCACGCGCTCTTAGGTCTCTTACGGCTCGTCACGCAATCATCCTCTGGAAGATTGCGTGACGGACCGCGCGGGAGACTACGAGGGCGTGAGTGAGTGAGTGAGAACTTTATTAAAGTGTCAAAAACCTTATAGCCTGGAAATGATACACCATACTAATTAGGGAACACTGCTAAAAAACTATACTAATACTAATATTAATACAATAAAAAAAAGTAAATGACTTGAAGGGCATTATGTGCAGCATAGGATGCAGCCCTTACAGCCGGTGTCAATTAAGCGAGTTATATGCCTTTTACGAATATAGTTTGTAAAAGCCTGCAGTGTCTTGGCTGATCTGTCAGCCATAGACAGTTTGCCCCATAATTTGGGTCCTACATAACGCAGAGAGTGCTTCCCATAAGTAACAGTGTTGTATCAAGGAGTAGAAAAAAATCTGATTTGAAACATTGAATATTAAACATTTTCACTTTCTCTGGAAAGTAGGGCTGGAGAACAGAGAAGTCAAAAATTAAGATACTTTTCTCGATTTTATTTTTTCTGCGTTGGTCCACTTATTTAAAGATATTAACACGTTGAAGAGAATAAAGAAATTCACCAGCTAGGGGAATGTTGTCGCCGCGTACCACTAAATCTTAAGAACTGACTTTTATTTTGGGGTCAACTTTGATAAAGTACCTCGATCAATATGACCGCCATCTTTGGATTTGAACGACCGAGATGGAGAAACCAGAAACTGCAAGGATCCGCATACGAAAAACGCTGCCAACGTAGGATCTACATGAGATCTGATCAGCCAAAAAAACTATGATGACAAACAAGAGACTGCAAGGCCGATAGTCCCAATAAGGACGTAACAGCTGACCCAATAAAGATGAAACAGCTGTCCTCTCTTTATCGGTTCTATTCATGTTGGAGTCTCCAAACGTCTTTCACGTACTGGTCAGCCTTTCAGTGTACAACAAAGTTACTGGTCCAGGGGAAAAGATGGTATTCGGATGAATGACTGGATACGGAATCGTATAATCTTTATATTGTTTTATTCGATCTATAAGGAAGATACATAAGATACATAATTCTTACAAAACCTAATA
>Ga0126338_10004233_pt1 | contig 10156 bp, 10 predicted proteins | sample OrbCmetagenome_2_FD_92529 | JGI IMG/M metagenome (GOLD analysis project Ga0126338, IMG submission 92529) | Coral microbial communities from Petempiche,Puerto Morelos, Mexico - Orbicella C C metagenome | ecosystem: Host-associated > Invertebrates > Cnidaria > Coral | place: Petempiche,Puerto...
CAAAATAACTCGGAGAAATTGCAATTGTGGAAACTGAATTGGGCAAAAACAACCTCACACCATAGAAAGCAAATTTTAATAAAAACTTGTGGTTGAGACGTCTGGAAAATGATTTATGCAAATCAACAAGAGCAAACTATTCATCGCCGGAGGCGTTGTTAAAAGATTCGTTACAACTGCATCAAACGCAAATTTTACGACTCTTCAACTTTTGTCTTCTGTGGCGGTAAAGTAACTGTTTCTTTAAGCTTGAAAATGTTGCTTTCATCAGAGCAATAAGACATTCAACATTGCTGAGTAATGAACAAATGTGCAGTAAACGATGTCATGGTTCGTTTGTTTTTATTCTACTTTGCCACGAACCGAGAAATCAGTAGATATCGAACTTATGACCAAACTATCAGATTAATATCGAAAATGATTTCATAATAACGCGTCTGTATTAACACAGAGCAAATGATTTTAGTTTAACACAAGAACAATCTTACCGAGTAAACTTAGAAAAGATAAATGCGAGTTTGAAAAGAAGTGCCAAATTTTTATAACAAATTAATATATTCCATTGTAAAATATTTATTAAAGAATGATAATCGTCTAAGTTGATCTAGACGTTCCTTTCCCGAAAGATCAAAGTCAACAAAAATTGCAGAAAAATCAAAATGTTTTCAGACTTTTTTTTGTCAGATTCAATTGTATATATTGTAATTTTGAACTTGTTTGTTGTTTTAATAGGTTGGATCCCAGCCCAGCCTTGTACGTAATAAAATGAATATGTCACAAGCATTCTTCAGTTTGCGGTTTTGTATTTTGACTACTAAATAAGAAAAAAATCTTTTGCAAAAATAAATATATTGCAATAATTCTGATGTATCGAGAACGAGGAAAATAGGTAACTGAGTGCAAAATATGTTGGCCTAACCGATAGTTTCGATACAATCGCTGGCGATCGCTTTGCTTTCCGCGCACTGAGCAAGCCGACGCATACGGGTGTCCTGGAAAGTTCGTTAGAAGCAGCACCTTTAGGCGAAGGTCGGTTTACATCAGGATTTGAGCTGTCCTTAAATCATTTGAAACTAGCTTAGGCCTCGCAACCTAAGACTTTTAATTTCCTATTTCTATTCAATGTGACATTGTAACCGTGAGTTATGAATAACCTAAACTACAATAATCATCATCATCATCATCATCATCATCATCATCATCATCATCATCAACAACTTTATTTACTGACGGTAGCACATATTAAACTCGCGTGTTTAAGAATACAAGATGAGATGCAACTGTAAAGACGTGATCAAGTTTGTTGAAGAACCTCGTTTTACTGGTCCAGTTGTCTATATAGGTTCGTTTCTTCATCTTCGTAAGTACGGTAGGAATGCGATTATGTGGAAGTTTTAATTTCGTGATCATCAGGAAGATTGCAATGTGTGGATTGGTCTGCAGAAGCTCAGTATAAAACACAAGGAGTGTATGGTTGCTTCTTGTTTTGTTTGTTCGAATTATTATTCTGAACTGACTGAGCCTTCCAAGGAGTAAGTTATTTTGTGATTGAATGCTACAATATTCGAAAAGACAAACGTAACGACACTACTTTTATAAACTTAGTTTGATAACCGAGAATAAGTCTCCTCTTCATGTAAACATAAAGCATAAAAGTAAACATTGCAATAGGATAAAGATAATAACCTTTATTTAAGTGTCAAATGTATTAAGCCCTAGCAGACTAATTGGGGACACTACTGAAACAAGAGCCTTAAGTACTAAAAGAAAATGCTAACATAATTAAAATTATTTACACAGGGGCCTTAAGTACTAATGCCCTGCAGGCTGGGCAATGTGCAGGGCCTGACTACTTTCAACATTCGGCAACTATAAAGTGGCTTCAGACGAAAGTGTTTTCCAGTTCAAACGTCTACTGAGACATATTTCTTATTTCGCTTAAAAATCCAATAATTCTTCAGCAATTTTGTACTAGAGCAGTTTTTAAAATCCATAATACATACAATAATAGGCTTTCATGATCATTGCACAAATTGACATGAAAACAAATAGTACAGGTGCAATACTGGAGGAGCTGTTGTCCCTGTTCAAGAGGCTGATGAAGATAGGAATGCTTCTACCACCAAGTTACACTACGTGTTCTTGCTGTCGTTTAGGTTTTGGTATTATAACCACTGTCCCTTTGACAAGCACTTCATCGCCATGGTAATCAGTAAGAGCTGGCCAAACACAAAGTGTAATGGTTGAGGTCCTCTCTTTAACCTCCTCTTTTTCTGTTTGGAAGTAGTCGTCAAATCTTTCACCGCCCACTTCATTTGCCAACATGATCTTTAACGGAGGAAGTAGGTTTACCATTCGCCAGGCAATTCTCACGCAGTCCGTGATGAAACTCTTCATTTTTGATAATATTTCATCCTCAAGCTGTGGCAGCCAAGGGTCACTTTTTATCCATTGATCACGTTTCTTCTTCAACTCTCTAAACGTTCGCTGTGGAAATATTAAAGAAGCATTTATGAATAGATAGATTGAAAGAATTTGCATTTTCACAAATATAGAACATTCTGGGCTTCCAGCATATATCTCACAGAGTGCAGTGTAAAAATTTGACGCATTTCATGGTAGTATTTATTTTCAAAACCAGCTGAATTTTAGGCTCTTTGGGATCAAAACCTTATCAGTTTCACTAATGAAGAAACACTTTTTCCAAGAAGGAGTACCTCTTCCAAGTCTGTTAGGTCACAATCCACTGCCATTTCTTTGAGTACTGAGGAAAAAGCGACCTTGACAGACGCAGCTGAAAGTAAGGAGCGAATTTCCGCCGATATCGGTTGTTGCATTCCTCTCTCAATCAGCTGTGATACCTGTGGTAAAATCACACGTCTATGTAACATGAGATACATTCTTGGAGGACTGATGGATCACTTTGTAATTTTAAAACAGAAGTTATAATTTAAACTGGTAGTAATAAAAGGTTATGAGAGTGCGTTCGACGCCGTCACTTTAATATAGGACCTTAAATAAATGATTTCACGATTTTAAAACAGAAGTTATAATCTAAATCACTACTTCATCGTTCTTTAGTCAACTTGAAGTCACTGCAATGAAGTAGGCAGGATTCATGCAAGAGACTACCATAAAGAATCAATTTATTATAACTTTCTACTTCTTAATCCTTTTTACTTCCTTTTCACTTCTTAATCCACAGATGCTTTTAAACAACAAAAAGAGCACCAAGAACGATAAAAACAAACTAGCTATGCATGCCGCAGTATGTATTACTTCTCGAATTACTGACCTCCGAGGATAAAGCTCCCCTCTCTCCGCAATTCACACCAACGGATGGCGCACATAAGAAAAACTTTGGTAACACCGTCTGATTGAATGCGTCTTTTGTGTGTCTTGCAATATTGTATGCAGTCTGAAAAGAGAGAAATTTTAGTGTTAAGGTTTCTACACTTTCCCTCAAAAACCCTCCTAGTACTTGATAAAAGTTTCAAGAAATATGAGGAGTCTCGTTTCATTAACACTTTGCCACTTGAGATAAACTAAGAATAAAGCCAGGATCCGAGCCAGGATTCGAGCCAGGATCCGAACTAGGATCCGAGCTAGGATTCGAGCTAGGATACGAGCCAGGATCCGAACTAGGATCCGAGCTAGGATTCGGGCCAGGATCCGAGCCAGGATCCGAACCAGGATTCGAGCTAGGATTTGAGCTAAGATCCGAGCCAGGATCCGAGCAAGGATTTGAGCTAGGATCCGAGCCAGGATTCACCCTTTCCGCGCCTTTAGTTTTTCCTGCCACTTTGATTACGTGATCAGAACCCAAAATATAGAACCAGCGTGTTCGCAACTGACTTACAAGTAGAATCAAAACCAATTCGGCTTGACACAGGGCGCAGGCACAGTGTCGAATTTGTAAAGCCGACGAGTGAATGTATATTTTTTATTTACTAGGTAAATGAAAAATAGTTTCAGGCGAGAGAAAATCTTCGTTTGAATGAAAAACCGTTTAACGTGAATATCCAGGAACACTGAAAGTTTTGTGATAACTTAGTAGATATACTAGTGAATTTCTTTTTAATAATACTAATACATTTCATTTTGGCGGCGCCCAAGTGTATTTCTACCAGAAAACTTGACTTGCCACAGGGATTCTAATAATTGGATTTGTTCATTAAAAATGCTGGCAAGGGCTTCGATCGTTTTTGCTGTAGGAATATATACGGTTTCTTTTTGCGTATAGTTTCTACAGCTTTGATACACTGACGTCGAGTTTGATTTTATACAGTGCAAAAATTGTTGAAATTTTAAGAAATAAATAGGACATTTTCGTGCCGAACACGGCTACATTCAGTCGTGGAAAGAAATTTTACGTTCTAATTCGCTACGCTCAAACGAACGTAAATTATTTTCATCTTAAAAACATAGATAAATAAATACAATAAATTGATGGTTGGATGCTCAGGCAGTCCAACCAAAAGGACATTGAACGGGGCAGATTTTGATCACTTGCTAGGTAACCACTGCACGTAACTTAGTCAACAAAACAATGCTATAATTTGTTATTTTTGACAAGCTTCGTCCAAACACTTGATTATACCCATGTGCCTAAAACTTACTCCTTGTTTACAAATCGTTATCAAAACTTTAGTCGGTGGATGGTTTGCCGGCCGTCTCTTGTCCGTGGGTCAAAGTTACTTGCCCGAGAGTAAAATGTACTCGTCCCAGACGTGCCGACGGGGGTTTCTTTGAGCCCTGCACTAGCTATCAAACTTTCTGGAATATAAGTTCAAATGTTCAAATTTTCAGATTTCAGTATATGTGTAATGTATGTGGCAAAACACTTGCACAAACAGCACTCCAGAATATAACACTTCCTACGCGTTACTCTGCACGACTTGTGACGAGACAAAAGGGGTAACGCAAACAAGGAAACCAGGTCACGTGACATGTCGTAGAAGGCTCCTCCTAACTAATCCTGCTCGGATCTTAGCTCAAATCCTGGCTCGAATCCTGGCTCGGATCCTGGCTCGGATCCTGGCTCGGATCCTGGCTGGAAGTTTAGGTATCCTCTTCCTTAGAGAGCAACCGGCTCGAAATTTTCATTCTCGTTCCAGACCCATTTTAGGCACTGCGTACGTTTTGCGTTACAAAAATAAGCTTAACTACGCCTATTGTACCACTTTCTCACCTGTCAATGATATTCAATGATGGCCGTAGTGTTAGTTTAATGGTCGTCGCGTCTTCTCGAGTGAGACTCAATTACGCTACGCCGTCATGACTAAACGCGAGCATCCTTCCGTAAATATTACGCGAAATAAACACTTCTGTGTAGATAGAAGCTGCAGTAATGGTTATCTTTAGAGTTCGTACGCGATCTAACACCGGTTTTTAACACCTTCACCCTACATAATTATCTTTGAAATACATTTAAGCTTATATAAATATCGCGTCGTTAAAAAACATAAAACACAATTCAAGAAACTTCTATCAGTTATAGTTAAAGATTGAAAAATAATTACCACAAATATTCGGCATGTCAAATCCTTCCGGTACCAAAGCTCGGTCCTATCACTGCGATGTGCTCCAAACGCTTCGATAGCTTGTCGACGTTTGGTACCGTCCATTCCTTGGTACCTCTTCAACACATCACTTCGCTTGTTTCTGCTGGTGACATCTTCAGAATTACTTTGGTAGCCACGATGATTCATCTCTGAGTCGTTATTCATCCTATGTTGTAAATGATTTGAGAAGTATTAGCAAATATGAAAGCATTTGCATAAACTTAAGCAAGGATCCGATCGGCAACAAACTGTCATGTCTACCTAACCATATATCATCGGTTCCGCTTGAAGTTGTTCTTGAACATAGAAAAATTATGTAATTTACAAAGACGTACCGTTTTCGAAGACTCTCATTTTCTTTCTTAAGTTCTTCATTCAACCTTTTTAGTTCGTAATTATCTTTCTTTAGTTCATCGGATCGCTCAAACTTCTCCTTCGCCATCGCCACCACGACATTGGTGGCGTCCAAGTAGTGGTTGAAGTCTGTTTTCCCTTGTCCTTCGCCCATCGCCGAAGCTTTGGCGTGAGTTGAAGTCTCTTCCAGTAGGGGGCTGATTTCTTGGTGTTGGACCGGCCCACCTTCACTTGGTGTTGAGGAACAACGTCCCATGCAAAATTCGCAATTTGGGTCGATCAGTTCAATATTCGATGAAATAAACGATCAGAATAAATTCAATACACCATATTTAACAGACAAGTCTTTGTTTATTTCTAAGAATTAGGGTGTGTCGTTTCTAGGAAACATAATCAGTATTCATTACGCTCACAAAACAATAGACAAGGAAGGGAAAGTAATAACTCATCGTCATATGTGGAGCTCGCAACTATATGTACCTTCGCTACATCTCGCATACATGAAAATGGAACATCTATACCTTGTCTAAGTAGTCCTGATTCCAAAGATTAAGACTTTTTCATCTCTCGATGCCTGCGTATCATATCTTTGGTAGTTAGTCTGGGAAAATATGGCGTCTCAAACTAAAAGAGATGTTATCATTGCGATCGACTTCGGTACTACTTACAGCGGGTTTGGATACGTTTTCCCAAACGCATCCGAAGATCATGTCTATGTCTTTCAAAAATGGGGAAGAGGACAAGGAATTAGTTACAGCAAGACTCCAACAGCTCTTCTCCTGACTGAGAAAGGCGAGCTGCACAAATTTGGACATGCAGCAGTGGAGACGTACGGCAAACAAGCAATGTCACAAAAGGATAGTAAAAAGCTGTTGTATTTTGAGAAATTTAAACTGTTGCTTCATTCGAAAAAGGTAAGTTTTTTCTTTCTTCTAAGCAGTTTCTTTTGGTTATGTGCTGTACATGTTTCCGAATCGAGCGACGTTGTCAAGCCTTACACAAAGCGAAAGCGAAACTAGTGACAGGAAACAACGTTAATTCTGACATGGAATTCGGAAACTGCCATAAACAGTAAAATACTAGGAATAAAGCAATAAGAAGAAAGTTATTGTACACGGTATGCTCTTTGGTGACTATAACGTGCTGTCGTAGCACTGAACTACATGTCTGTAAACTATTAATGTAAGCCCAGAATGCACAAACAATCCTAACGGTTTGGCTAGATGCTGTTCTTCATCATATCACCCAAAGTTAAACACGCGTTATTTTTTTTTCTTAATTGATCAAAACAGGATAACTAATTATCGTCGTGTAGTTCGCTGCTTTCAACTCTGAACGGAAAATTCAAGAGAACTAAACATGATTAATAACGGCAGTATATTGTGTAGTAATGAAGCAGCAGAGCCGGCCCGCAATCTTTCCGTCAACTAAGCTAGCCTTCTACCTTGCATTACACATCGTTTGGACCTGGTCAGTTGTTTTTGTATTGTAAGAAGACAGAGAACCGTGTTCATTGTTCTGGATAGATTTCCACTTCAATGAAGCATTTTATATTCAGGAGAAAACAATTGTCACTGAAAAATTAGGATATTGTGGATTTCAACTGACGTCACATGATTGAAAGGTCTGATCAGAACGGTCTCAAACAAAAGTCAAGTACCGCGAGAGTCTGGATTGTGGTGCTAGAATCTCAGTTCTCATTAAATTTTCTACGGCAATTTCTCAGCAGTCAGTTACAATTTCAGCCCGTTTCTCTACATTTTGCAGATTATACTTTAGCGATCAATTAAACCCCATTCAGCCCCTCTATTTTGTCTGTATGGATGGACTGCCGGATGAAAACAGCCGAGCGGAAAAGGTTACTTAGGCTAGGTTAGATATCACCGAAACTAAACGCAAATGGTTGCAATATGACAAATAATTCAAAAGTTATTATTATACTGTTGTACGTAAAAGGTCGAAAGCAAAGACTAGAGCAGATCAAAGATGTGTAATTGATGCATGACAGTGCAAGCCCTCTTTGACTGAGTGCCACAAGTGAATTCATATGTCATTGACACAGTTTATTCGACGAATGTCGTTTTCTCAGGAACTTAATGAGAGAACAGAGGTACAAGCCAGGAATGGAAGAAAGTGGTTAGCATTAGATGTGTTTGCAAAGTGCCTCGAGTACTTGAAGAAAGTTTCAACAGATGCGGTAAACGAGCGGCATCTGAAGTCAGAAAAGGACAACCCCGATGCAGACGTCATGTACAAACCTGCACAGATTCAATGGGTTATAACAATTCCAGCAATATGGAGTGTTTCTGCTAAAGAATTCATGAGAAAGGCTGCTTATAAGGTAACTAATGATCCCAAACTCACTTTCTTAGCAGGTAGATAATTACATAGAGTTGATTATGTTTCTATTTCGTTTTTGTAGGCGGGAATAGCAAGTCCTGAGGATCCCGACCAACTGATTCTTGCCTTAGAACCTGAAGCTGCTTCGTACTATTGTAGAAAATTGCCGTTCAGTATGTTCAAAGGAAAACAAGGTAAAGAGGTAGTAAAGGAAACTCTGGACGACGAGAAGGTTCCTTACATGGTGGTGGATAATGGAGGTGTGTTTTAACTGCATGCTGTTCATAAGCACAAATTTAGTATTATACATTGCTACCAATAAAACTAATCATCGGTAATAGAATATATTTCCCAAATGCCAATTTTTGGTAATATCACACATGGTCAAAAACCCTGATTTAAAATGCTGTCTGAAAACTGAAGAAAAGTGCGTTAGTGCACAAATGGTGTACTTGTGAGTTGACATACTCATACTTCAAAATCTTGGACTATGGAAAGCCGAATGAAGGAAGGAGAAATGATTTTTATCTTTTGATTTTTTTTTGACAAACTACATCACATGTACAAAGTTTTAAAATGAATTTACACTCTCTGCAGGTGGAACTTTGGATATTACCGTCCATGAAGTCGATGCTATGGATGGGTACATTTTAGAAAAACACTGTCCCTCTGGTGGTCTCTTTGGAGGAATTCATGTGGATAGCGAATTTGAGAAGCTGATGGCCAAAGCATTTGGAGAAGACTTCATTACCAAATTTAAAGAGCAATTTCCGAGTGACTGGCAGACTATAATGAATCGCTTTGAGACTCACAAGAGGGCAGAAGAAGATGTCGACAACGAAGAGATAAGTATTCCTCTCCCTTTAAACTTTATGAAGTCTTGCTATCATGAAATTGGGGACGACGACGATGCTATCAATACGAGAATTTCGCTCCATTTCTCTGAAAAAGTCAGCATAAGTAGCGACTATCTGAATATCACCATGGAAACCCTAGGCGACCTTCATCGTCCAATAGTGACCAAGATCGCAGAACACATTAGAAGTTTGCTCTCCAAACCAAGTCTTCAAGATGTGAAAACCATGTTTCTTGTAGGTGGTTTTTCTGAAGCTCAATTTTTGCGAAAAGAAATTTCTCGCTGTTTTTCTGACAAACGCATTCTTATTCCACAAGACCCCGAACTTGCCATAATTCGTGGCGCCGTAGAGTTTGCTCAAGATCCAACTTTGCTTCGTGCAAGGATCATGGGCAAGACGTATGGTGTAGATACCTGTTGTACGTTTGATCCTAAAAAACACCCCCGAGAGAAACAAGTGTTCCGCAATTCCAAAGCTTATTGTCGTGACATTTTTGTAACGTTGGCGAGGAAGGGTGAACGAATAGATATCGAGGAGAAGAGAACGCACACGTTTTCTCCCATCAATCCCAACTCGACCGAGATACCTTTCCGTTTTTACAGCACAGATCAAGAGGATGCTCAATTCGTAACCGATCCCGGAGTTGTAAGTGAAAACGTCGACATCATGATTCCAACTCCTGACACCACTAAGGGCTGTGACAGAGTATTAAGATTGGATGTAAAGTTTGGTGGCACGGAATTAAAAGTCACTGTCACTGATGTTGAATCGGGAAATGTTAGGGCGGCATCCATTGAGCTCGTGGCTAAACCGGTTCTGCATTCTCGTTTCCATTAAACAGAGCCGAAGAATTAAAAGAACGTTGTGTCTCGATTTATCTTTTTGACCTTTACTTTCGATTTTACTTCATCGTAATTTGCAATTTAGGCTGCAATGCTACCTAGCTACCCCGGGGGGGGGGGGGGGGGCCCCCCTATTGGGGGAGAGGGGGGGCGCGGGGGAAATTTTTAATTTACACCCCAAAGAAAACACATTCGGGGG
>Ga0126338_10004234_pt1 | contig 10154 bp, 6 predicted proteins | sample OrbCmetagenome_2_FD_92529 | JGI IMG/M metagenome (GOLD analysis project Ga0126338, IMG submission 92529) | Coral microbial communities from Petempiche,Puerto Morelos, Mexico - Orbicella C C metagenome | ecosystem: Host-associated > Invertebrates > Cnidaria > Coral | place: Petempiche,Puerto...
ATTTGGAAGAGGAAGAAAAATGAAAACGTTTCCTTCTTCTGAAGACTACATTGTTTGTAATCTTTGCTCCGAGAAAATGTAGAAGATATAACCAAAAGTCTCAAGCAAGGAACTGCTTGTAATGAGACCCAGCCGAAGGTGAGCACTTCTTCCGGCAAAATGTTCCTTTTTTTACTTCTAAAATATAAAGATGTTAAAACTGGTTCGGCTTAATTCGGTTCGCCTTCAGTTGAGTATCGCCTCACTGACTTGAAACTTCACTGCAAGACAGTTTTTTGTAATGACATAGAGCGTTTCACCACAGTCACCATACTGGTGTTTTCAAACAACCGAACATTTTTCCACGAAATAACTCATCTCCCAATCTTGGGAAATGCTATTATTTGGAAACACCAAAATGGCCGCTGTGAAAACGCTTTATACAAGGCGCGAGGATCTCGATTGGAAAAAGAGTCCCGCGTACCTCTGCGCTGAATGCAGATTCAAAGTTGTCTTATACGTTATATGAAAGGTTTTCTCGTTGGAAACTGGATGGCAACAGACCTTTCCGGACGGTCAGTGTAAAACGCAGATTGTGTTTTTAATTATATATCGTGTCATTTCCATTATCGAACGCTGACCGTAAACAGGATTATTCAGGCTAATCGCAGCAAAAGTCTGCACTCCGAATAGATTGAATATCACTCCGATGAGCCTGAATATCACTCAGGTTAGCCTAATTAATATAACAATCTGGTTAGCCTGTTTACGGTAAGCTCTCGATGATGGAAATGGTAAGTAAACACGATTCCGTTTAAAACTCTGCAGACTGCATTTTCCCCTTAGTCTGCATTTTAACCTCGGTTCTCAGTCTGTGTTTTACATTGACCGCTTTGCGGCCAACGGTATTACCTTTCGCACTGGACAAAACAAGGACAGAAACAACATAAATACTATAAACAACGACCACACCTAGAAACACGGACTGGATGTTTTCTTAGTAATCAAAATATCTCCCATAGGGAATTGTGGGGGAAGGATTTTTCACCTCCTTTAAACAGAAGCTGTGAGACCCCTGTTAGTATAAATTTGCTTGCGCTCTATCACGAATGTCGTTCTCATATTACTTTCGCTACTCACTCTCTATTCTGTTGTAGATAGTGAGTAGCGTAGCAGTGTGCGCTTGTTAACAAAATGACGGCTGCTTCTTTGAATTTTTTAAGTGTCTGCGAAGAGAGGATTTAGATAAAGTTTTGGACGACTTGTAGATTTATGCTTAAACAATTAGATTGTTCGCTCTCCATTTCTATTTGTAACAAGCGAGCAAACAAGAAAACGGTTTTCACGCTTGGAAACAAGTAATTTGCTATTCACCAAACATTTAATTATTAATAATTGAAGATCCTTTGATCGAACAGCCTATGTTAAAACCCGAATTCTTTTACTTGATCAACATCTCATTTCTCTTTACATTTATCACTACATTGTCAATTAGAAAGTAATGAGAATTGAAGGAAATCATCACTAAGATGTGTCGGTGTAACATCATCTTCACTTAGCTTCCTGTGCGCTTTTTCTTGCTTTTTCTTCGTAAACGGTCCTGTTTTGATTATACGTGTTCAGCAGTGTCTGGTCAGCGGCAATCTCCGGTTCAGGTCTGATCAACAGAGCGAACAAGGCACTCAGAACCTGTTGAACACAGCGAGTTGGTAACCAGGTTGCCTCGGACAGGAACCCCAGGCACACGTGACCAGTTGCCGGGCAAACGTTCAGGTGATAAATAGGAGACAAGAAGCGAACCTGGCACAAAAGAGGAACAATAGTGAGTCTCTCGCTACACAAGCTCGTAAGTACATAAGTTTTTTGTCTTGATGCCTCGCACCTACACACGGTTCTGAGTCGTTTAATTACAGTTGAACTTCTCTTCAGAGACTGAACCTGAGGCAGAACTAACTGAGAGAATGGATAAATAGCTGGACAGACCAAGTGATTGGTTTGGAATTCACATCTGACAAGTTGAATAGGTAGCCGCACCTCCTGTACGCAGACGTTCTTTAGGCTCGTCACGCATGCGCTAAAATATCTACTCGGGCATTCTCGTCCCCAGTGCTACTCGTTTTAAAATGTGTGGCAATATCAATGACAGAGCGTGGTGCTGAAGAAAACCAGACCAGTTTCAGATCAGGCACTCAGTTTAAACTCACTCTATCCAAATAGCTTTTACCTCGCCGACAGAAGTGTAGTAGCTCTCGTAAGAGTGTAATTCCTTTGTTTGTTAGCGCGCAGCTGTTCTTGTTTTGGGGCTAGAGAAGCATTGTTTCTGTTGTTTGTTCTATTGTCCTCTCAAAGAGTATCGAGCAATTCATTTGAGAGCTTACGAGAGCTGATACTCGTCCCGTCGCCGACGATAACACATCATGTATCATAAAATTTCTTGTCCCAAAGTAACGGCATTTCTACATGTAAATCATGCACTTACCGTTGGAGGACCAAGAGGGTAATTCTCACTACACAATGATTATCACGTGGTCAAGGATTCAAAGTAGTAAAAAGAACAACTAAGAATTGAAATCTCAACCATATGATGGTCTCCCAGCCCGCTCCCGGACAACGTTTATGATAAGGTTTATAACAGATTTGAAGCCTGTTCTGAGCAATCCTAGGGGTAATAGTCTTTAATAGCCTAGGGGTAATAGCCATAAAATTTCATGATTTTTAGCAATATGTAGAAAGAAGCAATATTCAGAAAGAAGCGACCTCAAACTCACCTTTTAAAACTTGTTATATGAAACAATAGTAATGACAGACGCGATAAGCCCGCATCCCAAACTGTTCTGATGTTTGCTATCAGATGACCCCAACTCTAAAGGAAATATATCAGTTTTTTCGTCTTGATAAATAGCAAAGACTGATCCTTCCCCACCACTTTTATTCAGAGAAACATTTACATTCTAATTCTTGTATCAGTCCACAAATGATACACGTTTAAGTTACGAGGAAATAGTAACCGTCCCAAAAACGACAAGGAAAGGTTCCTAATAAATCCATGAAATCCGAAAGCAACGAGGGTTGTGCCTTTCGCAGAACTTGAGGTAAAGAATACGGCTAGGCGAAAGTCCGGCCGGGTCCTCTTAATAAACAGTCCAGCGGACTGGTAAAAAGATGGGCGCACTAACCATAAAACAAGTGTTTCCTAAAATAAAGTAAAAATACTAGAAAGTTCTTTTTTATTTTCTGAAGGATACGGTAAATATACTTGAACTTTGAACCGCCCTCCTAAGGAAACAAAACAAAAACAAAAATTACCAAAGAACCGCATGTGAAGGTAGTGAGAATCAAGGCACTGATCACCTTTGTAGAGTGATTCTTCTGATCCCGGCACCACAGCTTCCCATACTTGAAGGCTGTCCGATGGAAGAGTCACTTCAATCCCATGAGGCTTTAGGGACTGCAGTTGTTTTAGCTCTTTCTGTACCCTGAATTTGATTTTAAAGATGAAAATTGTTAACGTATCGTTAACTAGACGTTAATAAAGCTCGCTCCGAGCGTTTTGTCCTCAACATAGCGTGCACCCTAATTAAATTCCCCTCAGTACAAGACGTCTGTCACGCAACACAACGCTGGGCAATGAGACGATCGAATTAACTATCGCACGAGACGTCAACTTTCTACTCGGTGTATCAATAGCACAGCCATTTTCTTTTAAATATTATTAATCGATTATTATTAATCGATTTTTATTAGGTTGATCGACCTTGTCAGTAAATATCTGCGCTCTGTTGAAGCATGAAACCATAATTTATTCTCGAGCTACTAACTCAAAATAGCTTTATAGTAGATAGCGGCTACGATGCGCATGCGTACGTGTCACAAAAACTGACAAGCAAGAAACTGAAATGGCGGAACTACATGACAGAACACGATTGCGTCCTGGCGGAGAATTCTCTGAGGAAATGCTTGCGATTAGTAAAAAAGGCTAGGAAATCGTTGACATTGTAGCAGAGTTGTTACACATTCATCATACTTCAAAATCATTACTCTAACTAACCCCCCCACAAATACAGCTCATTCCATTCACAGAATCCGCTCCAGATGTAATCGACTGAAAAAGGCACTCTCTCTATTCCTAACAGGCTCAGCTGCACATGTATTCATGCATTGACAAATGACAAAACTTTACCTTGTTGCAACTTTTTCATCGTTGTTAATCGTGCTAAGCAGCTCGTGTGGCTCATAAGGTTTTGATAGACGTGATGCAAATGTAATTGCGTTGTGTTACACAGTTACAAATCTTATGGTGATAATTCAAGTACTCTTGATTTCCTTACCTTGAAATGAAATCTCTTTTCAAGCTCATTGTGTATATCCGTAAGTCTTTGTTTTTTAATTTCAAGACAAGCAACGTAACTTTTAACAACGTCAGCTGGGTAAGGGAATTGTCCCAGGGAAAAAACCCAAGGGAAATTCCCTCGGACGCTGAACACGCGGAAGTGACGCAAATGCTCCGCGAGCTGATTCGGAGAGAATAGTCAAGACTTATTTAACGCACGAAATCTGCAAATGTATACCAATGCTGGAAACTGGGGAAAGAACAGAAACTGCTTGCAGCCCATCTGAACCCTTTAATTTGCACATTGCCTAATTTCAATTGTCAGATCATCATGCATGGTTTCTCGGAAAACTTCTTGTCTTTGTTCTTGGAGTTCTGAGAAAAATGGGCTCCCTGTGGTCATGTTTACATTTTTATTTCAAAACGTTCATGTTTATCAGAGATTTTATAGCCTGCCCCGGAGTTTGTAGGTTTTAAAAATTGTCTCCAAATAATCTTACACGGTTTAATTTTAAAATGAGAATATTAAAACGTTAGGTGTGTTCTTCCACAACTCAAAATCAGCTCACCATCTGCGGTCGTGTCATGCTAATAATTAACATGACGTAAAGAACTGGGACTTTTCCCCAGAAATGACATCACGCATTTGCATGAAGCTCTATCCTTACTTTGGCCCCAAAACATTGCACCACAGTTTCGAAAACGTTCTTGCGTCGACAAGATCGCGAATCTTTAGTTTAAACAGAGCTGAACGTATTTGTGTTGACCGTGACCTTCGAAGGTAAGAATCTTCAGCTCCTCTTTACTGTTTGAGTTTTACAGAGACCACTCTGGCTTTAAGCAAATTTTTAAAATTATTTTCGCTCCTCTGTCTCCAGGTACATTATTTTCGATGGCACCAGGACAGATTCAGATATTTGTACGAGGTATACAAGGAGGCACAACTACCATAGACATTCATAAGGTATAGTAAATGAAACACGCCGCGCAAATCTTGGTGACTGTCTTCATAAATTCGGACAGAGTAGAAGCGTACATATTCAAAACATCCACTGTTTCAATTTATTTTCATCGTGTAGGATGCTACCGTCAAAGAATTCTTTGCAATGGTGTCTAAAAAGAACAGGATACCGGTGGATCAACTTCGTGCGATTTACACGACAAAACAATTAGAGATAGGCAAACGTTTGTCCGACTACGGCATGCAGCACGGATCCACGGTGTACCTTGTTCTCAGATTGCTTGGCGGATCTATCCCTCCTGAGAAAGAACTGGATGACGCAGTGGAGCTCAGCGATGCCCCGGATATGATCACGTGGGACGACGATCCCGAAAACAAGAGGGCCAAGATGCCTTGTGGTCACGCAATAAGTAAGGAAGTGCCTCTTTGGAAACTCTTGGTTACAGACCCTAACTGTTTTACTTTAAGCTTTTAGCTTGTGATCATATGGTGTAATCTAGATCTGGGAACATACTTTGTACTATATGCTATCTAAACCAACCCAGCCCACCTTCCCTCTCCTTCTCTCCCCCTCTCCCCATCTCCCCCTCCCACTCACCCTCTCTCCCACTCTCTCACCGGTCCCTGGTCTCCCACCTGGTCCCAACACTGCTTCTCTCCATTACGGCCTTCATAACATAGGTATTAACGTGACTACCGGAGCGGAGTAAATTGCCTTGCCCACATAAACTCCGAATCCGGTAACCAGCGACCACGTTACGGTTTACCTTTTACGTCCTAGATCAGATTATCTTTACAGCTCGTCCATTCACCAAGTTGCATTTCTTTGTATCTGGTTTCGTCTTAGCTCCAGAATCTCTGACCATATATTGTCGCAGCATCTTGGAAGCAGGCCGATCGCGATTTCTATGTCCTTATATTAGCCAGGACCAACCACCAGTTTATTGCGGCAAAGAATGGGACTACATAGATGTGAGGCGCTTGGCTGTTTTGACGGATATCGAGATACTGGAGTTTGAGAGGAAGATCTCCAAGAACTACTTGATCAAGGCTATGGGTGTTCAAGAATGTCCCAAGTGCAACTCGATGGTAGAACGAAGTGACAAAAAGCACATACGAGTAATTTGCCCTTTGTGTAGTAAGGATAAAGAGAAAGTTTACGAATTCTGTTGGCATTGTCTGCACGAGTGGAAAGAAAGTTCTTACCCGAACAAGTGTGGTGAGTTTTTAAGTTGTGTTGCAATTAAAGAAAATTACAAAAATTCCTGCTTCAGCTATCGATGTGAACTCACAGCTAACTTGTTCCTAATGAACAGTGGAGCCTCCACTTCTGGTGAGCTCGTAGCCAATAATAAGACGTTCAATTTTATTTGAACATGCGGAAAAGATAGGGAAGGAAGGAGGGAGGGAGGGAGGGTGAGTAGGAGGGTGGGAATTCGAGGCATGATTGATGGTCACGCATCTCACTGTAATGGCCACGTGTTCGCCCCAATTGTACACTGATCTGGATACTTGTCTCTTAATCTAGCCTCCCCACTTTCTTTTTTTAAGGGAATGCTGACTGTTCAGGTGAGGACAGACGTCTGAGGTTCCTACGTAATTGCCCCAGGAAGGAAATTGTTGGAGTGGTAGGTTGCCCCTCCCTCCGCGCATGCGTATCTTGCGGCATGTTGATTGAGCACGTGCGGGCCTGTAAGCACATGACATGCCGATGCGGTAAGGAGTTCTGTTTCATCTGCTTGAAGCCTAAAGAAGCCAGTGGTTGGAAGTGTGGAAGGTACAATGAAGCTTGCATTATAGCACCCGTGCAAACCAAGATCCCTGGAGAGAATTAGGACCGTGACATTATCGTTCCATGACCTTAACTTATTTCTACAGCTTAGAGTAGACGGAGTCAAATTGGAAACAAGATTACGGCTAGCTCCACCACAGCTTATTACATGTGTCAATGATAGGTTTAGAAATCTTGAAACTTGCACCAACTCTCGACAAGCGGCGTTGTATTGTAGCAGTAGTCTTCTCCGATGTTGTAACTCTTTCGCTGTAGCGGAATTTGGTAATCTCTGTATATGTAATGGTAGCGACCTCGGCCTGCCTGGTAGCGAACATGTAGCGAGCCTGAACTTAGTGAACTCGACAAGTAACAGAACCAATTTATTCATGCACCATAGAGTTGGATTTTTGTTTTTTCATCTTGAAAATCAAGTAGTACTATGTTTGCTGGTCAACTATTTGAATCAGTTAATCTGCAATCACCAAATGTAAGCTTGTGGTTTAATTCGTGACTGTAAATAAAGTTTATTACTCTCACCATAGCTCAAACTTTGAATTAGTTTGAAAACCTGGGACCGTAGGGACGAGGTTGGGTTCAACGATGCTTTTAAAGTGAAACACTGCTACTCTAGTTTATAACTAGTCGTTTTTTATGGTGCAGGGAGTGTCCCCCCACCTGAAATGTAGCCTTCTTCTTCGTATTTGCTTTTAAAATTTGTTTACCTCGCCTGTCAGTTACGCCATTCCTTAGTGGTGCTTACAAAAATCCTGGATCCGCCCCTGCTACATTGGCACAGTTACGGCACAATACCTTTTTAACGATCGCTATTGTAAAGTCGTAAGGTCAGTAGGTATAAATTGGTCTTGATGGTCAAATTTTGCATTGTCCAGTTCCTTCATGATATTTCTGGTTTTTAAGGACTTAATGTTGCTCACACAAGAGGACAATGCAAATCTCTGCGATACATCCTGCGGAGTGGGGACAAGTCCATTCATGTGAGTTACCCACACTAGTCGCTGACTCTGCGACCTGTCCGTCAATTTCAAACTGGTTTGAGTTGAAGGGACAAACAGGCCCTGAGACTTGTCCCTTCAAAATTCCGACCTTAGCTGCCATCAGTTTATCTTACTAACGAATACACGAAAGTGAAGTTGTTATGCTGTGTTCTCTTACCTTCAAATTATTTGGTGACCGGGAGTTAACTAATTTCAGAACTAGACAGTGTTTTGAGATTCTATGGTACAGTAAATTAAACGCCAACACTGACCACCATTACCAACTGGCCCCCCTACAACCCCCCCCCCCTCCCACACCCCCGTCACATAACGTCACATGGTTACTGAAATAAACTTCAATTTTCCCGGGAAAAAAAAGAACAGCTGTCGTAACGAACACAAATGCAATTTCTTCTGTTTCATGATAAAGAAGCAACTTGACCAAAAATAAATAAAGAATGCGATTAGGAACCAGAAAACTCTGTAAAAGAAATTATGTTCTGCCACAACACAAAATCTGATATCGACTTATAAACAACGTGACGTAAAAAATTGGGACTCGCCTGACATCATCCGTTTGAATGCAGATTATTTTGACCTTAAAATATTACACTGCATTTTCGAGACGGTCTTGCGTCGACAAGATCGCGGAATCTTTGATCGCCGCTGAACTGATTTCTCAGTGCTGACTGTGAACTTCGAAGGTATTATTCTTTTGCTTTCCTTAACTACTTGAGTTACACAGAGAGAGTTGTTGCAAAAGTTTAAAAAAAAATTCTCTCCTCTTAATTTCTTCAGGTGTAGTATTTTTGATGGCAACAGGACAGATTCAGATATTCGTGCACGGTGTGCATGGAGGGATAACTACCATCAACACTCATAAGGTATAGTAAATATGCCGTGCAGTTAGTTGTGTGTGCTAGATGCTCATGCGCGCAGAACTTCAGACGAGTATCAGGGGTGGTGAACGGTGTGAGATAAACTGACTTTCCCGACCAACAGATGAACCGGAAATTTTAACACACAATTAATCTCAGCTATTTGAACTAGCAGTTACAAGTTGCCTTCAACTCTTTAACTGATCAACAAGTTTTAAACCAGAATTTTTAAATTTGAAATTATTTGAACTAACCGTTCCATGTTTAGCGCAACACTCACAGTTAAGTAGCACGTTGTCCTAGATATGTCAAACCGGATATATGCGCCAGCAAAACAGCCCAACTGCTTACGCAGTCACGCGTTAAAAACAAAAAAAAAGCAAGTCGGTCTTTCAGTCTTGCAAAAATTCGAGACTCCTAGACAGTTCTGTGAGAACTCAAGACGGCGAGACGGACATAGCGGCTAAAAAGAACGTGACTGCGAGACCTGTCAAATTCGACTACAATTTTGCGAGACTCGTGGTTTTTGAGGACCATTCGCATCCTCTAGTACCTGGGCGCGTATTTAAAACATCCGTTATTTTATTTACTTAGGATGTTACGGTCGAGGAATACTTCGCAATGGTGTCTAAAAGAGGATCAGCTTGGTGTGGCTTACACCACAAAGCAACTGGAGATAGGCAAACGCCTATCCGACTACGGTATGCAGAATGAGTCCAATGTGTTCCTTATTCTTCGACTGCTTGGCGGATCAAGGACATCCATTCCACCTGAGAAAGTACTGGATGACACAGTGGAGCTCAGTGGAGCCCCGGATATGATCACGTGGGACGATGACCCCAAAACCAAGAGAGCCAAGATGCCTTGCGGCCACGCTATAAGTAAGGAAGTGCCTTTTGGGAAACTCTTGCTGACGTTAAACTATCAGCTTGTGATTGTTATTGATAACGCAATCTGGAAACAGGAAGTAGTTTGTTCGTACTGGCCATCACTCCACTTTTGCCGCCTTCCACTCTCTTTTCTGTCATCTCCCCTCTCCCCTCTTCCCTCCCCTCTTCCCTCCCCTCTTCCCTCTCCCACCTCTCCACTCATCCTTAAGCCCTCTGTCCTCTTTCCTCTCCCATCTCCTCTCTTCCATCCCCCTCTCCCCTCTCCCCTCTCCCCCCCCCCCTCTCCCCCCCCCCCCCCCCCCCCTCCCCCCCTCCCCCCCCCCCACCCCCCACCCCCAAACACCAGC
>Ga0126338_10004235_pt1 | contig 10152 bp, 6 predicted proteins | sample OrbCmetagenome_2_FD_92529 | JGI IMG/M metagenome (GOLD analysis project Ga0126338, IMG submission 92529) | Coral microbial communities from Petempiche,Puerto Morelos, Mexico - Orbicella C C metagenome | ecosystem: Host-associated > Invertebrates > Cnidaria > Coral | place: Petempiche,Puerto...
TAGGCCAGTGTGTGTTGGAAGAGATTTTATTGTTGTTTGTTTGCTTTTGTGAAAGTAGGAGGGGTGGGGGGGGGGGGGGAGGACATCAGTACAAGTATTAAAGATAGTATTGTTCTCCTGTTAACGTTCAAAGCATTAAAATGAAATGTGTTTACAATTACTGCATTCAAAGATGTGATATTTATGTGCCAATATATTCCGTCAATCTGCAACAATCGATACCAATCGATATCAATTTATCTATTTATTGTTATTGAAAATCAATACCAATTGATAACCACATGAATCTTCGCCATCGATTGGTCATAGATTATCAATATCCATCGATTAATTGATATCGATTGGTATTGATTGATATCGATTGTCCTCAATTATCGATTAGGCACCCCGGGATAAGGGGGCCAAACTCGTGGGCATGGCTAATAAACTCTCCGAATTTTTTTTTCTGTTTTAGACCCTGTCACTTACCTATATCTTGATCATGAATTCTCAGCGCTTCTCGAAGCAGGAAGCGCTCCTCTTCGTGTAAAGAAGCCACGAAAACATCCGCACAAAGAGGTGTCGTAAACACACTTATACCGCCGCCTTTACCCCGGTATATCCTTCGACATGGCGCTGTCATGGAAGCTCGCTTAAACCACCGCAATGCACAAGATATATCTGCTATTCCAGCTCGGCAACAACGATACATATTCAGCCTTATTCACCCTAACTATTGGAAACTGTTCACTCGTTGATCAGTGTGCCCTTGATATACGCTGTATTATAGTGTCCTGGCATCTTTTATTGTGTCGTGAACAATAAAAAGACATTACAATAAGTCGTATATGCATTCCATACTGACTCTGAATCAGCTGTTCTCAAAATATCGCACGCTCCTCAGTGAGCAGTTCGTCCGCAAGAGATCTAGGAACGAGAGCGGTCTTCAAAGGGACAAAAAAAATAGGTCCGAAATGCGTACATGTGTGGCTTACGAGTCCACTTGCAACATCTAATGGAAGTTAAACTGAAGGGAAAAATATGAGCTGGAAGTAGGTAATAAGTAGTCTATTTGAATTAAATTTACCATAACTTACATTGAAAACTTAATTCTGGACATTGGAAGAAGTAACTGTCTGGATATCGCGCGCTCAGAGGGGAAGTATGGAGTTACAATACCTTTCTAGAGATGAACACTTTTCAATATGATGGTCAATAATAAAAAAAAAAAAAATCAGCATTGAAACTCTTATATATTGCCTTTGGTGTACGAATGGTTAGCAGCAATACTGTTTGCCTGAGAAGTAAGTGACAGGGTTCGTACACGTTTTCAGGCCAAAAATTCAAGGACTTTCCAGGACCCTACTTTGAAATTTCAAGGGCTTTTCATTTGTGTTGAAAGCTATGTTTTGAGAATAAACACGTGGACATGCAGAAACGCCAGACAACGAGAGCTTGAAAACACGTGCAAACCAGACATTCGCTGTGCATTTGTGGCGCAATGGACATGCGTGAGAGTAAGGAGAGAGCACAAGGAACACAAAACGAGTGTTTTTGCACATTTTGTAAGCACTTCGAGAACTGTATACCATTTGTTTTCACTGCCTTTCATTTACTTTAAAACTTGTAAGTGTTTACATTTTCGATCCCGTCCAATAAAAAATGAAGTACTTTCAAGGACAACCAATTTCAAGTACTTTCAAGGCCCTTGAAATAGGACTGCTGAATTTAAATGGTCTTTAAAGACGCGTATGAACCCAGAATTGAAAATATTAGAGTAAACTACATGTTATTACTAAATTTGTTGAAATTTACTACTTGCCAAACAGTTAAACTGTGTACCTTGTTGTACTCAGGTTGTTTTGTTTGGAAATTCAATCCAGTTTCTACGTGCCTTTAAAAATATGTACCTTTGCTGTAATATAGTGGCCTGCGTGGCAGGCGTAAACGGGTAAGGGTAGGGAGGGCACTTTCACACCAATCCCTCAGTAGCTATTCCCACTCAAAATTAGGCGTGGGGTTTGGGAAAGAGAACATGGAATGACGATGAAATTGCAGGTGTCCAAGGTCTAACATTTGATGAAGGAAGCGTTATAAATTTTTTCTTTCCGGATGAAAGGACACTACAGACACCGTAAGTTATTCTGGGACAGAGAATTTAAATTGCTGGATGGAACCGCGGCCTTCCGTTGAAAAGAAAAACAATTAAAGGCGCGGTAACAAAGCAAAGACATCACTTCCGCGTTTGGAATAGCAATGGCTTCTCCGTGTGTAGTGAAGGATTCAGCGGGCGAGTACTTTTGTATTTTTGAACAAGCTTGTGAAGCATACCTGAACAGACTCTGGCCTGACTGGAAGACAAGTGATCGAACATACATGTTCCCTCCAGCTTTCCCCTTTCGCTACACAGCTCCGACTGGTGCCGCATCTGGTGCTGTTGGAATAAGCAAGTCTGAGGAACTCGACATCAAGGGCGATTCTGCCGAGTTGCTGATCTTTCGGTCCCTCGATAAGTATGGGAGAGAAACGAATCAGCCAATGGTCGTTATCACAAAATTTGAATTTCAAGAATTCATAGACGAAGTTCTCCTACAAAACCTCCCAGGCGATTATGTTCAATCTTTGTTTGCCGATCTCAGCCAAACGGATCTCTCTCGAGAAATCGATTTTCTCGTTTTTCACCGGCGTATTGGTGTCATTCTCATTGAAGTAAAAGCAACAGAGAAGTTCAAAACCAATCGATATCTTGATGCGAAGAGACAACTTCAAGTTGGAGAAAAATTCGTTCAAGCGCTCATGAAAGCAAAGGGAATAGACGTCCCTGTTTACAAAGTCGTTGCAATGCCAAATGTAATCGACGAGGGTCCCAGTGTTAAAGATTACATTGATCTCCGAAAGATTCATCTAGGTACAAAAGATGATGGTGAGGATGACAATTTACAACATTTCGAGCTGTGGTGGAAAGATCATTTCACCAAGATGTCTTTCGAGCAAGACGCGGAAAAGCTCTTGAGCCTGATTTCCATATTTGTGGGTCAGAGAGCTGCAATAAGCGCCACAACCCAAATACTTAGTGCAGTGTTTAAAACCATTGATGAGCAAAGTTTTCTTGAAAAAAGCTACAAAAAAATGACAAGAAAGGGAGCTTGTGGATCTCCTGTGGTGGTAAGGCCAACTGATACGACCGGTCTGAGCATTCTGGCGAAACAGTTTATGTTCTTAAACATAGAGCAACTAGGGATTTGGGAGGGACCGTTACACCAGTTCTTTTGCGGCGCCCCAGGAAGTGGGAAAACGATTTTACTCCAACACAAAGCGTTGGAATGTGCGAAGAAGAATGAAAAGGTGCTTATACTTGTGCCGCCACCACTTGATAAGCTCTACAATGAATTCTTCACAAGAAACGAGATTATCAACGGAATTATTACAATCGTAACATATGACAACCTAAGTGATTTTCTCTCTATGGCCCCGGAAGTACCAATTAATCTGTTCCATATCTTTGCTGATGAATTTCAAATACTGCTTAACACGAATGAAACCTTACTGGGCTCGTTCAGAGAATTCTTGGTCCGTTATCAAAGCAGTCTCTTCTATCAGTGGATTACTTATGACGTCAATCAGTTGTTATTGGTGAATGAGGTGTTTGGAATGAAACGAACCAAAATGAATATTTCAAGCTTTCTCACCGAGCTCTGTGAAAGGCAAAACTTTATTCATGCATCGAGCCTCATGACCGTTATGAGATGCACCTCAGAAGTTTACGATTTTCTACAGCGTTTCCTGAAGTTTTCATTTGGTGAACAGCCAGGCGGATCTGGAATCGCCCAGCGGTACTGGCATCATCCAGTTCATCTTGGACACCACGTTTGTGGACCCCAAGTGATTGTGGAGGGGAAAATAGGTTATGGATCACGTGAAGAACGATTCGTCGACTGTTCCAAGATCATCAAGAACGAGATCAATGAATGGGCAAAGAAAGAAGATGGATTCTTGTATCGTAAAATCGCTATCCTGGTGGCTGCTACAGGGTGGATCGAAGATCTCTCTCCCTACATGATTCAGGAAGGAATCCCAGTTTGTCGCATTGGAGACAGAGAAAATGCAGTCGTTTTGGATTATGCAGATTACGCGCGATCGTACGAGTGGTCTGTTGTTATTGCAATTTGTGGCCACTTGAAAGCCATGCAGAACTACATCCCAGCATCAAGGGCTGTGACCCGATTACTAGTTCTTTGGTGGAAGTAATGGCTAACACGACCTGCCCTCTTCGACTTGTGTCCTTTCTAAGAAGGAACAAGGCATTTGTGTTTAGGTATTATTGACTGGCCTGTTACTGAAAAGTCTGTCTTGATCAATGTAGAAAACAGTGGACACTTGTAACTTCTGCAAAAAACAAACAAACAAACAATGAAAGCTCCTAGGGGACAAATGGAAATGGAAGTAATGCAGGGAATAGAAATGGAATGGAAATGGAAGCGGAAATGGAAGTAATGCAGGGATTTTGCTATTTAAAATTTCTCATTGCTATTTTAAAGACAACATTTTGCTTCATTGTATTATTGTATGCAAAAGTGTAATATCTTTTAATAATACTTTTTTACATATTTTTCAAAATGGTCTGAGTTACTGCAGTGCTTTACTTTGTGATTTCTGACACATCTCTTAAACCAGAAAATCAGTGCACTGAATCAGTGAATTCATACGTTTGATTACTAAGCTGACACGTTTCCAAACATGACCAGGGGCCCCTTTCTCCAAAGTCCTGGTAACTTATTAATATTTAATATTAATGGGAATAATTTTGGCAACCTTGTTCCCAGGGTCCTCTCTCTTTGAGGCAGAGAGAGGATCCTGGGAACAAGGTAGTAATTTGTGTGAGGGATGAATTTTGTTAAAATTTGTGTGTGAAATGGGATCACAAGCCCATGGAACCTATGCTCTACACGAATATTTTTCAAAAATTATTAAATCAAGAGACTGTTTCCTCATTTTTGTACCAACTTCCATCTTTACACCGCAGGTCTGTCACAAGACTTTCAACATAGATAACACAGGTCCTGTGAGAGCTAAAGGTACAAACCTCTACCTAGAGGCCCACTGGAGAGCTGTAATTTAACAATTATTCCACAAGCATGCATTGGATGGCGAGATGATAGACAGCCGAAAGGCACATAGTGCCGAGTTGGTTATGACTGGAATAATTCGTAACTAAAAACACCCCCAAAATATTGCCAACTAACATAAAACAGAAATAAAAATGCATCAAAGTAGACATGGAGTGTACAAAATGCTTATCACATGTTCATACTTACCGCTACTGGGGCCATGAGAAAAGTTAATGGCGATGCTAGTTTTCAGCTCCTCCTTAAACCACTCCTGCTTGATGGCACAAGTGAGCTTGACTAGTCTTTTAATAGGTAGACATGACAATATCCCCACCTTGTTTATCAAATCAATATTTGTGCCTAAAAAGCTTGTGTTTGTTGGGTCAGATACATGAGTATGAAATTACAAATTAAAGAGAGTTGGGTATGGCTATTAATGAACTCACCACAAAAACTCCTTTGCAACATTCAAATAATTTTTGTAACATTAACCTTATCAAAAAACATTATTTTTTGTCTCTCTCCTTTAATTCACTCACTTTAATTACCTGGCTTAATATTTTCATGTCCCAAATTATGGTAAACATTCAATGGAAATTATTTTTCCAACTAACAGTACTTTTTCAATTTCGGGATAAAACCTAGACAAGGCAAGTGCCTCATCTAGCCTGTTGCTGGCTCTAACAATGTTTCGTAGAGGTGTCACCACCTACAAAGATTTTTAATTTGATACGTGGTTCAAAACTTAACAACAAGGAGCAGAAAACGATAATTAATCTACAGTTTATATTTATTCCAAAGTTGTTTCTCAACTTTTAAATTATTTTATTAATGAAATAACTAATTATGAATGTTAAGGCACACATTATTGTCAAAACAGTTAGTCTACTTTGAACTCTTTTGCTACCTTAAGAATCAATGGGCAAAAACACATGCAATAGAAAAAGATCTTACATACAAGAGTATAGCTGAACTCAGATTACGCAAAGCTATGTATACATCATTTCAGCCATAGCTGACATAGGCTTTGGAAAATACAGAAGCTGATCAAAATATGCCGCCAACTCTTCAGGTGTTGTGTCATCAAATTTCATTCCTGCATGTCTCTGTACATTTGCACACTCTAATCGTCTATGCTGCCTGCTACAATCAGCTGCCATCTCCCTGGATTGAAAGTAAGGCTTTTGCTCAACTTTACTCTCTTTATTGGCATTACATAAGCTGGTGCTCTTAGCTGAAGGTGATTTATTGCATTCCAATTCACTGTCACTTAGCGAGTCTCTTTGGTCTTTTAAAGTTCCTTCATTTCTTAATTCAAGGCTCATTTTGCGTCTCCTTCGTCTGATACCACGAGCTTGATTCTTGTTGACCATTGTTGAAGTTTGTTGATTCTTGTAGATAAACATTGGCTCCCTGAGGATTCGTCTTGCGATCTGTTTGCTTCCTTTGTCTCTGTTTCTTAAGTTGTTGAGAACTCCAAGTCGTGCTTTCCTATGAAGCCTTTTGCTATGAAGAAAAAAAAACAAAAAACAATAACCTCACGTAGGCTGTAGATAAAGAGAAAACTGTCAATTCTGAGATTTATCTTCAGATACATGTACTCCAAAATTCTCCAAACTGGCACTGAAGAAAGATATGCTCACCAGTAAGGAGAACTGACATTTCCACATTGCTACTGAAAGGTTTTCCATAGTGAGGCTATCTATTGTAAGAAAACCTTGTATAGATTTCAATATTTCAATTCTTTGTGTAATTTTGTATTACTGCGGCTCAGTAGTTATATATGTTAGCATGAATGTGTAACAAATTTGTTTGGCTAACAAAACAAACAATGTTTTGAGACTTTTTACTAGTGAGCATTATCGTGACTACTAAATGCATAGTTATCCTTTTTATGAGTGAAAACTGATTATTTTTGGGTGCGTGAATTCTGAGACTCACTTGCCCAATTGGCAAATGAATCTCAAATGATCCTTCCATTAACACTGGTACAGGATAAACATATGTGCACTGAACAAGAGAAAGAAGAAAGTCATTAAAGTGGTACTATGACAAAAATCGGATCTTTCCTATCTAAGCCCTTTTAAAACACAGACAAGTAGTCTGTACGAGAAGAAAAATGCTGTTTACTATTTTCAAATGTCTCTTTTTGTTCCAGAGATATTCAAGTTTTTTAAGTATGCAAATTGGCTAAGAGATGACATCAAAAACTCAACCGCATTTTGATCAAATATGATGAACAGAAATATCTCACCCGATTTGAATGAGAAATGTTTGATTCTTGGCAGTACAATTCTATTAGAGGTACTCCACAATATGAACCTAACATTTTTGTTACCATGGCAACATTCTGGGTTCCAGACCTCCTGATATTAAAGGCTTTTCTGGCCACCTTTAGCGTTCTATATTGATATTACCAATGGCACCTGATCTGCATCATCCAGCAAGCATACAAATATGTTAGGTCAAGTTCATGCCCTTGTTTAATGTTTTTTGGACTGAAAATCACTAAAATATTGAAATCAGGTTCGAGGGGACTGGAAAAGAGTGGGTTGCCATGGGAACTGAAATTGTAACAGCCGTAGATGTGTTGCACGCAGAACTAATAGCCTGCCAAGTACCAATGGTTTCTGCTGCAAATTGACCAAGATAGCTCTATTTATTTGATGTAATTTATAGATTCTTAAATATTAGTGTAAATAATTTTTTAGGGTCCTTAAAGTAGATTTTTATTGTTGTCATCTTATTTTTATTGTTGTACTTATTTAAATTTAAGTTATTGTCTTTGAAAAGCCTCTTATAATTAGGGGAAAGTCGATAAAGTATGTATGTATGTATGTAATATTTGGTTGAGTGTTTGACGTCATCAGTCCTCTCATTTGCATGTATCACACATTTTTCAAACTAAATATCTCCGGCACCAATGCAGATATTTGCAAACGGTAAACAGCATTTTTAATCTTTTTTGGAATTCTATGTGATTAACCAAAATTCAAGGGGTAAAACTTTGATCATGGTACCACTTTAAAATAAACATTGATAAAAATTATTAATATAATTAATCTACTAAGAATTTTAGCCAGTCTTAATTTGTTTTCGAAGCTTTCCTATTTTAAGGTTTTGGGTCATTGCATCTTCATTTAAAAGATAACCATTTTTGATACAACCATTGGTAGCCACAGGGTTTCTTATCTGACTTTACAAAATCATATATGTTGATGACACAGCAAAAAAGGGTTTAAATTTAGAGGGTGAACTAAGTATTAAAATATGATCGGACAACTGAGTTTTGAATAAACAGACTGAAATTGAATTAAGTTAGCAGTATTGGAAAGTGAAAACAAATTTATTTCTTCTTTTATCCTGGAATAACACCATCATGATGAAAAGACTTGCAAGGCTTCAAAACAACGAAGGGCAAAAGCAGTGAAGCTTACATGTATACTGTAATTACTTCCTGAAATGCCACTAATAATATAAAGTATATTTGCAATTATAGCTGCAACAGGAAAATACATGGATGATTTGTATCGAAGTGGCGATAGAATCTGCAACGTAGTTTAAAGCTTATAGAAGTCACTCTGAAAACACAATCAACTGCTGTTTCGTTTTATATTCGACAGAAAAATAAATAAGGCTATCCTACTGAAACTTAACCGAAAGTGTTGATGCAATCGACGTGACAATTGCAATTTACTTGGTAGAAGATTTTCACACCACATAACAGAGGTTGAATTAAAATATTAACCTTATTTTTGCCAAATTAGATGAAGTGAAAAGCATTCAATATCATAAACAAAACCTACTTTTATATAAGCTTGTTTCTCAATATCATCACGATTTTTGAAAGGTGAATTTTGAAAGGTGAATTTTGGGAACAACGGAAAGTCTACAGTAAATACTTACGGTCCATTGTCGACCCTGAGTTTCTTGAAAATCGTCTGTAGATCTTTCTCGGGGCCTTTTAGCTTGCTCTCACTGTTTTTGACTTGTCTTTCGCAAGCGTCATTCGGACAATCACACTCCTTGTCCGCCATGTTGTGTTTTGTTGGCAAGCACGTTTCTACTAATGACGTCATCTAAGCGACAATAGACCTGCGAGGGAGGGGATGGGAGGGCAACAACTACAGTATTCAGAATCGGAAGAACTGGGCCTACACCCACAGTCAGTTGCCAACAACGTTCGTAAAACCTTTATAGCCTTGTCCGTTTCCCATTAAGTGATAAATAGTTACTTCATTACTCTATTTTCGGGTTCTCAAAAGTTTCTGAAAATCATTTGGTGAAAAACACAAAATTAAAGTATCGGTGAGATTTGTTCTTATAGGCTTATTACGCCTTTGATGCATGGACAAAAGTTTTACGTGGCTTTCTCGAGTATTCCTATAATGATTTTAAATCAAATCAAGAAAAGTCAGGGATAAAATGCTCGGAAAACTTTGGAAGGAAAAAAAGTAGGGAAAACCCCCAAAAAGTAGGATGAAAATCGTTCAAATGGTGGCCTGCGAGCAGGCTCACCTTTGAGTCACACGCGCGAGCGGCGAAGAGCAAAGCGATCTGGCGGGAAGGAGTCTGGTGAAGAGGTGCCAAGAGTCTGGTGAAGAGGGGCCACTTTCTCGTCTCGCGGTTTCGCTGCTCGATTTCGCGCTTGCGGCTACGCCGCGCGCGCTTGTGCTCCAACCTGAGCCTGCTCGCGGGCTATTCAAATGGAGGTTACTGTGTTTATCCTTCTAATTGATTGATTGATTAATTGATTGATTCAAACTTTATCTATAAACGGTAAAAATTCCTTCAGCGCAATTAACGTATAATATATAAGACTGCCTAGCTAAACTAACTAATAATTAAGGCGGGGGTTAACATGAAGGCCATATTTTTGCTGGGTATTATGGTTTGAATGCAAATATCTCGTTCACGTTTCAAGGAGTGAAAAATCTCTCTACTCATTTCACATAGCTACGTTTTGGGCTGTTTTGTAAATTTTTTGGTGATTTTTGGGTATATTTGGGGATAAATAGTTTTTCTCAAAGGATTAGTAAAATTTATGGAAATAGGAAATTTTGAA
>Ga0126338_10004236_pt1 | contig 10152 bp, 7 predicted proteins | sample OrbCmetagenome_2_FD_92529 | JGI IMG/M metagenome (GOLD analysis project Ga0126338, IMG submission 92529) | Coral microbial communities from Petempiche,Puerto Morelos, Mexico - Orbicella C C metagenome | ecosystem: Host-associated > Invertebrates > Cnidaria > Coral | place: Petempiche,Puerto...
AACCTTGAAGCCAGTTGGACACCAGTCCACAAACTGAATGGTCCTCTTGGTCTTGATTGTTGCAATAGCTGCATTCACATCCTTGGGCACCACATCACCACGGTACAGCAGACAGCAGGCCATGTATTTGCCGTGACGTGGGTCACATTTAACCATCTGATTGGCTGGCTCAAAGCAAGCATTGGTGATTTCAGCAACACTCAACTGCTCATGGTAAGCTTTCTCAGCAGAGATAACAGGAGCATAGGTGGCCAGAGGGAAGTGAATACGTGGGTATGGCACCAAGTTGGTCTGCAGGAATAATAGAAATCACAAGTTAATTCTGTTACAAGTGACATGTGACCAAAATTAAATATTGGAAAGCTGCTAGTACACCAAAATTAGTATCATAAGCTGATAAATACCTGAAACTCAGTCAAATCCACATTCAGGGCACCATCAAAACGGAGCGAAGCTGTGATGGAGGACACAATCTGACCAATCAGTCTGTTCAGGTTGGTGTAAGTTGGCCTCTCAATGTCCAAGTTGCGACGGCAGATGTCATAGATGGCTTCATTGTCCACCATGAAGGCACAGTCAGAGTGTTCCAAGGTGGTGTGAGTGGTCAGAATGGAGTTGTAAGGCTCCACAACAGCCGTTGCAATTTGTGGTGCTGGGTAGATTGAAAATTCCAGCTTAGATTTCTTTCCATAGTCAACAGACAGACGCTCCATAAGCAGAGATGTGAATCCAGAGCCAGTACCTCCACCAAAGGAATGGAAGATGAGAAAACCTTGCAGACCTGTGCACTGGTCAGCCTAACAAGACACACAAACCAAAACATCAGTCACTGATTATGTAGTAAGACTACAACAAAACTCCTCTGCAGTTTGAAATTGGCTTACCAATTTTCGGATTCTGTCCAAGACAAGATCAATCATTTCCTTTCCAACAGTGTAGTGACCACGGGCATAGTTGTTAGCAGCATCTTCTTTGCCGGTCATCAGCTGTTCTGGGTGGAAAAGCTGTCTGTATGTTCCAGTACGGACCTCATCTGGAAGTAAAATGCTTAGTGAGAACTTTTACACATTTAAGATCTTGTAACAAATTAGTCAGTCACCCTTTATTCCAAAAGGCTTCAAAGATTAATAACTAAGACAGAAAAAAAGATGAACTGGTATGAATGTGAAGAATGGAAATTTATGTGAAATATTCCGTCCACTTTCTTTCAAGATCTCTCAACTGTTCCTCTATCTACATATCCAGGTTTGCTCAAGCAGATTTGATGTTTACAGCAGCAGTAGGGAGTAGTTGCTATGGTCACACTTCTTGGACAACCACTACTAATTAGCGTAATAATGTACCGCCAAACTCTTCAGACAAAATTCCCCAAAATAAACGATATTTAGAACCTAAGGCCATTGCATAAATATCATTTCAGCTGGGAGTTTCGATCCAAATATCTTAAGAGTTAATAATTAATCGTAACGCGTTGTTACGCAACAATAAGGACAAAGGAAATCATACGACAGTCAAGCGAATGACGTTCGACGGTTGGAATTCTCGTAACTTCGCTTGCTTGAATAAAATCTGTCGATGACACGCGATCGAAAGTCCGAAGAAACGTACTCTAAAAGCAATTCTGTTGTTTATGAAAGGCAAAAACCGAGAATAGAAGAAGTTTTTCGTTGTCTTACCGACGACTGTTGGTTCCAAGTCAACGAACACAGCGCGGGGAACGTGTTTTCCTGCTCCAGTCTCGCTGAAAAACGTGTTAAAGGAGTCGTCTCCTCCGCCGATAGTCTTGTCGCTTGGCATTTGGCCATCAGGCTGAATTCCATGCTCCAGGCAGTACAACTCCCAACAAGCGTTGCCGATCTGAACTCCGGCTTGGCCAACGTGGACTGAAATACATTCACGCTTGGGTAAAGAAGATAAAAGGAGGTTAACAGTTTGAAATTAGCAACTTAACTACATACAGTGGTAACTACGCGCGATTTGAAAGATAATATACACGCATTGGCTTTTCCATATTATATGGAAAGCGAAATGTTCATCACTAAAAGCGCGGTAGTCAATTATGGCTGATCACTGCAAAATTGCAGTGACACGATTTTCAATATCGCAACCATTTAGCTAATCTATGGCCGTTAAACAAGAACTATACTTACCATCTTGATGTAGGATTATTAAACGAGCAGTCAAATACGTTTGTGGTTAAATTTGGGCTAGAGTCTTCACTCGTAAGGCGACGGCTTCGATAGAAGACAGTGACCGTTTGATTAATGCAGGGCAGTGGTTTTGCGCGCTCTTTATAGCTCATTTTCATGGCAACCGCGTGTTGACGGCTAAACCGGTTTTCGTAACAATAGGTTTTGCATAAATTTGCATAACAGTCTTAACTGAGGGAGGGAGAGAAAGGAGGAAAATATTTGTGAGAGGCAGCAGTGAAACCCGCCTGGACCGAAATAGACCAGCTAAATTTCTATGTTAAGTTGGAAGTGAGGGGCATCAAGCCCAAAACCTAGCCAAAATACAACTGTTATCTGTTTTGACTGTGTCTATCCCTCCCTCGGTAGCATCCAGTTATTTTACGGCGGGATTAAAAACCTGCTTCAACCGGTATTCAATTAAGGTGTTGTTGACAGTTTCGCTGGGTGTGTTCCTATGGTTCGCATATATTTTAATAAATTACCGAAAGGGATTGTTTTGTCGCTTAGAAACCACATGAGTGACGCGTGAAACGCAAGACGCGGCAAATAAATTTTGGGACAATACACAAGGAGTTTCTTTAAGTTCATTACCCATTAGGACAATATAATAAGTTGTCCTTCTCTGGATTTGTCGAATTACAGGCACGCAATTGCTCTCGCAAATTACCTCGCACGAGTGTTGTTACAACTCACACTGCGATCAATTCGAAGTCAACATTACCGGCACATTCGCATCTCTCTCTAGAATTTTCTCTCCGTTCCCATCCCACGAGACAGAACTGTTGTTCGTTTTCATGTGATTTACTGAAATGTTTAAATCCAAGACTGAACAGCCACCAAAGTTTTTTTCTCATCAGGCATAAGAGCTGCTAATTTTACATTTGTTCACAACGTTTGAGTTCAATCGCGTGCATCGTTTGAAAACTAGCTCAGTGTGAATTTCAGCCGTCACTGTGGTGCGTGACATGAAGTTACGATCATGTTTGTCGAAAAAATATATATTAACTCGTGATTTTTAGCCATTTGAGAACTATACGTATAAGGAGCAATGTTATTGTCAATGTCTGATTATTCAGTACAGATAATCAGTCACCTAGATAACCCAAGTAAGTTCCAAATGTTATATGTACATTATTTTCCGGCCGCCATATTGGTGTACAATTGAGGTACTTGTGCGCAACATTTCGACGAATATATTCAGTTTGAGAAAACGCGCAGACCTAAAACTTAGAGAGGTTACTTCTTTATTTATCCTCTATAATATCGCGATTCCTCAGTTTCATCCACTGGATGGTTTTCGATTTGATTTATTATTGCGTGACAGATTTAATTTATTGCACGCACCGTATGCAAATATGACACCCTGGGAACGAGGTTGATGACGGACCACTCGGACGGCCCGGACGGACTAGAGGAGCCTCGCCAGCAAGTTCTATGTTTCTATGTTTCTGGCTAAAATTTCTTCAAGCATTAATTTGCACAGACTACCGCAACAAAATAAAAGCACTGCACTGGATCCTTTCGTGGCAGGGGAACCAATCAACTATAATGACGCAATAAAAAAGCAAGACAAATTGAACAGTATAGTAACAGTAGCCCATCACCAAGCAAACTATATTTTAAATTGGCACGCCCTTTTCTCTCGAAGAGTTTACACAAAAATGACTGTTTACAAATTTGAAATATGGCGCGTCACTCAGTCACCCCAGTGACGTCGTTATCCAGTTTATCGCACATCACCACCGCAAAATAAACAGCTGAGATTACTTCGGTGATTTTCCCTGCCTCCTACGCAGAATCCCAGACGCTCTTTGGGCTCGTCACGCAATCTTTCCTACAGTGCGTGGCGAGCCACTAACTGCCATTCGGTAACAAGCTATAACACCGAAATTATCATAACGATGTAAATACTAGCGCTCGGGTGATGATCGGTGATAGTTCGATAAAGAACAGGCCGGACCCAAATACGACAGACAGGAGGAATCCCAGTACGCATCTACGTATATACTGTCAGTTTTTTTCTTTTTTCCTTTTTTTTTTTCGCAGACTTCAGTTCTTGGGGAACGACACTGAAATCATGTTAGTTGAAGATCTCGTAGATTGTTCTTTTCCAAGGAAAACAGCCCGAGCACTCAAGAATATACTCCTATTAGGGCACAGAGAACACCTGGCGGCGAGAGCTTGAAAAGGACATTAAAAGGACTGGACACACATGGAAACAACTTGAAAGGATAGCTCAGGACAGAGGAGACTGGAGAGTTGTTATTGGTGGCCTATGCTCCGGGAGGAGTAAAGGACCAAAGTAAGTAAGTAGGGCGCAGAGAACAGGTGCTTAGCAACTTCTCAGTGGGTCTGAAGTCTCTGGCTCTCAGTCCCTCCGCAGACTGTCTGAGAATCAGCCCAGTCACGCCCAGTCAGTACCGCTGTCTTTTTCCCAAAATTCATTGCACGACGACGGCGATGCCACAGCGTGGAGACAAGTTCGCGGCAACACTTGCCCAAACCTGCTAAAGTTTATGTTTCAAGCTTACCGCACCAGTTTTAACCCGTAGTTTCCCGTAGTTTTTAAACAAAATCAAATGAAACAAGCAAACGCTATTATTTCAATCCTCACTCGAGAGGCGACGTTACTACTTTTTCGATAGAGGAATTTTTTCAAATTTCCGGATTTCAGGAACATTTTCGAAGCATAACTGTTTTTAAGAATGGTAAGAGTTCGAAACAAATCTTAAGTCGAAATATGATTTTTAAAGGAAGTCGTATCCTTGAAGTTAAAGCGGAAAATGTTATAGAATTCCGCCATAATGAATGTTTCTCGATCTTACTTGGGATTTACAGATTTAGTATCAAAAGCCCTGCTCTATAAAAACTACTCAAAAATCTGGTGGAACGACCTATTTGCAGTCCGTAGTCCCATGCTCTAACCTTATTTCGCTTTTTACTTTTTACACCGAATAAAGCGTGAATGTATTTCAGTCCACGTTGGCCAAGCCGGAGTTCAGATCGGCAACGCTTGCTGGGAGTTGTACTGCCTGGAGCATGGAATTCAGCCTGATGGCCAAATGCCGAGCGACAAGACTATCGGCGGAGGAGACGACTCCTTTAACACGTTTTTCAGCGAGACTGGAGCAGGAAAACACGTTCCTCGCGCCGTGTTCGTTGATTTAGAGCCAACAGTTGTCGGTGAGTGGACAAACAGATTCCGGCACTACTGAATTATAAACAAAAAAAAAAACCGTTCTTGGTATGGTAAGGTTCCTTGCTCGTTTTATTAGGCTGATGAATTTTCTTGTCATAAAGAGTATTCGGTTTGAAACTGGCTGTCACATCGCTTCTCAGCTTTCAAGGCGATTAACTGTTCAGTGATGTTTTTACCTTTATAAATTAAAAAAAAAAAAACTTTACTGACATTATCTTCACTTTGAAGATCGGTTCCAACCCACAAAATGACACTTCCTTGTTAATATTACTTCATATAGTATAGAACTACCACGTCACTCAGCCCGTTAAAGGCTTTACGAGTAAAAAATTCCTCAACGTTTTTCATTTTGTACAATATATATGCGAATGATCAATATGTATCTTTTTCGGTTTTAGCACATTGATTAGAACGAGGTATTGAAGTTGCAAACATAACTTAAATGACATGAACATCGCTCGAAACATCACCATTTCGTCACAAATAAATCCGAGTGATCGTTTATAATGGCATTATAAACTAACTGATTTTTAATTTTTTTTCAGACGAAGTTCGTTGTGGGACATACAGACAGCTGTTTCATCCAGACCAGTTGATGACTGGCAAAGAAGATGCCGCTAACAACTATGCTCGCGGGCACTACACCGTCGGAAAAAGTATTATCGACCAAGTTCTCGATAAAATAAGAAAACTGGTGAGTGTCTTGCCATTAAAGGTTTTTAATAGGACCACTGTTCCTTCATGAGCAGAAATATTGTAAAAAAATTGTTTTGGTTCATTTTTCAAAGGCTGACCAGTGTACTGGATTGCAAGGTTTTCTCATCTTCCATTCCTTTGGTGGTGGTACTGGCTCTGGATTCACATCTCTGCTTATGGAGCGTCTGTCTGTCGACTATGGAAAGAAATCTAAGCTGGAATTTTCAATCTACCCCGCGCCACAAATTGCAACGGCTGTTGTGGAGCCTTACAACTCCATTCTGACCACTCACACCACCTTGGAACACTCTGACTGTGCCTTCATGGTGGACAATGAGGCCATCTATGACATCTGCCGTCGCAACTTGGACATTGAGAGGCCAACTTACACCAACCTGAACAGACTGATTGGTCAGATTGTGTCCTCCATCACTGCTTCACTCCGTTTTGATGGCGCCTTGAATGTGGATTTGACTGAGTTTCAGGTACGTCAAGTACTGATAACAATATGTAGTGCTTCTATATGTATTGTTACTTTCCTTCAGTTTCAAAGCGCCTATATCCTTCGGAATGTATTCAAATGCTGCTTGAGTTGCTTTTTGGTTTCACTGAGGTTTTGCAATTATCTTTGTTATACTTTGAATGCAGACCAACTTAGTGCCATACCCACGTATTCACTTCCCTCTGGCCACCTATGCTCCTGTCATCTCTGCTGAGAAAGCTTACCACGAGCAGTTGAGTGTTTCTGAAATAACCAATGCTTGCTTTGAGCCAGCCAATCAGATGGTTAAATGTGACCCACGTCATGGCAAATACATGGCCTGTTGTTTGCTGTTCCGTGGTGATGTGGTGCCCAAGGATGTGAATGCAGCTATTGCAACAATCAAGACCAAGAGGACCATTCAGTTTGTGGACTGGTGCCCAACTGGCTTTAAGGTTGGTCTTCCGTTGAAGGGAGCTATGCCATCATACACTCAGTCACATTTCGCGATGCTCAGAATAAAATTGTTTCCAGCGTTATGCGAGAAGTACGTCACATTTGCACCAGCAGAATGAGAAAAAATTACAAATGAAAAAATGTCTTGAATGTTCTAAATTTGTATTCATCTTTGACATCAAAAAGGCTACCAAAAATTTATTATGCTGCATTTATTTTTTTTAGGTCGGAATTAACTACCAGCCTCCCACTGTTGTTCCTGGCGGTGACTTGGCCAAAGTTCAGCGTGCTGTGTGTATGTTGAGTAACACCACCGCCATTGCTGAGGCCTGGGCCCGTTTGGATCACAAGTTTGATCTGATGTACGCCAAGCGTGCTTTTGTCCACTGGTATGTGGGTGAGGGCATGGAGGAAGGAGAGTTCTCTGAGGCTCGTGAGGATTTGGCAGCATTGGAGAAGGATTACGAGGAAGTTGGTGTTGATTCTGCTGATGCAGATGGCGAGGAGGACGAAGAAGAAGAATATTAATTACCTACTCTACAGGGATTAAACGAGAAATTGAACTTAGAAAATTCAGCCTATTTGTTCTTGAAACGGCGCCTTCTGGAAATTTTTGATTGTATTAACTTATTCGCATAATTGTAGATCTATATATAATGCAAAAACTAACCTACACATTTACTTGACAATGACATCCGACGATGTCGAAACGTCGTTTATTACTTTCGCTAATTTTTTTGTTGAAAATATATAACACAAAGTATAATTTTGAAAACCACCAGCGATTGTATGAAATTTAGCAGAATCTGAAAAGCTCCGGGTACCGTAACGATGACAACGACCATCTGACCTTGTTCTTAAATGATGTTTTCGGCATTAAAACCCTCGGTCTAAAATGGCAGCCCGCGGCTGATCTTGGGTTTTGAGCGAATATTAGAAAATGCAGGTGTATTTTATCAGTTATGCGACTATTTGAATGAAATATCCTCATTGTCCTGTTCTGTCACTTTTGTTCCTCTTAACATGTTGTGGAGCTTGGTTGTAAGATACTCGTAAGTGTTGTCGTTTAATTGCGGTTCCACCATAACATGAATTGACTGAAAGTAGTGCTGTCTCCCTGGATGGAATGCTAGTTCATCAGAGGTCACCTCGAACATTTTTTAAGGGTGCCATAACAATTTTTCAGTACTTTGCAATGTTAAATGATCATTTAAAGGGGCTCCATCGCGGGGACCTTTTTTCTACAATTTCCAACTGCTGATGAAACTGTATAACCCAGGCACGAAGTCGTACATAAAAAGTTCCTGGAAAACTTAGATAACGTTATAAGTAAAATTTGAAAGGAGAGCAAATGATCACAAGCTTTAAGGGACTTTTTTCAAAATACAAACCAGATTTTTAATGAACTGGGTTCAAACGTGAACCCAGGAGGTGAACCATATATTAAGGTTTGTCTTTAAGCTTTTGACTTTTTAAAGGTATGCCCTTTACGCTTCTTGCCTTTTCTTTGAGCCTTCGAGTCTTTTTCGTTGAGTTCAATAGTATATGTCACGAAACTGAATGAAACAAAAAAAGGAATATGGGTGAGAGATTTTAGGATGAACAATTTATAAAGGAAAAGAACGCGATTCTGTTCAGCCTCGCAAGAAAACACTCAATCTACGTCTGCATTGAGGGCGCGTCTCGCGTTCCCCTCTTGGCTTGAACCAAAAATCGAGACCTCTGTTAGTTCAGCATTGATCACAGCTGTTGCTCTTTCTATGCATTTTCAAAAACTGTACCCTTATGGAACTTGAAAGCATGCACACAATCAAACGTTGAACCAAGATTTTCTGGTCCACCGATGACCGAAAACAGGGGGCTCAGAGGACGAGCCCGGAGTACGTATGACCGAAGTAGCCTGTAGTGAGGGCCCTGCATCAGATTTATGCGCAAATTAACTGTTTCAAAGAGAAGTATCGTGCTGCTTCTTAAATCAAAATTTATTGCAAGCAAGTTTTCTTCCTGCTATCAATCACTCGAATGAGGCAGAATGAAACTGAATTTCTAAAATAAATTGTGATAATGCATTTTATGACAAAGCTCTTTTAGCCTAGATCCGGCTTTGCGCCGAAAATGAATCACGAGATTGGCGCGACTCCGATCCTGAATATAAAAGATCTGTGAGTTTTGACTTGTTTTTCCGGTACAGAAACCAAAGCTGGAATATCAATAATATTTTCTTTCCTCCTTCCTTTCACATTTAAACATGTGTAGGGCTGACACTGAATGTAATTTTTCCAAGGAATAACATTTCCTAAAAACACTGTTAAAAGATCCATCGCTCAAGCTTCATGGATAAAATTTTTAAGATAAAGATTTCCGTCTGTTTTCCATCTTAGATTTAATTGAAAGTAACAAGACTGTCTCCATTTCAATAAAATTGTCAAAACAGATCGGGGAACGCACAATGAAATTTTCATGAACATAAAATAGTATGGTTATTTAATGGAAACACACATCGTATTGACAGCGCTACAATCAACATGAGGTTTGACCCAAGCCAATGAAATGATCCAAAACAAATGTAATCTATGGCAACATGTGTAGTATCCAACTGATTATCTTTTCAATCTTTCTTAAATTATGTTAATTTTTCTATCATCATGAAGTACAACCATTAAGCTTGTGACACCTGCCGTGTGGAAGCAACATAATCGTCTCGCCTGGTTGATTGTGTTCATTCCCCTCCCTGTTCTTCGAAAGACGTTGCTGCTATTTCGAAGCTTGGACCTTTCCCGTAAACTCCGACCCTCAGTTTTGCGAAACAAAGTTAAAGTAATTGGAAAATGGTAAGTCTTTTTTCTGAATATTTTTCCAACCGGTTTGGCAATATTTCAAAGCGTTTTTGATCATTCAAGCCCGTTGATACGAAATTTATTCAAAATTACATCGAAGTCTCTGCTTCAGATTATTGCAAACGCCGAAATTTTCTTTTTTGAAGTTACCGCTATTTTTTTTTTTTCAGCGTGAGTGTATTTCAGTCCACGTTGGCCAAGCCGGAGTTCAGATTGGAAACGCTTGTTGGGAGTTGTACTGCCTGGAGCATGGAATTCAGCCTGATGGCCAAATGCCGAGCGACAAAACTA
>Ga0126338_10004237_pt1 | contig 10152 bp, 6 predicted proteins | sample OrbCmetagenome_2_FD_92529 | JGI IMG/M metagenome (GOLD analysis project Ga0126338, IMG submission 92529) | Coral microbial communities from Petempiche,Puerto Morelos, Mexico - Orbicella C C metagenome | ecosystem: Host-associated > Invertebrates > Cnidaria > Coral | place: Petempiche,Puerto...
GGGGGGAAAAAAGAGGGTGTGGGGGGAAATTTTTTCTCAAAATATTTTCTCCCCTTTCAAAGAGGGCGGCGGGGGTTTGAAAAGGGGGGGGGGGGGGGGGGGGGGGGGGGGGGTACTCCCAGAAAAGTTGGTTGGAGGTGTGTGGCCCACTTCCCAAAATCGTTACCCTATTTATGACCAAAATCTGCGATTTTTGCTACCCTATTTATGACCTGGCAAAAAATTGATACCCTATTTATGACCGTTGCCGCTGGCACAGTTGCCCTAAACATAAGTTATGAAGGGTTTTTGTCGCTGGTCTTATTGATAATGATGAAAGAGTAGCTTCTTCTAAGAAACATTCCCAATTCAAGACTAGAATGCTAAAACCATACCCTATTTAAGACCAAAATGGCCAACATCGATACCCTATTTATGACAAAAACGGCTGAAAAGCCATCCCCTTTGGGGCCGCACATACCTATATAGCACATATAAGCGAGTGCCCCCGGGCGTGAAAAGCTTTTATGAAGATCGAGTTATTGCCTTCGCCGACCGCACAGAGAGCTGGGGAATGGAAGGAGTTTTATAGGGTGTTATACCTTATTCGACTTATTCAGTTGCGTACGTCTGACGGAATAAAGATTAATTTTTTTAAATTCCATTTCCATACAAGCCGTTTTATCTGCACTCCTCATTTTCTACACAATGCATTTCCGATACTCTGGTTGCAATTTCTACACTCCACACTCCGCACTCCGCGGTTTTCACCTAACCGACCAGGTTCAATTGGTTTGCCAGTCCCGCCAGTTAGGATTCTTAAGCCTACTATGTTTAGTTGATATATTTGTTTCTGCCAGTTTAAGAGGCATGCCTGTGAACTAACTAGCTGTAGCTAAGCCCATTGACCACTATAAACAACAACATTTGAACATTTTAAATTTTTTTTGCAAACTGCAACTTAGGCTAGAAAAGATGGCTTAGCGAGGCAGAGCTCGAAACGCGATACACGTGCGGGCGCGGAGTGCGATCGACGCCTCGCTCTCGTGTATTAAGTTCCGAGCTCTGTCTCGCTAACCCGCCTGTCCTGCGATGGATCACTTTGCTTTTTCCCGTTGTTACTTTTTTCTGGCCTTCTACGCAGACGTTCTTTGGGCTCGTCACGCAATCTCTCTCCCCTACTAAAATAGGAGGCCAACTTTTTTCCCGCAAAAATTTAGAACAAAAACGGTTTTAGAAGGTTGAAATTTTTGCTCGGCGCAGCGTCAAAGCTTGCTCTTCGAACTTCTTGTTTACCTATAGCATGATCTCAAACGCTTTTTAAGTTTTATGACATTTGCAGAAACGTTTAAAATTATTTATCTGGCAGAACCATTGATACAGATTTCGTTTGCTATAAGAATATGTTTTGTAAGAATATCGAGGCTGAAATTTGCGAAATTCTAAGAATATTTTAAGAATAAACTCCAGGTTCGGACTTGAAAAGAATATAATATGTGTTCAAAATTTGTAAATTCAATACAATAATACGTTTTTAACTCAACCGTATAAAATTCTTCCTTTCTCCAAACGGCAAAACTAGCCAAGAAGCAACAAAAACAGCACTAGTCGTTTGTTCGATGCCAATAATCATTTCTGCAAGTTATGTGCGTGATATCAGGCTATAATGCCTGCAGACTGGCTCCAAAATTGCTTCGACACCATCCAGACACCAAATACATTCGAAAACCAATATGTCATATGCTATAAGAATATTCACAAGAATATTTTCAGCCTAAAATCGGCAGAAAATAAGAATATTCAGCCTCGGCCAGAAAAAGAAAAATATTCTTATAAAAAAAATAACGAGTGTACAAAACATGACAAAAACAGTTTGTGTTCCTTGGCGCTTACTCATTATTTGCAGGTAACAACACCTGCACACCATGCAAATAACCTGCGACAGATACGTCGTTCTGTACGCCATCTTTGCAGTCTTTGATGTCCCAAGCTGCGCGCGCTAAGGATATAAATTTTTCAATTAAGGTTCGCGCGTACATATAGCCGTGGTGAGTGAGCCACCAATTATAACGGCCTAATGAGGTTATATATTGTGCGTGGCTAATGTTTGTTCTATGGTAAGTTCTATTTTTTATTGCCCTTGGGAAGCAAAATCAACTGTTTTCCTCTGGGCCAGCTATTAATTAACTCACTCCCGTTGGCATGGCACCGAGTACACTGTTTGTGTTTGGTTTGTACCTGTCTTTTTATACCGTCAGACACACGTTACAATTTCCGTCTGCGACGCAGGCTTAAGTCAAGTCGACATTCTGTAATATTTTCTTCCACTCAAGAAGTCTTGAGACGTCTCAGTAACGTTCCACCTTTCTATTGGTTTGCAGCTAATTGAAGATGACAGCTATGGTCAAGCAGGGTGAGGCTAGTGAGAGTGGAAAGAAAACAACACAAGTAGTGAGATGCGCAGAAAGAAGCTCACCCCAACAGGGCAGTTGTTGGTCCTGGCTGGTGTGTTTTGCAGGCGTTGTTTCAAATGTCGCCATTTGTGGATTTACCTATAGCTATGGCATTCTATTCCCAGCTCTGTTGGACGAATTTCAGCAGGGAAAGGCTAAAACAGGTATCTTTGTTTCTCGATTGTTCCCAAATAAGTGAATGAATTTAACGCACTAATGTACGAATTGGCGAGTGAACGAACGATCTCCTGCGGGCACAAACAAATGAACGTGGGATGAATGAGCATGCAGTTAGCGGCTATCTTTAAAACGGGAACGGGGAATCGGAAAACGGGAATGCGGAACGGGGAACGGGGAATCTTTAAAATGGGAATCTTTAAAATGGGAATCTTTAAAAGCGGGAATATTTAAAATGGGGAATCTCTAAAAGCGGGAATCTTTAAAATGAGGAATCTTTAAAAGCGGGAATCTTTAAATGCGGGAATCTTTAAAATGGGGAATCTTTAAAAGCGGGCATCTTTAAAATGTGGAATCTTTAAAAGCGGGCATCTTTAAAATGAGGAATCTTTCAAAGTAGGAATCTTTAAAATGGAGAATCTCTAAAAGCGGGAATCTTTAAAAGGGAGAATCTTTAAAATGAGGAATCTTTAAAAAGGGGAATCTTTAAAATGGGGAATCTTTAAAAGCGGGGAATCTTTTAAATGGGGAACTCTGTCACTCTTGGAAAATAACCCAAATTCAAAGCTAAGCAAGTGTCATACGCATTTTCTCTTGACAGCATGGGTTGGATCAATTGCAATGGTGGGCATAGGACTTTATGGTCCTCTTATTGGGAGGCTTTATCAACGATTTGGTGCTCGACTTGTGTCATTTTTTGGATCCTTGATCTGCATTGCCAGTCTCATTGCAACATCAAAAGTCTCCAATCTTTATGTCATGTTCGTAACATACGGAGCTCTGTTCGGTTTTGGATCAGGGTGTATTTTTATAGTTACGTACATTGCCGTGCCAAGTTACTTCACAAAGTGGCGCTCGCTGAGCCTGGGACTAATAGCAATGGGGCCCGGTGGAGGCCTATTTATCATGAGCCCAATCGTACAACTGCTTTTCGAAAACTTTGGTTGGAGACGAACGTTTCTATCTATGGCTGGCATTGATGTCTTAATGTGTCTTTTGGCCTTTGTTTACCGACCAGTAGTGTTAGATTCTGAGAAAGAGGAACTGAAGACAAACGAACAAAAAGAAGACAAGAAGTTCTGGGACATTTCACTTCTTAAACACAAAGCATTCGTCCTCTCTTCGTTGGCAGGAGTTATCTTTTACCTTGCTCACTACATTCCACCCGTGCATATGGTAAGTCTGAAACAGTGTTATAGGCACGCAGGGCGTGCAAAAGGCGCAAGGTGTGCAGCCGGGTCAAAGTAGCTTTAGCTCTTTTTGCGCATTGCAGCTTAGTGCTAGGTAACAATGTCACTTTGTTCTATAGATATGCAATACGAGCAATGGGCACAATATTAAGATTTATTAAAACCTGGATCATTGGATAAAGCAATTCGAGAGTTTTTATTGGCTTCGCCATCATAGGTTTTGAGCTATTATACCATGCTCTACAAATACGCGTGATTTGTTTGGTCGTTTTTATTTCTATTTTAGTCTAGTTTTCTATACTGTGGGAGCGTTAACAATGAAACAATTATTCCACTCGCGCTTGTTGGATCATCCTGACATGAGATGATTGTCGTCAACTCGGCGCTACCTGCCTCGTTGACTATCTACCATCTCATATCCAACGCGCGCTCGTCAATATTATATAGATTACCTTATGGCAATGTGCGGTCGTACGGTATATACGCACGAGTTTTCTGATACAAAAACAACGAGTGCGCTAATACCGTACAAAGCACTTTCCATGCTGTAATTTGTTTATTTTATACTTACTGAGATTTTGACCTTCAACGTTCTGATAAATATAATTGCTTTTTCATTCAGCAAAACAATAAGCTTAGTCAAGTTATTTTGTGCAAGCACTTTGTCGCTTCTTCGAAAGCCTAAATATTTTTCGTACAGAATGTTTACCGACTTTATCTCTTTTTCACTCAACGGCTCAGCTGTCTTTGTTTTGTTTGTTTGTTTGTTTGTTTGTTTTTACTTTCTTTGCCTTGTCTTTTTTAAGTTGTTTTCTTCGAGCTTCCAGACATTTCCTTGCTTGGTCAAATTCTTTGTTGTCGATAATACCTACGAGATATTTGCCTTCTTTCAAAAACCGGTTAACACTTGAGATAAACCCTCGAAGGCTTGATGGTTTTTAATCCTTGCCATCTGTTGGTTAAATTCACACACATCTGGTGTGTTTTCTTAACCTTTTCTTGCGTCTTCCTTCTGTTTGAGGAATTCGTTAGCAAGCTAACGACTTGTCGGGTTTTTGCCCGAGTATTTTTGTTTTGCTGTTCCTGCATAAAATCTTCAATGGGTAAAAGAGATAAAGTGGTAAGCCTGTTTTAACTTTCCACCATTGTTCGCGGTTTATAGCTAATTCGCGAGAAAACTAGTGTAAACTTGTGAAAACTCAAAAAACTCCCTGAATGAGGATTGAAGAGGCCCCAAAATCGTACCAACAACAACGTGAACGCGTTGCGAACTGACTGATTCATTTTGACAGCTGATTTCTGATTGGATGAAACGCTTTTTGACGTGTGAGAAAGTCGTTTCGCGATTGTGATTGGATGAAGAAATTTCCGTATGGGTTTTCCATGCCATCGAATCGATTCTATCCGAAAATCTCAATAAGTACACAAACTTTAAGACCACCGCACCACCGCGCCTCCGCGCCAGCATTCTACGCTGAAAGGCATTTGCACTCACTCGGTGCTAATCCTGGCAATAATGTTAACAATCCGTCTGCTAGAAGTTTAACTTATTTCTCTTCGTATAGGTTCGTTACTTGGAAGAGGTCGGTTTTTCAGAGGTAGTCGCCTCCCGTCTGTACATCTACAGTGGAGTGGCCTCCTTACTAGTGCGACCTGCGATTGGTCGATTGAATGACTTCAGCTGGATAAACATGATATACATTTATTCTGTGGCCAGTGGTATTTTAGGCTTGGTTACCCTCCTTTTACCTATGGCGACTTCAAATGTTCACTTTATTGCGTACTTTGTAGTATACGGCTTAGCTGATGGGACAATGGGTTCCGGTTTGAGTATCGCAGTGCTTTACAGTCTTCCTGAAAGACTCAGACCCTTGGGTTTCGGTGTCTATCAGTCCGTAACTTGTGTCACTTCAGCATGTGGTCCGGCTCTGGGAGGTAAGCCTTTTTAAAACTCCAGTATCCTCCTTGTGATCAAATGATCATTTGATCAAATCTTCTATTTTTTTCGACACTTTTATTGGCTTGTATTTATTTTTAAGCAGGAAAATTAACGTAAGCAAAGTTACATGACGTTTCGACGACTTCATGTCATCATTGTCGAATGAATAAATTAAAATTAACGGCAAGACATATTTATAGTTTTTAGGATGTGAGAAAATGAAATTAGCAAACGTTACACGTAAACATTCATGTAAAAAGTTTCGCGGGAATGAAATCCGCTTGCGTGTTCAGTTTGGGTCTTTTGTTCTTAATCAACAGCATTTTTAATGTATTTATTAAGTCCATGTTGAGTGTAGCAGAGCGTTAGATCGCAATTGGGACGCTAGTTCCGTTTCTTTCCCCCGTCACATCCCGTACTAATTTGAATTTATTTGCCAATTTGAAGTTAGTTGTTTGTCCATTTGAATTATTTGTTCTTTTATTTTGATGACAACTTATTGAACTAAACCGCCTTGGACAGATTGTGTTAATGCTAGTGGCATTTCAGAAGCCTTTAGGTGTTTTTAAACCTATTTAAAAAGTAACCTTTGTTAGCCCTCGGGGGATCACCGGGAACTTTGGAATATTGTCCGTTAATTTTCGCATTTGTCAATGTGAGGTTATATCCTGCACATTTAACTTTGGCATAGCGTCACCACGCTACTATCCACCCAGAATATTAGAAGGCTCGTAAAAAGCATATAAATAAATTGTTTTATGTTGTTCATGAGATTTATTTGCGATTTTTCCCTTTTTTCAAAGGTTTAGTAGCAGATCTCCAAGGATCGTATGACCCAGTATTCTACATGGCTGGTGCTATAATGATATTTGCCACTGCCATACTGTTGACTGTTTCCTGTGTCAAGAAATCTAAGACATTGACCTCGAAGGAAGAAGTGAAAGTCTGGGAATCGCTTCTTGTGGTAGAAAAGTGTTCAGTTGTGTAAATGCGCATGCGCGTATCTTTGGTCTCTTGGGGACAGTGGCAACGTAATAGAAACTTGAAAGCTGCTTTGTTGTGTCACGAAACAAGACCCTGGTCAAAAAAGATTCCTTGTGTATTTTGATCAAAGCGAACAACAGAGTGCGTTCCTTTGTGATGATTCAGATCAGGATAAATGATCCAATATCAATCGGATCATTTTCCCCAGAGGGGAGGGTACTTCCGTAAATTTGTGTATAGTGTGTGCCGCGAAGGGTCTTAAACCCTGACCCTGTTTGAGGAGCGAAGGGAATGTAAATAGATACCCATTGCCAACTGGGGCAAAAAGAATCGAGAACCTCAAAAACCCTACCCTTTCCCACGGCACATACCCATATAGCCCATATATGGAATCCCTCCCCCCGGATCATTGCGAATCAAAAGATCCGACGAACCTAGCCTAGGCAAGGATTCAATGGTTCCTTTGATGAATTATGATCCGAGTGATTTTGGATCATTGATCCTGATCTGAGGTCATCGCAAAGAAACGTACCCTCAGAAACTACTTTATTCTGACCCCTGGGGCTCCAGCTAGGCCTGATTCACACCAGCGATCGATATAAAGACATAAGGAAAAGATCAGTTTTTTTTTTTTCCTATTGCGTAATGTTCATGTTGTTATGTTGCTATCATGTCATTTTGTCAGGATGTTCAAACTACAAAGTTAACTTAACGACATAACATCCCTCTTATGACGATGTGTTTATGTCGGTATGTCGCCCGTGTGAACTAGGCTTTATAACTTAAGTCTGGTTCACAGTAGCGACATAACGACATAACGACATAAGGAAAAGATCAGTTTTATCTTTATGTCGTTATGTTCATGCTGTTATGTTGCTAATATGTCATTATGTCTAAATGTTCACACTACAAACATAACGTCCTTTTTACGTCGAGATAACGTCCTTTCTATGTCGTTATGTCGCTAGTGTGAACCAGGCTTTACAGATTTATTTTAATTACTATCATTAAACTTAGAGAGTGTTTAGATGAAATAAATGCGTCATGTGACATATGAATTATATATTTTCGATCTGTTTCGACGGAAATCCGCCATCTTGGCGGATTTGGCATTTATATCTGTAATATATCTAATTATATATCTCCTAGTTTAAACTTGTACATTTATTGTAAATGGTTAACGTTATTTACTGTGTAGCTTGATATAAAACCAAGGTAGTTAATAAACTTCACATAAATTAAGGCAAAATCAAAAGCCTAGCTGTTTTTAAATTGTAAAGTATCGCTTTATCCGTTTTAATTCATTTTAATATATGTTATGTAAACGGACCTTTTTTTCCAAGCATCTAAATTAGGTGAAACTAAGGATCAACTACATTTATACCTACATAAAATGCAAAGATTTATATTCAAAGGAAAGTTTATTGTGGTCTTAAATGAGGAACTGCTTATTATTGTAAGAGGAAAATTAAAGAGAACTTATTTTGTCGAGTTACAGACTTTTTGATAAAACTGACAAGTTCCACAAGTTCTACAAAGAGAAATAATATCTGCTCGCGCCGGCTTTCTAACCATCAACATGCGAGCTATTGTAACCTAAGTTGGGAAGATATGCACAAATACAAACAAGAGACTATATAGAGACAAACAATCAGTAAATGCGCATGCTCAGTTCACACCAGGCACGTAGCTGGAGACTTTTTTGTCACATTTCCATGTAAACCTGTCACGAAATCAATCCACCTGAGATAGTTGCCAACCCCATGAGTACAGTTTGTCGACAAGCGCAAAATTTCGTCGACCGGCAGAACAGTGTCCCACATGTTCACACCATACATCTGACCGAAGAAGCTTTGATATTGCTCAAAACCACCCCCATAACTATCTTGATCTTGACCAAGGACAAAAATGCCGTTGTTGTCGACCACGTGTCCTGTTTGCAAACCATCGCCATTTCGCCAGAGAGAGCCATCAATGTAAAAGTTCCACGAGCCAGCGGTATTCTCCCATGTTGAGCAGATGTGATGCCATTGATCATCATTGACGCTTGTATCCATTCTTCTAGTAGTAAGAAAATAAACAAAATTCCATGACATTGACTGAAGCACATAACGTATATTAATATGAAATATCCCCTCTCTGACTGAAATGTTTTACATTTTGTATTGGAGATTTTGGTGTAGGTAGAGTTTGCATTCGAGCCAAGTGGCCAATCAGGACGGCACTTATCTCCAGTTTCTGTAGCATGAAGAAATGAGTATTTCTTCTTCTCCCTGGATGTGATGTTAATCCATAGCAAGGGTTTTTTTGGCCACAGCGTTAAATTCGCCGGAAACCATTTATACACCTGGCTGGAGAGAGGCAATGTGAGAGTTAAGTGTCTCGCCCAAGAACACAACACAATGTCCCCGTCCAGGCTCGAGCCTGGACCGCTCGGTTCGGAGTCGAGCACACTAACCGTGAGGCTACCACGCCTCTGCAGATGTCGGTGTAACTGTATGAAAATACCCTATTAATTTCCTATCATTTATTTTCCTCCACAATTTCTCATCACTTAATTTTATCTGTTAACTCAAATCAGTGCAATTCAAATCAAATGATGATATTTACTCGCCGTCACCCCCAAGTAGGAGTTTGAAACTCGTATAATCGATTACTAAAATCTCGTTGTCTTCGTCTGGAAGTGAGTAGCTCAAGCTGGAACCGTCGTCTGCTTGGTCAGCAGTTTTTATCCAAAAGCAAACCGTGAAAGCGGTCAGCGGTGGCGCACAACGCAGCAGATCAAATCTGACGTAATCGGTGACGGACTTGGTAGGGAAAGTAAGTTGAAAATTTGTTCCGTCAACATCTGTTAGATAAATGAACGAGAATTAAAATATTCTTTTAATTGTATTCATTTTTCAATTATTCAGGGCACGACTTGAAATTCTGACACAAACAATTCATAACAAGAGTTGAACTATTGAAGACTTGGTAAATTATTCCATCTTACGCTTTTAGCATTTTCCTGCATTTTGTGAAAATTTGCTTCAGATAAAGACTAATGCTGTACAGATAAGTCTTCAATCTTTCTAATTTATTCAGCCGTCTTGTTTCATTCAAAACTGAACTGATGAAGTAGTTTCAAATAACATCACAACAGCCATATTGGTGTTCCAAAACAATAAACAGATTCGGCTAATGTGTTTACATCCTTGTTTTCACTCAATTCAAGTCATATGATGATTCATTTGGAAGGTTACAATTGTTCTGTTTGTACATACTCCCGTGCAATCAGCTGCATGTGGTAAATTGCAGAATTGTAACGACCTAGCCTGTCTGAACAGTGTATAAACATGTTCCGTCTAACCTGCAGGAGTGAAACTCTATCCTTATGTAAACACTTTCTTTTGTTTCAGTAAATTTGCATGTCTGCTGGTCACGTGAGTAA
>Ga0126338_10004238_pt1 | contig 10150 bp, 8 predicted proteins | sample OrbCmetagenome_2_FD_92529 | JGI IMG/M metagenome (GOLD analysis project Ga0126338, IMG submission 92529) | Coral microbial communities from Petempiche,Puerto Morelos, Mexico - Orbicella C C metagenome | ecosystem: Host-associated > Invertebrates > Cnidaria > Coral | place: Petempiche,Puerto...
GTGGTTGGGCATTGAACGCAATCCCTTTTAAGACTTCTAGAGCCTCTCTCTTACTGGTTGGCTGAAGTTCTGAGAAAGTGAAGTTACGTTTCAGACGTCTTAAAAGACCTGGAGGGGTGTTTTCTAAAGTGTTCTGATGATCAAAATGCGCCCACAATATATTAGGTTCATTTTTCGGACATAAGATAATAATACAACTATTACTAAAATGATATCGCTAATTCAACATTTTCTTGAGCCTAACATTCCTCACCCTCCCCTTTCCCTCGCCATGCATTTCTACATCTATATTTAAGAGATAAAAGTTTCTAAACTTCATAGCTTTTTTTTTCATAGGACTCGTGTTGAGTAACCTATCTTCTTGAATGAGTGCGTGAAAGACAAATAAAATTCCGTAAAGATTATTTCCTAACACGAGAAATAAATAAATAAATATATACGCTCTCATATATCTGTCCTTTTTCGATATTCAGTTTATATATGTGGTACTTAAAAGATCACGTTAATGTTGCACAAACCTTCAGAAATGCTGACTTTTTTCGGCTCTTACTTATGAAAATGAGACGCGCAATTAAAATTTAAAAAATAAATGCACCAAGTAAAGCAAAGTGGTCCCAATTAATTTATAAAGGCACTAAAATATGCCTACCTTATGCTTTGTTTAAGAAGCTAGAATTTATGGTTATCCAAGTTTTAACAATTACAATTTTTTACATAGTTATAGTTAATAGTGTTATTTATGGTGTTAATTACAGCGCACGAAATTTTAGGTGTAAAGTTTTAGGTGTATTTACTCTATATTTAGGTGTAAATACTAATTTACAAATGTAATCTTTCAAGATTTCGCCCAGACCAAAAACTTGCCAGATTGATTTTTCACTGATTTGAATGGAAGCTCGAAAAAAATTCAAGACGTTTCTGTGGTAGGCCAAAGAAAGCAAAAAAGTACACCTGCTAGCATTAAACCATTCAACTACTAAGTTGATTTTCTGTGTTTAAGAAAAAAAAAAGTTACTTTTATTCTTTGTCGCCAACATTTTTTTAAGTAATAAAAATAGCCTGACTAAGCTCATTGTTATTCTCAAACGTCAGTCATCTATGAAAAGGGTCTGCTGATGGTAAAGTTAAAAAAAATGTGGTCAAAAGGACCTCAACCCTGAGATGAACATCAAATTTCTCCTTAGTGTTCTTGAAACTATTTTTATGATGATCCTTTGGAGTTTATGCTTTTCAATCGGAGCGTGAAATGACGTCCCAGTTCACCATTGCACTGTTTCCTGATTACTCGCAGGTCCAGATCAAACGTTCAACTTCCCATGAGACGAACTAAACTGAACTTAGTCTCATGTGAAGTTCGACGTTTTTCCTGGGCCTCAGGACCTTATTTTAGATCCTACTTCTAACACTTCAAGTGAAACAAACAAACAAAAAAAAACCATCACCAGAATGAGTGCTTGTTGGATGACGTACTGCTAACATTGAAGATTGGATGTTGATCTTTCTTAGTTTCTTAACTTATTTTCAGTATTCTATCTATAGTGTCTTAACAGCTTTCGTAGGGGTGCTACTTAACTCTGTTGTGGTTGTATTTCTCGGCGAAGCTGTGGTCTTTGAAGAGTTCGTCTTAGAGGCATCTATTCTCTTTCTCAACTTGCGCCACCGCTTGAATTCTTTCCAGGTCTTAAACGACACAGTGATCTTCTCAGAAGGTTGCGTTTTTCGGTAAAGTTCGATTGTGGTGCCTCCCTTTCTCCTGTTGATCTTGTACTTTCGTGCTCTGTAAAGCCTGATGTTTGATGCTCGTTCTATGAACTGCACAGCCTTGACTCCTCCGGATTTCTCTGTCTTCCGCACCTGCCTTGGTCTCCCTTTTCTGGTAAAGGCCACGAGGCTGTCGTTGTATTTGACGGAGCTGAATTCTGTATAAGCGTTTTCAGCGACGCGATCCGTGAAAAAGCAGTTATCCTTCCACTTACCCCGCGCCTGTTAAAGGATATATCAATGTTAATGCTTTGATAATACCATTCAGTCAAATAAATGGTCGTTCTGCGTTAAATCACTGAAACTCTGCTACGTGGTAAGATGCGTTCACATGCCAAGGGGCCCAGAGAGCTGCAGCTACCGGTTTGGGGGCGCGGAAGCGTATTGTACTCTCCTTGGGTGTGACGTCCCAAATAAATTTGGCGGCCCATTTAAACAACTGCAGGTGTAGTCTTGGAGCAGAAGGCCCCTATTTCCTTTGCTTAAAGTGTAAAGCAAAAGAAATAGGAGCCGTCTACACTCAGGTTTCTGCAGGTGGAGAAACAAAACGAGGACAGTGACATGCAAAGTGGCTCGCACAACGTAAATTCTTGTCAGTAGAGTTTGATGCATTGACGATTAGAACACTGCACCTCCCAGAAAGGACGTATCGTGATCACGCAATTTTCTTCGTAAACCAAACTTAAAAATAGCAGTTTATTTAGAAATTAAAAAGATAAAACATTTATAGAATATATCTGGTTAATCCTGTCTTAAATATCTGCAAAAGAATAAAACATTTCGCTCCTAGGCAGTATGATGGATTTGCGATCATTTTGACCGCTCTTCTCAGCGATATTACAATTGCTGTTTGATACGGCGATGATTCTGGGTATTCATTTGTATGTCTTATCATAACAGGACAAGTTCAATTGCTAGACGGCAACAGCGCAGCATTGTACTGCAACAGGCTCCACTCCAAGAAAGATGCGACCGCCACAAAACAGGGCAAATAATAGTCAAACTCGAGCCTTGACTGAGCTGTGTGTCGGACATCACTTAGTATTTTCAAAAGTAGTATGTTGGAATTTGTGTATTTGTTTTTCTTTCAGTAACCATGGCTACATCAAAGAATAGCATAGCCCGCCAAAAGAGCCGTTGATTTGTCTACTGACAGCTAAAAGCTGGTAGTTTTGCGAAAATAATTTTTCAATTCCTTTGGCCAACCAGCCAGAATTCCATCACTCTGTTAAAAATGCGTGTTACTAGTTACAGGCGACAAATGCTGCTATTAATGCTGATTCAAAATTGTGTTATTTCCTTTAGCAAACTATCACGCATGGTAAACACCTCCCACGCTTAAAAGTAAAAGGAAATCGGCATCATAAGAGACATTAAAAAGATTAACTCAGTGTACAGCGGAGATTTTGCGGTACCTAAATTGAGCCGTTTGAACTTTCCGGGCGGTGCTTTCTGCCTATTGTGTAGAACTGTTGGCTTGTTTGAATGCACTGGTTTTATCTCCCGTTAAGGTTGCCCCAACTTCACGCTGTTTATGTGGGCAAACGGGCGTGATTTCAAACTGATTTCGTCTGTGTCGTGTTGTGTTTGTGTATTTCGAAGCACGAATTCGGTGTTCAGACTTACAGGCCCGGACAGGTATATGAAAATAATTCCTCCTTCTCAAAGATGATTTTCAATGCTTCGTAATTCTGAGCCAAGAAACTGCAAAAAGAATGTCTGTGTAATCACGTTATGGTTAGAATGGCGGCAGAATCTATCTACCTACCTGTCCTGGGCCTCTGGTGAATTACTAGTGAAGGCGAATAAATCATAAAATTTCAGTTTAAGATACAACGATAACAAGTATAAAAGCTGACCAAGTTCAAACATGAGGCTGCTGTTGAGAAAAAACTTGAAATGCTTTAATTTGCAAAAGACAGTGTAGGAATTTGTCAGCAGTATGAAGATATTTTAGATTTCTTTTTCAGTTACTAATGATTCTCAGAGTGAAACCTCTGTGCTTTAGGTAAATCGGTAAATGTCGGCTTTAGAACATGTTGGAATTAGGGTTGGACAATTGGTTCACTAGTTCATTCAACCTTAACACTCGCTACTACATTTGCTTTTATGCTTGTTATTCTAAGATGGTGACGATATTTTCCAGGCGATCTCGCTGCTTCTAACTACCGTCATTGCTTTAATTTAATGTCGTAATTTCTTTCACGAAGGTCTCAAAACTGCCTATTTTCCGCTTAAGTTTCAACAAATTAACTCTTGCAAGAGTCGTATTAATTAAATGCTGGCTCCATTTTCTGCGAAAAGTACTTTACAGACGCGACCCTAATTGCATTTTCAATAGATCCTTCAATTACTTTAAAATAAATCGGGGCGTCGTCATGTGGAAAATGAGTTGGTGAAAAATGTCACGTTGACGACAAATTGCGGGGCAGGGGTTACCTCGGCCTAATTACTTTCTTCGGGACAAAACGTTGCTTTGCGAACGTTCACCTCACGTGCGTCATAAGGCTTTATTTATGGCAGAAAGAGAGGAACCGGTAAAGGTGTTGGAGAGACGGCATTCCCCAAATTAACGTGCACACATTACATAGGCGTACACCATCCCGACATGCATGGCATTCCTTTTGCATTCGTTACAGTGAAAGCGACTTACGTCCGCAACTACTAGTTTACAGGCTTCTAAACAGTCTTGAGTCCGCTCAAAAGTTCGAGCGTCAGTCTATCATCGAAAGACTGTCTGACACTAGCTGAAGTAAGTCCTACAAAGAAGAGCAATTTAACAAATGAAGTGGCTAGGCGCGGCCGCCAACGCAATACCGAACTACGGTAGTTTAGAACTTGGAGTAATTTTCACGTTTTGAAAGACTTGGACTTGCGCGTGGAGGAAGGAAACTATGGTGGGAAATACTACCGATGAATCTTGTTTCCTTCGATTTAAATCACTTTTTAATCCAAAACAACTTATAAATGAAAAGGTTGTCACAGTTTTTCTCGAGAGTAGCTACGTCGGTGCGTAAGTAAGAATCGACTGAGTTGTCATGAATGAAAATGCAGTTCAGTCCTTGAGCTGACTTACATCAGAGTTGACAAAGACACCTTCTCTTTGAGGGGTGATTCTTTTGTTTTTGCTCACGATGTGACAGTGTTTTCAAAACATAAAACGAAAATAGATTTAATCACACAATTAGAATAGCCATTATAGGGAAGTTCCGGTTCCAAAAACGTCCTGAACAAACATGACATTAAGAACTCTTGCCAACAATTACTGAGTCGATATTCTCATTGGATCGTTTGTTGAAAGCTTAGTGCGAAGAAAAATGTGTGATTTTTGCATGTTAGATCCTAAGAAAGGTTCCAAACTTACCCTCCCTCTCAGCCTTCCTCTCTTGTCCACACAGAGATAATAGTTAGTCGCTGAGCCGCGGATGCGAACTCGCCCAAAACTTACTGATTCGATCACCAACTTTGCTGTAATAAAACAAATGAATAGGATCAGAACACGCTGGCAAAAACCACGTTTGTTCATAGGCCTTCTGCGAATGAATCTGTCACTCATGTTTTATCGCCTCTTCAAGTTTTGTTAGTGCGGCTACTTTACACGCACAACTTAAGGGAGACCTGCTTTCAAAAGTGACGATATATTATATAAATATTATACAAATAGAAGATACATTTCTGCTCTGTCCAAGAAATCAGAGCATAAATCAATGGTGATAATGGTGCATATTAAAGCAGTTTCCGTATGTTACAGGAAATATGTGGGCTTTCATTAAACAAAGACGGAGCTTCTCCGAAAATCACTGTCTGTAATAACGAGTCGAGTTCTCGTCAGCATAAACGCAAGCATGGTTATATCAGTGAACAAAACTCAACTACTCTGAAGTAGCTTTATTCCTAGTCAGCAGGTGTGTTGACCTGTGTGTTGAAAAGAAGTAGACATGGACTTGTCGATGTTGAAACACGTAGATTTTACGCAGTGAGACGCTGTTACCCCAACATTTAAAAACAGGATAACATCGACTTCCAGTGTTACAGAGCTCGCACCAAGCACGCAGCCAGCTGCAGGTTTCTGTGGTTTCGCCCCCTTGTCCCACAACAAAACAAAATCAATAAAAGCGGTCTCAAAAATGGCAGCTACGTAAATCCGCTCCGTCAAGTTTTTCTTTGTTGTTTGCTTTATCGATGAAAGGTTGGAATTAGAATGTTACAGTCGATAAATTCGCGACTTTTGAATGTGTTCAAATGTTGTCGTGTATCTGGGTAAAGGGGTCAATTTTGTGCCGAGGCAAAACTTCTATATTTGTTTTAATTACTTGTCGGCGCAGACACAAGTTTGCTTCATGCAGTGAAGATAACTATAAAACAGCCTCGTGTGGAGTAGCTCTTTGTTGCCTGTCCCGAAATCTCTTTCATGCAATTAACGCAAAGAGGATTAAGTATTTGAAAACGGATTCTCGAAAGGTAACAATGAACCAACCGCAGCGAGGCGTAAGTCTGTTAACTAAAGACTCATTCTAAAGAGGTCGATTAACCACCTCATTTCCAATAAGCTAGACACACGGAGAGAAACTTCCTTTGCAAACTGTCCGGCACGGTCATTGAAAAATTCTTTGAATCCTTCTGCTTTCAGATTTGTGTAAACAGAGCACCCATAGGTTGACAATCAAATAATGTCTCGTCAAACAATATTGGAACCCTTGAATTTTTTAGCAGGTACTGTCGAAAGGGGTTGCTTACTCACAGGCAGGTCAATGAACATACACAGTTACTTTGTTTGAAGCGAGCACGAATGCTCCTAAGAAAATAAAAGTTTGCTAGAGTTTAAAAATAACCAATTCTTAATTTGTGCTTCCTTTCAAAGAACCTGCCTTCGTTCTAATAATAGCAACAATTAACCTTGTACGTATGCGATAACTCGAATTACAGAAAAGAATGCGAAAAATTTCGCCGTTTTCCGAAACCATGGACAAACAGTCGTTTGCTGTGATTTTCGCAGCGTTCACTCACGTAAACCTAACCTCAAATTAAGAAAGAAAGGGAGAACAAAACATTCTTGTGGTCGAACTAAACAAAAAGGAAAACCATTTAAATGTCTTTGCGATGAGTTCACGCTCATGGCAAACAGAAAAAAAGCTAAATCAACTAACTTGGAATATCACAAAGAAGACAAATTATGCTAAAAACTACTTAGCGAAAGGAAATTAACGTTAATTTCGAACAATGCTTTGCAAAACAAATCAAGCGAAAAAAACTGATTAGACCTTTTCACGCAGAGGAAAAGGAGCTCAGTGTACTGCAAGCGATTTGGGAAGCGTGTGACTGCCGTAAAAAGCTGTCAAGTTTCCGAACAGAAGATTAAGACACCGTTTTTACAATAAGCATAAGGAAAGGCGACAGATAAGTAATAAACTCCAGTGTAAACAAGTTTTTACAATATAATTACACAATAACATAGCAGTTTTCGAACTGGTACCGTATTTATCTCCGTCTTCACCGATGGCGTCTACGCTCCTGTCTGCCTTGATCCTAACATGGCGGCCACTATTTCTCGAATACAACTGAATGAATCTGCGGAAAGGTAAACTTTTTGTGTCGCTTTTCATCTTCTGGTCCTTGTAAAAGTAGTCGAATACTCTCTTTTCTTCCGGTTTCTGGGAAGACGAAAGAAGAAGGAACGATATACTTAATAAGTTTGAAAATACGTGAGAGAAAATGCAAATGCATCTAAAGTTTTTTATTAGTTTCCTTTACCTGGCTTACCTGATGATTAAAACTGCTTTCCTGAGCGAGACCATCTGGCAATAACAAGCTGAAACAAGAAACATGACGTCAATAAAGGATTTGCTAGATTGTTAAAGTACAGCAACCGCTGTTTATTACTTAACCAAGTGAAAAATTGTTGATGCTACTTCAGGAAGGCGCCATTATTCATTTGACTAGGCGCTAAATTCTAATCTTAATCGATCTCGTCTTCAAAGGAAGCTTAAAATCGCTCTTCTTTTCAAAGCCTTGAAGTGCTACAACAACCAGCTGTGAATACTTACTGAAGCGCGAGGAGAGTTAACGCTCGCAGGAGATTCAACCCGAAAGCCATACTGCACTGAACTGAATGGCAGTGGCGTGCCGCGGAGAACCCTTTTATCATGATGCGTCACGATTACACACCCGTTACGTATACCGGTGAATTGCGCGCCTTTGGTACGGTGGGAAATCAGCGAGATTGGCCGCAAAGAACAATTAGGAAGTGTTAACGGAAATGTACGACAAGTGTAACCCACTCCTTCTCAGCGAAGGAAGGAACCGAGCCAGTGGTCTATCTAGGACGATTCAAAAAAACAAAACGAAGTCAGATTGCACATGTATAAACGACGGAGACACAAATCTTGCCCATTAATAAGGTGTGCCCCTGTACTTGCTAAGAACAATTAACTGTAAATGTAATTAAGATGCTTATCAAATCTTCTATCGTCGGCCGCTGGGTTTGACCTTTCTAGGTGTCAATCTAAGCTTTTTACGCCTTAATTAAATTTTAAATGTTGAATTGTTATGCACTGCGGTCGAGAGAGGCTCGATGACATGGGTATTAGACGAAAGTCTCTTGTGCCAGCGATTTGCGGACCACAGCGATCAAAGGGACGCGGGTGTTAAAACGCGAGTTCAGAGTAAATTCTTTCAAGCCCATTAGAGGCAGCAGCGGCGACATGAAGGGCTCGTGTGGATAACCTATCGATTAAGTCTCGTCTGTTATTGGGCTAAAAGAACAATATGTCAATAAAAGTCCCTGAAAGCGGCCGACTTATTTCAGTTAACAACTTGAAAAAAGAAGCGGATGTTTGGAAGATTAGATGACCGAGCGATATCAAAAGATTTTTCTTAGCTTCATTATTCAGCTATTTAGAGTTTGCGAGTTTGTTTTTCCTGCAGGCAACAAAAGCTACAAAGCTGTTATTTCATTCATTGCCTGCCACTTTTGTCGTACAGTTTTAGATTTTGACGGATTTAGGTCGATTAACATTTGTAACAAAGCAATTTAAAAGCGTGAAATGCAGTTAACCTGCCACTAAAGTGAAATACGAGATGGAGGATTATGTACAGTGAGATAATGGTTAGAGTAAATTAAAGCAGATAATAAAATGTCCAAATTATTGGCTAATATACAATGTGAACCAAACAAGTTACAGAATCCCACATCATTGCTGTGTTACAGCTCATTAAACTGTGTAAACAAAAAGCCAAAGAAAACCAATATCCTCTTTTTTGTCTTATCGAAAAGTGCTATCATCTGTGCGCGCGTGTCGCGGCCAACATTCCGTAAGAGGAAAAATTAGCCCTGAATTTTCCTTTGAACGTTCTTGAATAAGCTTGGTTAATATGACAGTTTACATTCCTTTCAGTGACTAGAAATGATATCTCGGAAAGCACACCTATGAGGGCCTCCGGGCGGCTTCTCTTACTGAAATCTAAAAAGGTGACAATCTGCACTTCCTTCCATCCTCTCGGAGTGCTACCTATAGCCGAAAAATCTCAAACCTGTACAAAATACCTCGAAGAATTTCCCTTCGGCAAACATGCATCTTAATGGTTGTTTGTCAGTTTCTTTGCAGTGGCTCTCGCCGCAGAAGGCTGCGACGTAAACTTAAGGAAATCGCCTCGCAGCAGTGACGTCACCGGGCTTCTAAGGTCGACTTTGGCCATGTAGATGATGTCCATAATTGATTTGCTAAGATTATAATCTGTATGTCTTTATTACTGTAATAAGGTGGGATGATTGCTGAGTTTATTGCACTCAATTTAGATGGTTTGCCTTACGTGAAACAAACGATGTTGTAGAGTTTTGTTGCCGATTGGAGAGTAACACAGAACTCGAATTAATTGGATATTGAGAGGTTTAATTTTATCTTCAAGTCAGTATAATAAAAGTACAGGGCGTGAACACTTATCTGACACAGGGAAATTTTAAACTTGGGCCTGTCTTGATTTCTCAGTGCTTATCACCGAGAAATGCCTTTGCAAATTATCCGGGTGTAGAACCTTTATCTTGTGCCGTTAAAAGTGAGAATTTACAGAGCTTGTCTCCTCCTGCAGTTTCACTGGCTCCTAAAGTCTTCTTCCACATACAATCTTGGCACCGGATTATCCGGGAGACGGTAAATCAATTGAAAAAGTATAGTTTTTCGAGAGATCGTGGTCTAATAGGATATCGCAAGGTATTAATGACAAAGTGGGGGAGGGGAGGGGTGGTGTCTTGACAAGGGAACCCGCAGTTAACCTGCTTACGAAAGAAAATCCTTTTGACGAAATATTTATTACCCCGTTGAAAGTGTTCTTTGTAGCTTGAGCTACTTTGGGGAAGCGCAAAATGTTAAGTAGTTACAACGTTTAAGTCATA
>Ga0126338_10004240_pt1 | contig 10145 bp, 6 predicted proteins | sample OrbCmetagenome_2_FD_92529 | JGI IMG/M metagenome (GOLD analysis project Ga0126338, IMG submission 92529) | Coral microbial communities from Petempiche,Puerto Morelos, Mexico - Orbicella C C metagenome | ecosystem: Host-associated > Invertebrates > Cnidaria > Coral | place: Petempiche,Puerto...
GGGGGGGGGGGTACTCACAGAAAAGTTGAGTGGGGTGTGCGGCCTACCTTTCAAAACCCTCATTTTCGATACCCTATTTATGACCTGACCAAAACAATCCAAAACTGTTGAGGCTGACAAGGTTGCCCTAAACATAATTTATGAAGGGCTTTTGTTGATCGGTGTTATCGATACTGATGAAAAAGAAGCTGCTTCTAAGAAACATTCCCAATTGAAAAAACCATACCCTATTCATAAAAACCATACCCTATTTATAACCAAACTGACTAAAATCCATACCCTTTGGGGCTGGACATACCTATATAGCCCATATAAGGGAGAACCCCTCCCGGGAAAGTGATATCAAGAACTAGGATTAATTTACTGCAAGCAAGCCACAGAGGTGTCCTGTGAAAGAAAAATCGTCGCGACTGTCATCATTGTGAGCTTTTCATTTCTGTAGTTTCTTAGACTTGAGATTTAATAAACTGGTAATTTTCATTTTATCCATTACAGGTGAATGCTTGTTGGTCAACACCCTGCAGGTGAAAGACCTCATGTGCAGTCAAACCGTATTTTCTTTGTGTCCTTGTCGGTCAAATGTGCCTCAATGTGCGTCAATTTTGCACTTAACGCTACAACTTACCTGTACCTGAAAACAACAGCAGCAAGCTGAAATTTCTCACCATATATCTCCTTCGACTGAACTTCAATATCCACGAGTTGGCCAGATGAACAAAATTCTGCGGTGTAGTGAATGCCTACAACACAAGCTTACTTCCCCTTGGTCTCACAGAAATATTCAAAAAAGATATGTATCAACAGAGTTAGGGGCCTGGCTACACGACAGGACACGATGAGGGAAACGCCCGGGAACGAGGTTGTAACCTAGCTTATTCGATTAAGATGGCTGGATATTGGCCAAGTTCTCTTTTTGCAAGTTTATGGACCTCGACTGCCTCTTAGATACAAATTAAGTAGGGTCACGAGTTATTAACAAAGTCGAAGTGTTAATAAATAATATTTACTGCTTGTACGAATGTTTCCAGGAGGAGTTTCGCGGGAGAAGTTTCACTGCTCCCTCGGCAATTTCTGCCCATACCAGCCCGAAGTTTTATGACATGTTTTGGCGCAGAGTCTGCCGACAATGTTGGTCTGATTTTCGATTGACAAACTCAAGCGTTTGTTGATCCCATTACATCCACGAGATCTCAGTCATGCGACTCTTTGTCAAAAAAGGATCAGCTGTTACACCGCGGGAGAGAGACGATTAACAACTGGCCCCAAAATAAAAATGCAACCGTGTCGATCGTAAACTCACCTTTATTAGACTTCTTCTATATGACCTTGATCTTATTTAATCTTATATAAACATACCCATGTGAAATCCATATACATTACTGCACAAGAAGCTCCAGATCCCACTCCTTGGTATGTTATTCACTGATGTATTAAGATCGGAAATCAGAAACTAGCTAGTCTAGTCAAACTGTACATGAGGTGGTCGTTATAGGAGTTCAGCCCTTCGGCAAAAACCAAATGCATCATCATACTAAATCTAGGAGCAGTGATACAATTAACAAATCGAATGTGGTTTAGCGTTGTCTGTACTCTTATCGACAACGAGTACGCGTCATCACTGGGGTCAAAAGTTTGTGGACTCACAAGGCGCAGCCGAGTGAGTCCACAGCAAATTTTTACCACGGTGATGACACGTATCGTTGTCGATAAGAGTACAGACAACACTAAACCACATTCGACTTGTTTTTTTACCACAATATCAACTAATAAAGAAAATGTTGGAAGGAAAGATCGCGTGACGGGCCATAGACTACGAGTAGTTCCTCTTTCGCTTAATCCGTCGTGGGCGACGCGAAAGAAAACCGCGAGAAAAAAATGGCATTGCGTGACACATTGGTCACATGGCCAAATAATGACTTGGCACAATAGTGCTTTGTAGTAGCCGTGAAGCTCGTTTGTAGTTTTATATGCATTCGCTAAATCTCCCACGAATTGTTCTGTGAGTTGAAATACATTTAGGAGTGACTAAATCTGTTTCATGATTTGCTGCTGTTGTTGGTGGCGGTGGTGGGGGTGGATTATTTTATTATCATTATTATTATTATTATTATTATTATTATTATTATTATTATTATTATTTTGTCATGCATATAACGTTACCTTCCGTGACCAGAGATTTATGCTTGTGATTTTGTCTTAAAATTTATCCAATTTTACCAAACTCCGGACTGGTTTCTAGCATCCCTCCACTTGAATTTGGGCTTCAATTCTTGACTTCAAGAGTGTTATTGACCTTCTACGTTACTATAAGCCCTCTCAGAGACCTTCAAAGCTCCATTAATCTCGCCACTCTATCAATGTCTTTTCTTTGGAACAGAACACGCTCCTCGTTTCCGTTGAGCCCACCCGTCGCCCGTTAATTGCTTTATCAGTGCTTGCTGCTGTTCGATGATGCCGAAAGAAGGGTGCTAATACGCGTCTGCGCGTATGAGGGTAGAAATGCTATATTTTTTTTCCCCCGAGTACCCTGTTAACAAGCGCAGGAAGGGTAATCTCAGCGCTAGGATTACTCTCAGGGTCAAAGAAAGCCCGGGTTTCCAAGCAAATCACAGGCAGGGTTTCCTTACCACCCCGGCCCGGACAACTGGCGAGTTCGATTTTCATGGCTATGCTGCTCGTTTGCTGTTACATTTCTATTTTCAGCGTCATGAAAAGTTGTCATGTTATATTCTTGCTAGACAACGACAACAAGTTAAACACGGCCCTGCAATTCAATTCAGCGCATGCTTAATCAGTGCGGCTTGTGAAAAGGAAATTGATTCGACGAAGAAGATTAAGAGCAAAACCTGGCCATACAGATCAGTAGTCAAGCGAATGGAAGAAAAAATTCAGAATTAATTAAAATGTTTTCATGATGTCCATGATCCTTGCTCTCGAAGTGATTAAGGTGATTTGTGGGGCTACTTGTGTGAAGGCAAGTTAGAATTATTTATCAAGCTTTAAAAGCATTGTGCTTTGTGGAAGAACTGATCATTAACCGCATTTCTCACTTTCTCTCAGACAACGGGACATAATTCTTCAGCTCTAGATCTATATTTCGCAGAAACTTTGCGTCCTACTGATCGATTTCCTAGAACTCGCTAGAGTGCGAGCGGTACGTATTTCCTCTGTGGGGGTGGGCAGTCTTTGGTATGGGGGTCCACAGGATACTTTTTTCCTTCGAACGAGGAGCAGACTACAATCATGATATTCGCGCTTTTTCGTCTCCTTGATTTCCACTTCTCAGTCGACGAACCAGAAGACCGAACACACGCAGTCTACGAACAGATAGCCACCGTCATGGCTGTAAGCTGTAATTACCAGTGTGCTGTCCGTGTATGATTTTCGACTTCACACGCTGACGATCCGGCGGCTGTGATGAACCAGGAAAATGTTGGACAGTAAAACCTCAGACACAAAGAACGTCCAGTTTAATATATAACTTAAAAATCCACCCATGGAATCGATAGTTTTATATAAGTAGAGATGACGAGTTGTCTAAAGCTTGGCCATATGCTATCGGGTAGCCTGCGAACAGGCTCACCTTTAAGTCACACTCAGGAGCGAAGAGCGTTTGCTCACCCAAACGTGAGTCTCGGGCGGAAACCTGCTTTGATAAGTGAAATTATCATACAAGACAAATGACCTGTCAATCTTAGCAAAAATCCTACTTTTTTAAGCAATTAAACTGAAGCCTGTTTGAAAGAGACTGCTCATTGGCCAGTTAAATGCTGACGTTGTTGTGAAGCAATGAAGGTAGGTATTTGATGGGAACACGTCGGAACTCAACTTCATTCGGTGACACCCGTAGCAGAGGTAAGCAGAGGTTATTTTGTACCATGTTTGATAAATTTGCGTAATCATCAGCACGAGCACGAGCCACAGTGGATATGTCTTGTTACAGTTTCTTTGCTCTTCAATTAGCTTTTCTGTCAGTAGTGTTTTCCTGTTCAGTCTTCGAAAAGTTCGTTCTCTGACATTTGATTATTAGCTGAGACTTTGTAGACGATCTTTTCGCCCATAAAGACTGTTGCTTCGATCAAATCACTGCATTTCATGTTAGCATCATATAAGTCAACAGTACTGCATTTATCACATAAATTTGTATCTCCTTTTTTTGGCTTTTCGTGTAAATTTGTTGGTTGTATTAAACCTCCTATTCCTTCACAGGCAAACGAAATAAAGGACCGCGTGTCTTTGACGGTATCAAAACAGGTCAAAACCTTACTTGATCGTTCCGCTTCTCAACGAGGTAAGTTCGGCAGTAGCCATGCATGCTTTTAGTCTTACTCGTTTGGAAAAGTTTTTACGGATAGCAATTATTAAGTAGTAACTCTGTCGAATTTCCATGTATTTCTATAAGTTTGACTCGTTTCTTAATACAGAGGCACGTGTAACAAGGAAGCTAAATGCGATTGATAAATGATTGATTATATAAAGCATGTGAATATAGACCTTTATTTTTGGAGTGTTAGTGATGAAACTTTTAACATTCACTTATAAATATGTGCCTTTCTTTTCTGTTTTGTTTCCGAATTCTACTGTTCCCACCCGCTGCAAAGAATGATGAAAATGGCTAAGAAGCGAAATACCTGTTTCAGCTCAAAGAAGAAATATAATAAACTCCACAAACTGATTGATCATGAATTGCTCGGGGTGATCTCTCAAACAGCCTACGTTTAATTATTTGGGCAAATTTTTCCTGAATTCATAGCCGAGATGAGTTCATGATTAATACCAACGTTGAATGGCACACACGACTTGGTTTTTGGCCACAAATAGTCGACTTAACTTTCTCCACGATAACAGGAATATTTCATTGTAAACAAACGAGAAGGTGCCAACTACATTACAGTTACTAATACGCACGTTTTTGTCTTCCTCAGATGGCCTCCAGTATTTGTGAAAGTCTGCTCAGTAAAGCCTGGAGATCGTACGCTAATGATCTTGATAAAGCACCTCACGCTGAAGGCATTTATGCCATAGCCTTCAAGGGATCTGCAGATGTTCGGTACATCTACGTCGGACATTCCCAGGACATAAGCAGGCGGCTACAGCAGCATAAGAGTCAAACATTGGCGATTGACGAGTTTATAAAGGAACAGTTCAGAAGTAACGGTGGAGAAAACTTACGATTCAAATGGGTAGAGGTGACAGATGGCAAATGTGCAGAAGGAGAATACCTTAAATGTATGCAAAAAAAGCTCGGTTATTGGCCAGAGTATAATAAAAAGCAAGGAGACAAATGTAACTAGGTCTCGCCAAGAACTTAAATATTGTACGCAAGCCTCCAAGGAAAGCTTGCGATAGTAATTCATTTTTGACGGTTATTCATTGTTTTTAATCACAAGCCTGATCTGAGACTTAATAAACTTGTGATTTTGTCCATTACAGCTGACATGTCTTTATTCAGTCTCATGTGAGTGTTGTTAAACAACCCTCGGTGATTATATGTAGTACGCACAAGTGCATTTGTTAATCGTATCTGGTTTACTCCCTGCTATTCATACATACAGTGTAGATACTTTTAAGTCAACTTGATTTAGCTAGCCTATTAGCACTACTGTTAGTGCAATTGCTCAATCATTTCCTAACTGCAGACATTCATTTTTGGACTGATCCTTCATCAAAGTTGAGGGACTAAAATCCTTGAATGAGTTTCATTGACGAATTGTCACCCCGTATGCAATTCCCAGTGGCTCGGTACTGAGTTCTGCCATGACTCTCGAGACAGTTTAGCACAGAACCTCGCTGGCATCAAACATTTTGGTACACTGACGAGGCTAACCACGTTTTTCGATCTCACTCTATCCACAAAATGTCAGTGTAAATCTTTAGCTCGCAGTCTTATCACAAATAATTGAAGAGAGATTCGCAACTCGCCTAAATAAAAGGAAAAAGAAATTGCAATCATTTAAGCTCACATTTAATCCTCGTCCATGTGATCTTGATCCTGATAAAGGTTTCTTCCACTTGTGTGGAAAGAAAACAAGCTCTGTCCAAATAGACTACCACACAGTAACTCTTTGTAGTTGATATTCGCAAACGAAAATCAGAAATCAAAATTGAATCAGTGTAGACAAACTGTGTATGACTGAGTTGGGTCTTTATACTGAATTCGAGTCAGCGAAAGAAATCAATATGCACACTTAAACATTTCTAAGAAATCAAACACTGTGACCATTTCCTAGAAAAGTAGGCAAGAACGGGGCATTCTGCCAGAATCCAGAAAGAATGAATACAATGCAGAATGTTATCGGTATTTTCTTAAACGATCAATCTCAAGTACTAATATTAATATTAGAAAAATGACATAATTTGGAAAGTATGTGCTAAGCCAGCAATTTCGGTTTCGAGGGGAAAAGTCCCATATTTGCGATAAAATAATTTCATAAACAACCTGCAGAAATTGCGTTAACAACAATACACAAATGAAGATGTTTATGAAGGAAAACCCCTTTACTTTGTTTATAAAAGCTTTTAGAGTTGGGAAATATCCCGTTGCTGATTGCCCAATCAGATTTTATCACATTTTCTTATTGGTTAGAAAGTCGGTGTAAACTGAAATAGACGTGACGTCATGCAGTCTATGTAACTTTGGAGCAAGAGGCGCGAAATTCAAATCAGCGAGAAAACTTCTATTCACAAGATCAGTAAACTGTGCTTTAAGAGAGGTGAGATAAAGTTTCTTGATTCGAGTTAACCCTTCGTATATTTTAAGTAGAGCTATTATAGTCTGGCAGTTGTTAAAGCCGACAACTGCAATCTCGTGCCACGAGGTATCAGTACCTGTAGTCAGACATGCAATAAATCTGGTAGACTGTTCACAGCCCTCTATTTTCTCGTATTTTTATTCGATCGTTGAACGCGCTGGTAGAATCGCGAGAGAACTGGACGCCGCACCAAACGGAAGATTCTTCTTGTTCGCGTCGCTCGCAAACCCGACCAAACACCCCCGCGCGCTTCACGATCGCTTCGCTCGCTTTTTCTTTCGCGTGCGTAAATAGAGAGACCGTGAACAGTCTATAAATCTGGCCGTGAATTATGATACCTTCTGGCCGTGAAATGATTTGGAAGTAGATCGACCTCAGACACGTACAGTAAGTCAGTAAAACAGCTGAACTTCTTGGTAGTATATTTTCACAGTTCGACACAGTTGTAATCAGTTTTTGAAAAACAGAAAACTTGCGTCTTAACTGAATGATCAATGAAATCATGTCAGTGCGCGTCTTCTACATGATTAATTCAGTTTAAAAGACTGTGGCTTGTGAGCGACTTGGCCATGAAAACTGTATTTTTTCTCTTTCTAGACATCAAGACACCAGATTCACGGTTGCCTTCTTCGATTGCCAAAGTGAACAGAAATCTTACTGAAAGTGAGAACAAATAATCAGTTTCTTTGCAGTTGCTTTCTCGTCAAATACCATTGAAGAAACTGGTTAGAGTGTAAAAGTCGACATCGAGCATATCTTAAAAAGATTTCAACTTTAACCAACGTCAACGGGCTTTATTTAGTTTATTTGTGTTTTCTATTTGCCATTGCGAGGAAGCTCAGTACAAGGACTTCTATACTTATGCCTTGTGTCACTTATTCCCAAGAAGATAAAATATCTTTCAGTAACAGCTGAGCTGGATGTTTGTTTCATCTTGGTTTCCATGAACTTTTTCTGAAACGTTTTCCGTATACCGTTTATATTCCCCCGGATATAAGTACTCTCGTTTATAAGCCAATTTAAAACCCCTGATGAAGCTGTATAAACCAATTTTACAGTATTCCTATTTACAAAAAATATCTCGGTATAATCACGTGCTTGAGGTTAAGACCGCGTGTTCACCAATGATAATTAAGTTATTTATGCTCCTTGCTGGATTTTTCCTTTGGTGGGAACTTTACCTCCCATCCTACAGGCTTCGCTAAAAATTGGAAGTCTGGAAGTTTTGAAGTGTGATAAATGGATATGGTTGAGGGAGTCTAGGTAACGAGACCAGGTTTTTAGAGCAATGGAACAAATTTGTGCTAAGCTGTTAAACGACGCTTGAGACCTTATAAGTTGTCTTCAGTCAAGAGTGTTCCAGGAATTTATGTCATTAGTGTAAAACGAGCAAGAGGAATAAAATACGTACCTCTATACGGGCAGATCAAAACACGTGAAGATACGATTACAACAAAATAAAACGAAAACGACACAGGCTATTAGCAAGCGAGTGGCAGCCATGTTTAAACAGCACTAAAAGTCCCAACTAAGGATCAAGAACGTCAAAGACGAAAGGCAGAAAAGAAAAGAAGCAGAATATATTCGATGCCCGGCGAGAAATATAGGATACCGCCCTGTGCTGAATAAACGCGGAGAAGACCGGTCCGCTGACGAAAATAAGAGGAGGACTGAGCACAAGTTTATAATGAGTAAACTGTTAGCTAACGAGTAACCCACCTACAGTTTTTGTAAGTTGGCTACTCTATTGATCAAACTAAAAATAGTGTTAGTTTGTTTAAATATGCAAAAGATATAATAACTACCATGTCATAAACTTTTCAAGTAGGTTTAAGGCCTGATTACAAGAAGGGAAGGTTATCCTAGCAAGCGGGTTAACCTTAGCTGGAGGGCAAAAGATAGCCCGGGTTTACAAGCAAAATTTCACAGGTACGGCAACCCTACAATCCGGGACAACTTAATGCGCGGTTACACTCAAAGGGTCTGGAGACAATTAGAAAGTTAACCCGGATAGGCGGGTTAACCCTACCTGGAGTGTTTACAAGGGAAAAAGTTAACCCGCCTGCCAGGGTAACCCTAGCACGCAGAAAGGGTAACCCGCCTACCCGGGTAATCCTGGCTGCCTTGTAAACACGACGAAGAAAGAAAGAGGAAACGTGTGAGAGCTAGGGTAACCCGCTTGCTGGGGTAATCTGTTTGAGAGGGTAACCCTCCCTCCTTGTAAACAGGCCCTTAATTTCGCACCACCACTGCTCATTATTAGTGATCATATGCATTGGATTTTTAAAAGCGCAAGTCTGACCATTCCTTAAAACAATTGTTGATGATATGGGCTCCTGTTCTATTTTATTTCAATTACCCTCCTCCTTCCCCACCCCAGCAAGTATCACTGATTATTCTGTTACATTCCATGATAAACCAAGCATTTCCTTCTCTGGAGGATGACTCTAATTTCTTTTGCTAACGTTCACCTGTCAAGTTTTTGACAAATTTGTCTGCTTGGTATGTGATAAAATTGATGTTTTAGGTCGCGCGCATCAAAATGATGTTAACAGATTTAGATTGATTCTCCGACGATACTTGTAGGAGGCTCGAAAAGCGACAAAATTTGGATGTTGGTGTGTTTTTAAAACAGTAATTTGATTGAGATAACGGGCGAAACTATTGAATAAAATGAAATAAGTAGTTGGGAATAAAAGGCTCACGTTTAGAGGAGAAATACCTTAGGCCCTGGAAACGAGGTTGAGCTTGGTCATAAACCGAAGAATAGTAAGAGTCATAAGCTGTGTTCACAGCAAAGCCGAAACGTGATTAAAGTAAACCATGTTTCGCCTAAACATGTTTGTTATTGCATTGTTCACATCAGATGTCGGTTTCAAACACGTTTCATGCATGGTTGTATGATTTATTCTGTTTCATGGTACTCGCATAAATGTTTTACGCTTCATTAAGTTTCGCGGCAATGTTCTCCACAATATTCTGCTTTTTACCCATCGCCGATAATTGCCGTTGTACTTCTTTATCGGCCCATATTTCAACTAGACATTTGGCCTCATAAAAGACCCAATTTTGGTTCGTTTCATAACGAAACATGTTTCATTCGTGATCAGACTAATCATGTTTCGGCCTAGTATGGACACAGCTATAGAAAAGAAAAATCACTGCCATTGTCATCATTGTGCGATTTTCATTTCTGTAGTTATTACGAGTTAGCTTAAACTTGAGATTTAATAAACTGGTAATTTTCATTTTATCCATTACAGTTCGTTGGTCAACACTCAGTGCGGATGATAGACCTCTTGTGCAGTCAAACTGTATTTTCTTTGTGTTCTTTTCAGTCAAATGTGCCTCAATGTGCGTCAGCTTTGCACTTATCACTACAACTTACATGTA
>Ga0126338_10004241_pt1 | contig 10144 bp, 7 predicted proteins | sample OrbCmetagenome_2_FD_92529 | JGI IMG/M metagenome (GOLD analysis project Ga0126338, IMG submission 92529) | Coral microbial communities from Petempiche,Puerto Morelos, Mexico - Orbicella C C metagenome | ecosystem: Host-associated > Invertebrates > Cnidaria > Coral | place: Petempiche,Puerto...
AAATAACCCCCCCCCCCCCCGGGCTCTGACATTTTCTTATGGGGCGAGATCGAGAACTTCAATCTTCACAAAACGATGCAAAATATACCGTGAAAACAACTGATAAATATTTTCTTAAATACTATTACTACAACCTTAACAGTTTTTATGAGAACAATGGAAAAGGAAGCCACATCATGACACTTGGATCGGCGGTCCAAAAATCGAATCGTCGCACGTGTGCTGAGGAGTGTGGCAGACCTTTTATTAATAGGATAACACATGAACACGAATTAAAGTTTATCACTTATTCTTAACAAAATTACAAGAGACTAAGCAGTGAATTAACTAAAATACTTTATTTTCAACCTACTATCAAACTGAACAATGAACAAACTGCTCAGTCATTCCAGGACGGCGCGAAGAAACATCTTGGAAAATGAGACATAGCAGACACGGCTATACTATCTTGGAATTTCGAATTGGAAAATAACTTCAAGAATATGTAAAAACTGACTTATTTAACCTGCATGTTCTTTAATTATTTGCTGGTTCCATCTCGTTCATATCCACGTGTATTGTGAATAAGATTAAAACGCTTTTTGACGGCTATAGACGACTGACGGCGACTTACGAACGGTCGAAATGATTTAAAATCAAAGTGGCGTTTCTAGGCACCATTCAAATCTGGTAAAGTGACTAGAAATGTGCTTTCCTTTGCTTATTTTTCTGGTACTTCGTTCAATGTTATTGTTTTTGTCGTATCTCATTGGAAATCCGTTCGAAACTGGACAACTTGTGGTATCCAATGTCCCCACCAAGGGGCGAAGCCTCTTAAGGCCATCCTCTGTTATGCGCCACGAACAACTTAGGTTAACCTCTGTTAGCCTCCCGTACTGACCTTTCAAAATACCGGCAGCCATCTCAAGAAGAATTTCATCATTCAATGCCTTTCCACCTCCTATTGAACACAGTCCTAAATACTCCAAGCTTGGGATCTTTGACACCCTGCGCAGGGTTAACTTGAGGCCGACTGGGGTGATCAGCGGACACCACCCCAACTCAAGAGAAGTCAAGAAAGTACTGTCCCACTTTATGCTTTGAAGAGTTTGGTCGTCTATGCTGATGCCGTCGAGTGTTAAAGCCTTAAGACGAGTACAAGACTCCAGAAACTCTTGAACAGAACTGCCCGTCAGCATAGGACATCTGCGCACTCTCAAAACTTCCAACTTGTTACAGCGCGCGAACAGAGCCAAGGTGTTTTCCTTCAGTAAGCGGCAGTGGCTGAGATCCAGCACGCGCAGGTTGTTCATGCTTTCAATGGTTGCTTCCAAAATTCCACCCTCAAGAAGGGTGTATAGAAAAGCGTCACAGAGTCCTAGACTTTCGACTTTGCTGAGGTTTGAGGCGATAACTCGAAACACGCCGGGGTGGCCTTGTGAAAATCTAATATCAAGGCAATTGAGTTTCCCTGGGAAAATCGCACTTTGTTCTGAGTTATGCCTCTGAATGTCTCTGTTTGAATCAGTCGTAAAAGTTACACTTTTCAGTTTCAAAACCCGCAACTGTCTGCAAGAAATAGCAAGGGTGTTAAGATTTCCCTCTGACACGGTAAATCCACTCAAATCGAGGCATCGTATTTTGTTTGAAAATCGTTTGAAAATGAGCAGTTCCAGTTTTGCAGGATCGTTCAGACGTGAAGCGAAGCTCCTCAGATCAACATGCCTCCACAGGGACCGATCTAATGATAGTCGGTAGCACATTCGGGAAACTCGAGAAAAGCGGAGCAAATCTTCAGGGGAAAGAAAACTTAAAATCTTTAAGAGCATTTCTTCGTGTAGGCTAAATACCGGTGGCGTAGCGTTAGCTGTAAAACCTATTCTTGCAGTTACATGTCCGGCAAATGTCTTTGTTTGCTCCCACGAAGTCTCTGTGCTCATGACATTTAACACTGCGGTAACAAGTCTTGCAAACATATTCGCCATTTCGAGTACAATAAGAACGGTGTGTCAACAACATGCTTTTCACGAAAAAAACATATCTGACTGTATTTTTATATGCTCATAAACAGCAACACCGTTTATTATCAGTAATTTACTTATGACAGCTCGTTAGAGGTTTCCTGTATTTTATTTCACGCGAACGAACGTGACTTTAGCTTGAAGTTTTGTGTCTTTAAAATCTAAACGAGTAGCTGTTATCAGCACTTGTGTGCATGGTACTCAAAATAAAATCTACAATCTATTTGCATGAAAACTGCAGAACTGACGAAAAACAAACCCAACTTCAAAAAAATAAAACAAAAAACAGTTGATGTTCTAAGCAAATTTTAATTCAGGCCCTGAAGCCATTTGTTGAGTACAACCCAATTACCACGTACCACTACAACTAAATAAAAAGGCCTCTTGTGTATTAAACTTTTGTTTCTTGCTTAGACGTGCGTCTTATTTTTCTCCAAAATTCTTTGTGTTAAAATCCTACCTCAGCTCATATAAATTATTTGGAAAACCAGTTGAGCACCTGAATGAATCAGCAAGATTTGGTCACGAAAAGAACATAATACCTCGTGAACTACGAACGGAAATTATTTTATGCTGGGTTGGATTTCAGACCCGTGAGGTCGAAAGAAGTGTGCGTATGTCCGCTAGGGAAAATAAGCAGGAAATACGTATAGCCTCTTGTTTTGTATCTGTTAACTAGATAAGTTTCTTGTAACGTGTTCTAAACCTGCTGAGTCACTTTCTTCTCCAAAACGGTGGATTTTCCTATTGAAGCCTTTAAACAAGTGTGAAGCTTCTGAACTCTTGACTGTGGATCGTGTCGCCATAGGAAGAAACTAAAACTGATATAAACAGTGTGTTTAGAGGCTACATAAGCAGTTACTTTATTGATACACAAACGTTATACACGTTCAAGATGAATGACAAACTTCTAATTGAAACACTTAAACTTTCCTCCCGTAATTGAATTACTAGACTCATAAAGTGGATCAGGTTATGCCAGAGGTACATAGTGTATTGACCTCAACTGAGTCCCGGCCCTTAGCCGACTAGCTAGTTCTTAACGTGTGAAAAACCACACACAACGTTTAATTCTTTGCCCTGGAAATGTCAAGCTAGCCCGCAAGCCAGTCAGACATCAGAAGTCTAGGTTCAGTGGGGCAGGCGTTCATTTTGTTACCGACAGAGAATTCTATGAACTTGAAGAAATATTTATTTCGTTTAAGGCTTAGCTTCTTGGTATGTGTCGTCAGGACCCACGTTTCTTCTCCTGAAAACCATGTCAGTGCAGCTGTTTCGAGAGTTAGCAACGAGTGACACAAGAATCCTAAAACTTTAAGTTTTCGTCGTCCAGTTTTGCACTTTCCTTATAGCTATTTATTCATTTTTTCACACAGGGCCCACGTTTGATAGCAGTTTCATCTGATGGTCACCCTGTATAAACAAGAATTTATTGTTTTTATTAGAAATGGAAAGCCAAGACCGATAACACGCGATATCCAAATTTTCCGAATCTAAGCAAGAATTGATTTCATCTCGCAACTAATAGAATACATGCACTCATCAAAATATTTTGCAACACCTTACCACTGTTTTACAGGGTGAACCCTTCAATCGAACGTTTCTGCATGTATCAACTAAGTAACTGCAAAAGACGCATTCAGTATTGTTTGGAACTACAGTACAAAGAAAGTCTATCATTGGGCGGGGGGCGTGATGCAACAGGCTCTAATGTTTAGACAATTTTCAAGCTGAAAATGTTCAAGCTGCTTTTGATTTTGTGATTTTTGTAAATAACAGTTATATTGAGTGCAGCTGTTCACGCAGACACCTCGATTCAAAATGTACTTGTACACGTGCAAGCTGCAGTATCAGGTGATGACAACAATTGCGGCTTGTTGATTCACACTGTACACACACGGTACAACAAATGGAAACTGAACTGATGTAGCTCTCACCTTAAGTTTCTTCTAAATAATGGCTAGGTCAGGAGAACTAGCTAACCACGTTAATTTACCGTATGTAACGAAGTGAGACGTTCTTCCAAATTTTTCCCAACTGAATTTACGACAAAAGCAGCCTTGTTTTCAGGGTCCTCTCCTTCCTCTAGAGAGAGACAACCCCGGGAAAGATTGTTCAGAAGCGCAGCTAAGGGGGTCCTGGGTTGCCCGTGACACCCCCCCCCCCATTTTGTAAGCCTTTTTTAAGCAAACAACCTGCAACAGGTGGCTAAAACCACATGACAATCTGGTGAGTACTCTCACTTTGACACAGTGTGACCCCCCCCCCCCTTGAAAAATCCTGGCTACGCCCCTGTCGTTCAAACAACCTTGTTGTTATTTTTAACTCTTCTCGAATAGTTTCCGAGTTTTATGCAATAAAAACCAGCGCGATGCTCATTTGTACTCCGAAAACTTGTCGGACCAATGTCAAGGTGCAGTCAGAAAACATGTTGACCGGCGATTTTGAGGACAAAACACAAGGGTTCAGAAATCTGTGACGAGGAACGCTTGTCAGGTCAACTTTGGCAAACGCAGGTCGAGTTTTTGGTCAACTGCAACACATTCCGAACATTCCGCCAGAAACGTAGTGGTGTGATGGCTGTGCATAAGGCTCTACTTCATAATTAGATTATCCCCTCTCGATTTCCAAGAGGATATAGTTGATGACTTTAAAATCTTTTCTTACCGAGACTCAATCGGTAATGCCAGGGAGCTTTTTATGATTTTAAATAGGCAGAACTATTAATCCTGATGGTCTTAAGGCATCCGTGAAGAAAAGTATTAGCTAATTTGCTGTTATGCTATTTCATTATTTTCTTTTACCTTACCTTTAATTTACACTGTCAATCAGTTTAGTTTCACGATTTAATTTTACGTCTCATGACGGTCAATTTCCTCTCTTGAGTGATCTTGGGAATTGAAATATCCAGTGATATTTCTAAATCTTTCTCGAAACATTGGAGAAAAGAGAAAAAACTGCCATTTTGTAGGCGATATCCAGTCTGATGATCTACACGAAGCTCAGCCAATCACAAGGCAGCATTTACGTTGGTATACTAGTAGAATATTCTCCGTGATTGAGTGTTTCACTATTATGCTAATGCTCTATGCTCCAAAAAATCTTACCATTATGCTCGAAAGGCGTCACTATTATGCTTCAGTATGCTCACATAAAAAAAGGAAAACGGTTAATATTTACCCTTAACGCTCATTATAACGAAACAGGAACAACGCCTTAATGCAATCGTCAATTGCTTTAGCTCGGTCATGATTGCAAAATTGGTTTTCTAGTGGCCAAATCACACAGAAAACTCACTCTGATGCAGCAGAAGAGGGCTGACGCTGTTGGCTTGAGTTGTGTAGTCAGACGACTGGTGCCCAGATTCCTCTTGGCCTGCCCAAAGCCCATAACAGTCAGCCAGTTCCCGCTCAATTGTTTTGCCTATTACGCTCAAAATAAATCCGGCGCGTGTAAAACCCTCGTCCATGTTCGCTTGAGCTTTTACAACTAATTTGTTACGACATTTTTAGTCTTGTAAGAAGGCAAAAAATATCATTTTAGATTTTACTATACTGTTGTGGGCAAGGTGTAGTTTGTTTGTTCGTTGTGCCAATGTACAGACCATTGCAATGTGTTGAGGGATCGGGTAGCCAAATGGACATTTCACTCATTTAAAGTATTCTTGGACACGACGCTGCTTTTCTTGCTGCACTTTTAAGGTGGCTCCCTAGAGTATCAACGAGCACCTTCCCTATAGAGCGCGAGTTAGAACAGGAAACTTCAATTCTCTCTAAGTTTTCCCTGTAGAGATTTACCAGTATGGGCACTGTTAAAATAAGACTTCGTTTTTGGTTGTCAATTTTCGGACTAAGGCTGTTACCATGGCAACATCTCATCTAATAAGAGGCAGATATATTCCTCATTTTGGCCTAAACTCCTTAATATTTATACTTTCCTTCGCTGAAATTCTTTCATACTTTGCCACATCATGGAAATGTTGCCTGACATTTTGAATTGGTAAAAAGTCATGGTTATTCAGACGATTTTTCCAATATTCTGTGATTTGTAATTCTTCTAAATATAATATATTTGCTCTAACAGATTTTAACAAAAACAGGGTATTTTATAGGAATTGTATGTTACAACTGAACCAAATTTTAAAAAAATTGACCGAAGGTAACGCGAGAAAATTCAGTCAGTTTTGCCGTATTGCGATACTTTTGACATTATCATGGTACGTTCTGAACGTTGTTGAACAGAAATCCGTTCTTGACATAATAGCGAAAACAGTAATCGCCACTCCCAATAAACGTTCAAACACGCTGTCGACGCTGTCACGAGTTTACAACATTGGAAGAGTGGGGAAGAGCGCGAAATGTGCGGACTGCAAATAACGCTTCAAATTTCCAATTACGCTGGAAGAGAGGTTTGTTTTCGGGCAGTGTCTCAAAAACGTTTGTCCCTGCTCGTAGTTTTAACAGGAACAAAAGTTGTTGAGACACTATTATTCAGCGACTGCCGAGGTACTGAGTCGCTGCAGATGGCCCTAACACTAAAGCAGCAGATACCTCGAAGATACTGTTCGCTCAATTGGAGACGATTTACGCTAACTGGTGATATCTTTTATTCTCCTCACCTGTTTGCTAACAGTGAGTAGATATTGGAAATGGAAGTAAGATTTTGATCAGTGTTAAATTAGGCACTAAAGTTTTGGGTAATGAAAAAAAAAGTGCTATGAAGAATGGGCACATTTAACAAAGGAACTTCACGGAAGTTGACGAAAACTACAAGATATAAGTATCAATTGGTTAATAGCACGTCATGAATTAGTCACAAAACGCAGCCAATACATAAAATCTCCCATTTATTTATTTACCAAATATTATAAATACACAATCTTTTTCTTGTACTTGGTATACAGACCGGTCGGCCATCTTGAGGAATAAGGCTTGAAATCTTGCTTGTTGTGGCCTGCAAGAGAGAAAGGCTGACAAAGGAGTGTAGTCAGGATCAGCAACATCAGCAGCGTCCACATACGGCACTTCATCTTCTCGCACAACCGCTACACACTTGCAAAGCAGTTTAATACTACTACTACAGTACAATACTTACGGCTGATGATATACTCGCAAAAGTCGACGCGAGTTCTACGATAGTTCTTCTAGTATTTACAAATGAATTAAAACAGACAACCTAAACATATCTCTTGACTTGACCAGACCAGGAAACACCTAGTAGCAAATATGAAGTGGGCCTAATCGAAGGCAAAGCCTACTGCATATTCGCTTAACTGAAAGTTAATTGATATTTCCTAACTAATCGACGACTTGTCGGGTCGAAACAAGGGGGCCCGGGACGGGACGGGTCTGTTCAGCTGGCGCCGACGACTCCTTGGGACTGCTTACAGTCGATCTTGCTTCCATCTGCGGTGAAGACAACGCCTAGATCTTGTAAGAACTTCAGACACTGCTCATCTTCAGTGAAACCTAACTCGGATTCAACGAAGGAGACAGCTACTGAGGGGCGGTACCTACAGCACAAACAGCACAGCAGGAAGAGGTACACAGGGGCAGGACAGAGAAAAACGGAAAGAAAGCAAAATAACAACAAGTTAGAACGTCATAATACAAAAAACTGGTAAGTGTAAATTTACCCATCTTTAAGAATTTTTTCACGATTTCTTACGGCTACATAGACCTGGAAATTTGCACGTGAAATGAACCAGATCAGGAACACTCGTTTGTGACCATCATAGCACCTCTATGGAAACAGCATAATTTTCTACAGCTTAAATATCCCGTGATTTCCAGGCCTACATCTACAAAACTGAAATTCCATGACCAAGGTGAAACCTATCATACACCAACATGGTTAAACTGAGAAATCTCACATGTTGAAACTAAAGTGCAACTGTAGTGCTACATGTTACCCTTCAAACACCCCAAACACACAAACAACCAAACACAGACAGACAGACAGACAGACAGACAGACAGACAGACAAAATAAACAAATAATACAACACTACTATTAGCATTTGAATACGGAGTGAGCGGGTTTGCCTAAAGATAGTAACAAAGCCTTCGAGGTAAAACCTAGTCACAAGAAGGAAAGGGGAAAGGGGGAAAGGGGGAAAGGAAAGCCAAGGAGAAAAACGAAAGAATATGAAGAACAATCATTTATGGCAAAGAGCGGTTTTCCAATGACAAGAAGGGGGGAAAAACAAAGGATCAGTTTTGCGCATAACATATTTTTCTGCCAAGGAGCGGCATCAGGAAAGTAATAAACACTTTTCATCAAAGTAAACAAAACTGCCATTCTGAGACAAAGGAAAAATATTCTATAGGTGCACAGTCCAGGAAAACCGCTCTTACAATCTGGGACATAATTTTGACGATCGGCTCATTTCCTCTCAGCTTTATCTAATACTCAATAACTGCCATCGGCAAAAATGATCAATTACACCACGGCACTGAACGTACTTAGCAAACACTGTGCTTCTAAAATTTTTCCGCAAAGTGAGGCAAATGAACAGATCGCCAAAGCCCCAGTAAAGAAGAACAAAAACAACCCACGATTTAACCATGGTCTTCATGGCTTGGACTCTTTCACGCTGTACAAAGAGATCTAAAAGATAGCCTGACATGTTGGGTGCACTCAAGTAGAGCTGGAAAAAAGTGTGATAATTAGACAGAGCCCAAGCTGAGCGTATTAACAATGCATGTCTTATTGCCGGATTTTCCTTCTCGTCTTTGGTTAAACGTGCTAAAGCAGTGGTCAGATCTGATCTACAGTCAAGGGACAACTACACTATTAAACTGCTGATAAAATTACTAGTAAAAGCTTAATATTATCTTAATCAAAATATACATGTCTACCATAATTTTCTTTGAAGAAACAACCATTTCTGTAATCACATGTGCCAACACTCTTGATTTTAAATGACAAGCCCACTGACTACTCAATGGAGAAATGCACTCACTAAACTGTTTAGACCATCTGTTTTCTCCAACATCATGAAGGTCAAGAGCAAAATAGAAACCACCGGAGACTGAACAAGTACAAACATCAGGAGGTGGGAGGTAAGTTAACACTACATGATCAATCTTTTGTGCTTACTTCACTCACTCGCTTACAACTAAGATGAAAAGAAACGCTGTGCACAGACTAATAATACAACAGCAAAATAAAATCAAGGATACCCAAGGTGTTTTTGGTGAGTATGTAGTACAGTAGTCTATACGCAGTGAATTCTAAAATATTTCCCGGCAAGTTCTCAGCATACAGGGCTTTCAGCTGTGTCTGGCACTGGTTGAACTCTTCACGGTCTCCCTGTAGAGTGAAACATGACCTTCTGGTGAAAATCTGACCAAAATTAGAAGCTTATTTACAAACGAGGTGCTTCCAAAATAAATTACAGAATAAAAATGCCAAAATTAGAAGCTTCTTACACAAACGGTGCTTCCAAACTAAAATACAGCACCAAAATGCTAAAATACTGCATCAAATTCTGTTGTTTGACAAACTCACAAAATGTCCAGTGTTATCAAATTAGACACATTTCTGCAGCAAAACACGTTTTATGATTGATGTTTGGCCTCATGAAAATTCTAAGCCAAACTGAAAGATTGCGCAAAGTTCTTCTCTTTCATGTGACTTGCTTTTCAGCATTCTGATAAGTCTTGATCAGAAATTGAACAATACTCTCCTTGCATCCATGCAAAGTATGTTTTAGTCCTGTCAATTACTTGTGGATAAAGAAAATCATGAGCACTCAATAACACAAAATCATTCTCTCTCCTTGGTGAAGAACAAATTCAGTAAAGAACTCTAGACTGCCATTCTCCAAATTCAAGGCTGTGGTCTAAGAAAAATTACAAGGAGAGCAAAGGTTCCTAACCATGAAATGTTGGGTGCCCAGCACTTAAGGTGGCTCCATAGGGTAATCATTTATTGCGTTGCACGTGGAAGTGTTATGTTATGTTTGCTTTCCCACCTACATGTAGTCCTCTCAAACTTATTACATGTAATAAGCAATGATTAAATAGTGTTTTGCTATCATCTCTGTTAAAATTTTGGGATTTATAATGGTAATTGAACTGAGTGGAGTGCAATTTGGTCTGAAATCATACGCGTGATTTCAAAATCGAACGAGCGCGCAGC
>Ga0126338_10004242_pt1 | contig 10142 bp, 11 predicted proteins | sample OrbCmetagenome_2_FD_92529 | JGI IMG/M metagenome (GOLD analysis project Ga0126338, IMG submission 92529) | Coral microbial communities from Petempiche,Puerto Morelos, Mexico - Orbicella C C metagenome | ecosystem: Host-associated > Invertebrates > Cnidaria > Coral | place: Petempiche,Puerto...
ATTCGATGAGAGGTAAGGTATCAAGAAACAAATGGTGGAAGTGTAACATGTTAGGCACTTATTACATTATGCATAACGCGAAAAAGGAGTAGCTGTATTGTTATACCGAAGTAATAACATTTCCCACCTTTAAGGTGTAAAAAAAAAAAAATTCATGTACTTTAATGCTTTCTATTTATTTGGATCATTCTGTATTGTTTGAGTACGCTAATATTCCCGCCTTCAACACCACTCTATTAGATACTGCGTAAAAAAATTATGCTAAATTTTCACGAATATTCCCCTTGTAAGTTTAGAGCGCCTGGTTGGAGGGAATATACCACTGGACAACATGCTGTTTGAGAGATTCGTACAAGTGAATATTAAGATACCTGTATGAAGTACAAATACCGACTGGTAACGGTCTTAAGACTTTGAGGAGGAAAAAGTCCTTGATAAGCGTAAACTTTAATTCAGTTTGTAAACTTAATAGTTCTTAATAGTTCTTTTCTTGTTCTTATAAATTGTGAGTACAAATAAATAGTTGTTGTTGTTGTTGTTGTTGTTGTTGTTGTTGTTGTTGTTTCCGACCTGTAGACGCTGGTGGATTCAGTATGGCGCCGTTGGAATCAGACCTTGAATCTCTGTCGACCGCTGACTTAAAATTTGCAGGAGGTTTTGGCAGGTCATAATCTATACTTTGAGAAGATTAAAAATGTTCACACGAGTCGGATGAATGACGACAGATAACCAAATATACAGGTACGATATTTTCTCACTCCTTTCTCACGCTTTCATCTACAATTTGAGACAAAGAGACTGTTTTAAAAAAGTAAAATCGGAACACAAACTCACGTGGATCGTCTTTGTTAATGTTGGAAATTGCCTCTTTTGTTGAAGGATTTTGTGTTTTGGCGACTGGCGAACGTCGACGACTCGACGTAGTGTAGCCAAAATACCCTTGATGACACCAAACGAGCCTGATATGGTACCGAAGGGTACCAAAAAAGGTGCGATTATATTAGGAATATTAACCCACACCCGAATTTCAGCACAACTCCTGCAACATCAAACCAGTGACTTTGCTATTACATAGTATCAGGACAATAGACACGGCTTTTGATTGGCTACTTGTAGATTTGGATTAGGTAATCGAGTACAATTAAACGTGTTTTGAGTACTATATTGGTAGCGTTTTCAGCAAAACTAATAACGAGAAACCGGTGTAACATTAGATGTAGCTTTCATGGACATTTTCTCTTCTATAATGAAAATTTTAAGTTTTTTAAGACTGAAATAAGTTGTCAGAGCTGTGCCGTAGAGGCGCCCGGGTGCCACAGGCAACAAACTTTTGCCTTTGGGCCACTGGAAAAAAATTACTTTTTTCATGTCATCTTCAGGCGGGGGTTAACATGAAAGGCGTATTTTGGCTGCATAGGTACGGTTTTAAAACAAATATCTCGCCTACGTTTCAAGCAGTCAAAAATCTCTCTGCTCATCCCACATATCTACGTTTTGGGCTGTTTCGTAAATGTTTTGGTGATTTTTGGGTATCTTTAGGGATAAATAGTTTTTTTCAAAGGATCAGTAAATTTATGGAAATAGGAAATTTTGAAGATAACATGTTTTAAAATTAGAATTTGAGGTTAAAAATTGGTAGACGTACACGACACAGTTGTCTACCAACCTGGGGTGCCGTTTTGGGGGGCGTTCAACCATGTCTGGTGGTGTTCCAAAACCTTTTTTTTCTTTTAATCCCTCTATACACTTCCTAAAGCTTCACTTAAATTCAGGTAGGATTTCATGGTTAGGAGCCTTCGGGCTCCTTGTAATTTTTCTTAGACACAGCCTTGGTTGTTACAATAAAAGCATCTTGGATAAGGAAATTTCAGCTAAATACATTAACTTGCTTCTAAGGCTGGTTACTTCAAATTTTTGATATTTCAATCCGCTAATTCTCCGCTTTCAAAGTAGGTAAGTCCGGGAACCATAATCGGGGACGGAGACCGTAACTCTTGGGATCCGCGCGCACCTATGATATGGGACAATTTTTCTATTTTTAGAACAAATTGCGCCATCCTGACTTCACATATCCGCGCGGATCCACGCACATGTCGGGGGCTCTCGCCTGGATGTTGTCACGTTGCGTGATCAAATGGTGAGAGTGGCGAGATTCGCTTGCAGATTTTTCACAGCGATGGGAGGGAATAAGGCAGGGAATAAGAACCAGGGCTCTTATACGTAGTTTTATGCTCTGTGCTAATGAAAAGGTGAGTTTTTTCAGGGTCGAAGACAAGACTTCAATTTCGCGTCGTGAATGAATAATATCCGCTTGCGCTAGTTGTACAGGTAAGATTTTGTGTTTGTTCTGTAACTGAAGAGTTATGTGAGAAAACTCTTTACCCTGGTATCGAGTTAATTTGTGAGTTTCCCAAGCAATGCTTAATTATAACTAAACCCTATTTTTAATAGTTTCTTATTGTTTCTGTTTGTTTGGCGAGTTTGCAAAAGTTTTTGAGTAGCTCATTTGCATAGAGCAGCGCATGCACTTTCAAGTCCGAGTCCGTGTTTTCAATTGTCAACAAATCTTGACAAAGATTTCTTTCGTTGTCTTTTGTGCTGAGATACTGCAACAATTTTCAGCAACGCCAAAAGGCTACTAACATCATGTGTGTTTCTTTAACACAGTGAAATTTTACACTGCGAAAATAACATAGACAACGAGTTTTGAAAACTCAACTAACAAAATCGAAATCGTTTATTCGAGCTGATAAAAGAAAGCGAGCTGATTATTTCTGCTGTATTTACATATTTTCAGCTAAACTTTTAATATCTTCTCAAACACTTATCAACCTTAAACATATTTAATAACAAAAGAGATATAGTATGAGTTCGATGAACGTTTTCACAATAAAGTGCGGAACTCCAATTTGTCATGTTTTACTGACTTGACAAAACACACATTGGCGGGCGTTCTTATTCATCGACAACAGACACTTTATTGGATTTTTACACAAACAAAACTGAGCAGCATCTACAGACATAAACTTTATTGTCACTTATTGGGCCTTGATAAAACATCAAGCGTTGTTTACAATTCAGGCGAAACTCAAACTTGCAATTATTTTGTTTTTACTTTTCGGTCGAGAGAGACTCTGGCGAAATCCTCGCGAGCGTGTGGCAAGAGGAGGGAAACTTTGGAGTCCTGAAACAGTGCTATATCCAAATATATTCAACTGGTTTTTTGCTGTGTTATGGAAAAGCTGTTAATCTTCAACATACGTGAAACTTAGAGTGGAGTAATGTGGAGCTCTTGTTAAAGAAGCAGCGAAACACAACTTGGTCAGCGATATAAAGCGGGAAAAAAATAAATTCGACACTGTCTTACTTCACTCAAACTGGAGCAGCTTACGACAAAAATACTGCAGGAAAATTGCAACAGACATGAACGTATTGATTTGTGGGTCAAAAGCATTAAACATTTCGGGAATTTCGGACGCCATTTCCCCGCGCTATATCCGCAAAAATCCACGCAATATGCACGCGCGTGTGCTGCACATGATGGCGCAATTTGTTCTAAAAATTGAAAACTTTTCCCATATCATAGGGACAACCCCAGTACCACAAATAGCGCGCTTACGGTCTCGGTCCTTGATTATGACTTCTGGTAAGACCAGCATTTACTGAAAAGCAGTAATCTCAGTTTAAATGGCATTCAAATTTTCACTCTGATATGCCGTATGAATTGTGTTTTCAAACGAGAAGACTTTGTTTTACATTTAAATATAAAAATGAATCATTCCTAGAGTGTAGTTTCATGATTTACAGTATCTCTGTAATCAATATATAGGATGGCACCTCACCTGGCAGGGAGCTGGGAACTTATTCCTGATACCCATAATTCTCTGGTTTGTTGTTACAATGACTTTCCGCTTGAGAGCTTTTCGCGCAGTTTGTAAATAAATTATCAGACGAAAGAAGCATGGCGGAAGTTACTGCAAATAATATCTGGTTCGTGGCAATTGCTTCTATATTTCTTCCTCTTACAGGTAAGAATTGTGTAGCTACCTCTGTTGAGTTTGGATTGTAAATCTTAAGACACATTCTAGTCAACAGATTCCTTAAATACGGCGTTCTGCCATAACATGCCGGCGGTAATTTGAATTGAAACCTGTCTTAGTTAACTCGCAATACAGTACATCCTGCCAGATTATGTTTTCATATGTTGCAGCTTTCAACAATCCAAGACTTGAAATTAAGAATTAAATCATTAAAGTTACTACGGTTCTTGTGTGATTCACCATCAAGGAATCAGCACGGACGCGTGACTTGAAGTATCACCCGCACGCATTCCAAGTTGTGCATATTTCACATTTTACCAACGTTTCCCGAGTCGGGTTGGTGAATCGGACTTCAATATTATCACAAAGTATGCGTTGATAAGGCCCGTATCCATTTGTATCTTGTTAATTTTTGACTGGCTTTTTATTTCCTCTTACTGAAGGCGTTCGCTCTGATACGTTATGCATGAGCAATATTAATTGTCTATGTTTGAGTTCTTCAGGAATGCAAATTGTCATGATGCATGTTTGTCACGCTGTGTTTAATTGAATATGATGTATCGGTTTTATTTCCGTCGCGTACCCAGTTCAGCGGACACTGGGCGTTGAGTGCTGGGATCGCTCAGTGTCAACCACAGTGCAAGAACATTTAGGCAAACTGATTTGCAACGTTTATTGGGATGAACTTGTCAAAGTCTCGCACACATGCGGTGAACTCGGCTACAAGGCAATTGTGATTGCGTAATCAATATAATTATACAGCTAAGAATCAAAAGCAAAAGAACGAAATCAATGTAAGACGGAAGAGCAAATATGTACAAGTGTGACTTACGTCTGATCCTGTCTAAGGGCTTAAAGGATATAACCTTGATAACACTGATGCACAAATCCAACATTTGTGAGACAAAGCACACAGAAAATAATCAACAGTTCTGGAACTTCATAGTAAATTAAAAGCGTGAAAATACTTAAAGGGCGTACGGGAAGGGAAAACCGTGGATAGAAGCCAGGCAACGGAATCAGGGACAATACGAGCGCAAAAACAAGCTTGTAAACGTCTAAAGGCAACAAAGGACAAGAAAAAGTTCTGTTGTACCAGTAAGGGTGCTGGATTTGGGTTTCCATACACTGGACCTGCTGTAAGCGTTTAGTTCAGTTGAAGGAATCAGGAGCTGTGCAAGCAGCATGGAAGAGAACTTAATAATCCGGCATAGGGTACAACACGTGAAGTTACGAAGCAAAGGATTCTTACCCGAACTGGGCTGAAATGAGATGCAGAGCTCTCATTTATACTCCCTTAGTAAGGGACTGGTGCGAATAGCAACTAAAAACCGTTATCTGTTGTATTTTACCTTTAAAACTTTTCCGCGCTCTTTTCGTATATATTTCCATTCGTGCACAAAGAGATTTTTATTCGTTCAAGGCTATTGACTGACAGCCGAAAGCTCATGTTTTTAACCAGAGAAAGTTTTTACTTCTTAAAATATGCCTTATCATGGTTACAGTCCCATTTTTACCTATAAGTGTTTCATTAGACGTGAGAATTGTGAACGTTGCTATTTTTCATACAAGTTGAATACGTTTGTACCCTGATTTCAACACTTAAACATTTGGCCACTGTGCATTTCGTTCGGGAAAAAATGGAGGTCGTCCCCTCTCGTCCAAGGTGCTTACACGTCTATGTATGGAGTAGACTAGTTGTTTAAATTCATAAAATAACAAACTAATGCCCAGTTCAGACGCTGAACGTTTCATGAGCCGAACTTAATTCGACTTTGCTTTGGACCGACCCAAGTTATCAAAAGTATGCCTGTTGATTCAGACGTCGAACTTAATTCGAGAAACTTAATTTGTTCATCAGAATGAAGAAACTGTTCGTAAAATACGTCATAATGATTTATGCATTAGGTTCAACTCATTAAAAGTTTAATGTCTGAATCAAGCCCATCCAAAGCCGAAATTCATGGTTGTTCCGTTCCAAATTCAAATAGCCGTTCTCAGCTGATTCAGATGCCGAACTTTTCATGTTCTCAATTCAATTATTAAGTTCGACCTATTAAAAGTTCGGCGTCGGAATTGAGAATTAACATATTTTCGAATCGACGACGTCATTTGCTACCTTTTCGTGATTTTTCTTTTAACTTTCACGAAATTCGTGTTTTGTCTAGTAATAACATTACACGGCGACTTAAAGAAAGCAATACCTGAATCGTGCTATTTTTTTTTCTCTTGTTACAGAAAAAAAAAAAAAACATTTTCCTCATTCGATTCGCTGCGCCTCATTGCACTGAGAGCAAAATAGTATCACAATATTTTTTTATAGAATAACTTTTGCTATTATTTAAAAGAAACCCTCATCTCAAGTCGGTTTTCTAATTCAACTGAAAATGATAATAATTAAATTAATTTAATAATTAAGAATTATTGAGAATAATTTAATAATTTAATAATTAAAATGATGTTATAGTGTTGTAATGGAAATTGTTTTATCGTTCAGTTAACTGAGCGCATAGTGACATAGAATAGGCCACAGATCTGTAAATATGGGTTATCGACCAAGTGTGAGGTTAAGATGGCTAGATATTGGCCACGATATTGGCCGAGTTTATGGACCGAGACAGCCATCTTGACCAAACAAGCTTGGTCAATAAAGGATTTATTACATGTATATTGCTTTCGGGAAAATTTTTCTTGCGGGACACGGCGGGTAGTCCCGAGCGGGCGAGATAGCTCCATTTTGCCCGCTCGGATAGCCAATCACAGCACAGGATTTAATTTATCTTGCCCGCTCGCGGAGCTAGCCGTATAAGAAAGGACGTTTATACGCTAGCTTGACTGTAGTTTAGAAAATTGAGTACATAACGTAGTTTTCTAAGTTACATTGTATTTGTAGCGACTTCAGTAACATGGACAGCACCTCCTCCAGCCTGGACTCAGACAGACCCAAATGATATTAGAAGAGTTGATATGTCAGTGGTAAAAGGAAGTACTCAGGTGGCTCTGAGGTGGAATTACACACTGTCACCTGGCTCAAATCTGCTAACAACCACATTTTCTATTGCTGATGATGGCAACAGTGATGATATCGGAAATATATTTCATAGTAGTAATATTGTTTCTGTGAATAACAGAAATGATTACCGAACACGTTTTGACATCAGTACAAGTGAAGTGGCCACCTTGATAATAAAAAAAGTCACTGAAAGAGAAGAAGCAGTTTACCAATGCCAGCTTACAGTGGTGGGAAACTCGTGGGCATACGAGATACGTGTCATTTTTTTAGGTAAGAACGTTAACTTATGTATATACAGTGTAAACATCATCCTCAGAGACCCACCGGACTAGTCAATAAGGGCATGCAATTTAGCCGGGAAGGGGGGAAGGAGGGGGGAATCGTTGAAGAAAAAGCCTTAAAAAAAGCAATGAGCCCCGGGAAGAGAGTCATCAGTTGTTTTATTCTGTCCAGGTCTACACTCTGGTTTTGTGTGTGTCCTAATATGAATCAATACACGGCAGTTAGTTTGTTCACCTATTTAAACCCACATATTGCATGTGCACAATAGAAAATGAAAATAGAAAATGTGGGCATTTGATGGCTGGATCACTCAGTACAAGTGAAGTGGCCACCTTGATAATAAAAAAAGTCACTGAAAGAGAACAAGCAGTTTACCAATGCCAGTTTGCAGTGGTGGGAAACTCGTGGGCATACGAGATACGTGTCATTGTTTTAGGTAAGATTTATAATATATAGTGCTATGAAGTAGAATTTACATTTCAGTGAAATATTAGCCGATCTCGGCAAACCAAAATGCTCTTCAAACTAACTTGTAATATTTGAAACGGACATTTTTCATGTAATACATATGGCAATGGTGGTCAATGTTACCAGTCAGAAGATCAGCCGCATCTCCTTCTGCTGTCTTACAGTCGTTCCACCTTGTACCTGCCTTACCACGGACACCCTCATGTCATGAATCTTATTATGAACAAGAGGGCTGAAGCGCTCGCCAATGGGGATTCCACCCCCTTGGTGGCAAGGGTTCTGATTGCAACCCTCCACTGAACGAAGACGGTCACCGAAACGGTCTGCAAGTTTCGCCAATGTACAGCTTGCGACAGCGTTGGCAAGCGATGACAAAAACTACGCTGGCCGCAGTGCAATCGTACCGCCCCTTTAGGGAGTCATCCCCATTTGTGGAGGTGAACGTTACTGTCCTTCCTGTGAGGTCAGGGTAGACCCTGTGCGTTGTTTACTACTTTAAATTTGCGACTGATAAAAAGATTTTTCCCGAAACGTCTCTTAAAATACCTTTAAGCACTTTTTGTACACCTACTATTTTCAGTTCCTGCCAAGCTAACTAATATCAGCCGTTACCAGACTTTGCTTGAAGGATCAAAGATGACTTTTTTTTGCGAAGCAACCGGCAGACCAACGCCAGACATCACCTGGACCAGAGTGCTGGAGGATGGTAGTAATGGTGAAGTACTGTACCAGGGTTCAACTTGGGATTTTCCAAACATCACCAGAACTGACGCTGGAACATACCGCTGTACAGCTTACAACGGAGTTGGAAATGTAGCTAGCCAAGTATTGAAAGTGAATGTTACATGTAAGTATTTTATGTATCCAAAACATTGTTTGTGAACATTAAGAGTACACCCTGGTCTATTAACAATCAATTAAACACAGTTTACGGTCTACATTCAATGTAAATGATTTATCTGCATCTTGCATTCGTAGAATCAAGACTCGGCTTCCGTAAAATTTTGAATAAAACCTTTTTGCGAAAAACCTAGCTTACAAACTTTGCATGTACGTGTAAGAGGTCCCTGAACTAAAGCACCCTATGAAAAAAATCCCCCTGCAATCTTCTAATTGTATTTCTAAGGACTCGCAATATATTGTAGTTTTGACATTTGATCATAAGCAGCAGTTAATGGAAGGGATGGAAAAAACGAAATTATCACAACGAATAATAAATCAACGAAAATATCTCAACGAGTTTGTTCAGAATTGTGTATACTTGTATGGGTTCTCTGGATACAACATATATTCTTCTTGTTTAACTAAAAGAACGAATAATTTTTCGGTCACAACCTTTCGACCGTCGTTACTTTCGAATAGTCGCAACTGATGTATACTCTTGACGTGTACTGACAGTGAAATTTTATAGGTTTCTTTAGGAGGTACTTATGTGCAAGGGTCCAATACAGCGCACGCAGATAACGCGTAATGTACAACATTCGAGCATGGCACACTGTCTGCCTCATTTACTAATCTGAACGCGTCACGTGATTGAAGATACCCCAGCTAAAACTGGGGAATATCCTAGTGATATCCTGGTTTTCAAGAAATCGCGCGGGTGTTTGCAAAACATATTTGACCGTTAATAAACACAGTAGCCCTCATTTAACATAATAGATATTCTCAGATATTTGCCATTGGACATAAACTGTTCCTCGAAGCCCGCAGTTTTGCTCGAGCTCTTCTCCTAGAAGACTGCTCCTCAGAAAATGTAATATCCGAAAATCGGAGCTTATTTTCGCGCCTTATGGAAGCTATGGTTCGTTAAAGACTAGCACTCTGGTAAAGCACTTAACATAGTTATAGTTAGTTTTTATTTTCATTTTCTTAACCTCTTTTATTAATCTTGTAGATCCTGCCAAGATTGTTAAACTTGTAAGTGAACATGAAGTTGCAGCACAACAAAGTGTATCACTTGACTGTCAGGCAGAAGGAAATCCCAAGCCGACCTATGCTTGGACTCCATGTGATCCACAGCAAAGTGGGTGTTATAAAAGCGTGGTACATTTTCTAGCCAGCGACCTAAGTGTCTACATGTTCACCTGCAAAGTGGAAAATTACCTGGGCAGTGATAGAAAAAATACCACTCTTTGTAAGTTAACAAGAGGAACATTACTTGTGTATAAAAGGCTTTTCCGGCATTTGTGTTGATCATTGGCTTTCATGAAAATATTGTTTCACACATGTATATCACAGACAGGTGTAATCTTCATGTATAACAGTGTTAGCAACTCTTTAGTAACCCTTTTCATTGTATCAGCAGTCACATTAAAGAAAGTGGTCAGTTGCAAGTATAG
>Ga0126338_10004243_pt1 | contig 10142 bp, 6 predicted proteins | sample OrbCmetagenome_2_FD_92529 | JGI IMG/M metagenome (GOLD analysis project Ga0126338, IMG submission 92529) | Coral microbial communities from Petempiche,Puerto Morelos, Mexico - Orbicella C C metagenome | ecosystem: Host-associated > Invertebrates > Cnidaria > Coral | place: Petempiche,Puerto...
AAACTTACATATTCCACATATCAACATTGCCCAAATCCATTCGCGATAAAAACGACGGCGAAAAAGCGTTGATCTGTCTCAAAAATCGTTTTCTTGTACCTCGAAACAACTTTTCGTCATACATTTCCTTCTAGCGACTAGGAATGTTTGCCCCCTGACGATCCCAGAGTTCTTCGCGCAAACACGGGTATCCGATCACTGGCAACTCATTCATTCTTAAACTCTTTCATTCCATGTTACCTTTTTTTGTTTGAGGGTTGCTGTCCTCATCACTGACACTGGAAGTGTTCATAATGTCCAGTGAAGGCTTCTCCCTATTGCTGGAAGTGCCCTCACCATTCCCTGGAGGCTTGCCCTCATGGTTGGACGTGTCCAAACGGTTCACTGGAGGGTTGTCCTCATCACTAGAAGTGTCCTTACTTCTCACTGAGGGATTCTCCCTATTGTGGGATGGAGCAGTTGTTGGTGATTCAGAAGCATTTGCCTCTGCTGAAGGACTGCATCTAGCATTATCTTGATGCGGTTTAGGTTCTTCTGGTTCTTCTGGTTCTTCCTACAGGGTAATAACACTATCAATTCCCAATCCAAGAACAACAACCTGTGGTCTTATGCAGAGGCACAGAATTGGATGTCATGCTACATCAAAGTGAATTTCAGGTTAAACAAATATGAAGAAACTTTTCTTGATTTTTACTAATAACAGGAACTGCCAGCAAATACTACATTAGTCAGAGATGTTGGTTAATACTTGGTCAATAGTTGCATAAAAAATATCACTTGAGTTTGGTTCAACATTTTTCCACCAACTAAATTGGTGTGCCGATAACTTTTGAACAGCTTTAATATATGATATACCCCTGTTTAGTCCCTCTCACTTACACAGTTTCTTTTCTCTTTTGAACTTCAAGTAAATTCAATTGTCTCAATCTACGTGTGCGGTATACGTTTTCTATTTTAGAATGTAGTAATCCAGTGATTAACTTAACTATTCTATACTTAAAGCCAATTAAAATTATGGAAGCAATAATATTATCTCCTCAGAGCTTTATTATCTAGCTCTCTGCACGCACTGCAGGCCTATGATGAGGGAGAGCTTTATTATCTAGCTCTCTGCACGCACTGCAGGCCTATGATGAGGGAGAGCTTTATTATCTAGCTCTCTGCACGCACTGCAGGCCTATGTTGAGGGAGCATCATAGGCCTGCAGTGTGGGCAGAGAGCTAGATAATAAAGCTCTGAGGAGATAATTATTAATTGAGACATACAAACATCTTTGCTCCTATGGCTGCAATCCCTTCAGTAATCTCACCAATGGCAGCATTTCCGGCACTCTGTAGCCATGAAAACATGGAGCCTCCAAAATATCCAGATTTTTCAGATCGCCTTTTTCTTCTTGGAGGCTTGTCTCCTTTGCTTGAGGAGTCCTTACTGTTTACTGACGGCCTCTCGTCATTGCTGGAGCTGTCTTTACTGTTCACGGGAGGATTGCGCTCATTGTTGGAAGTGTCTGCATGATTCACTACAGGCTGATCCTTGACACTGGAAGCGTCCATACTCTTCATTGAAGGCTTGTCCTCGTTGCTGGAAGTATTGTTACTGCTCTCCGGAGGTTTGCCTCTATTGCTGGAAGCGTCTTTACTGTTCACTGGAGGCTTGTCCTCATTGGAGGAAGTGTCCTTACTGCTTGCTGGAGGATTGTCCCTATTGCTGGAGGTCTCCTTATTGCTTACAGGAAGATTTTCCCCATTGCTGGAAGTGTTGTTACTACTTGCTGAAGGATTGTCGCCATTGCAAGAAATATCCTTATTGTTCACTGGAGGATTGTCCTCATTACTGTAGGTGTCGTTACTGTTCACTGAGGGCTTGTCCTCATTGCTGGAAGTGTCCGTATGGCTTGCTGGAGGATTGTCCTCATTGCTGGAAGGGCTGTTACTGTTCGCTAGAGGCTTATCCTCATCACTGGAAGTGTCGTTACTTTTCACTACAGGCTTGTCCTCATTAGTGGAAGTGTCCCTACTGCTCACTGAAGGATTGTCTTCACTACTAGAAGTGTCTGAAGTCTTCACTAGAGGACTGCTTTCATTGTGGGAACCAGCACTGGTTGCTGAAGTACTTGTTTTTGTTGAAGGACCACACTCAGCATCCTGATGAAGCACAGATTCTTTTCCTTTATCTGAAGCTTTATCTTCCTATACAAGGAATATACAACTTCATTAGGATTAACCTGACTTTTCCTTACTATGTTTTCCTAGTTAATTCTGTTGAGACCCTGAGCAAGAAATCTGTTTTTTTTTCCATAACTAGCTGGACTGTAGATTAAGGGCTAAAATCTTCAGGAAAATGTTGTTGTCTGTAATTTATAAAGGTAATTGTGCTATAATAGCAGAGACAATTATATATTTTGGTTCCCGATGATGCAGTACATATCATAATGAAATTCAGATTGTAACCAATAGTGTTTCACCAGATTACACCTTTGATAATATCTATTACACAATTGTCGACTGTGATTGGTTCTCTGGGTGCCTTTTTGTCACGTAATCGGCACATGATCACATGGCTGTCCAATTACAACTTTTTGTTATTGGATACTTGTAATTGGATATGTCCTAAAACTTATAGAAAGTGCCGCTTGCTCTTTCGCTCAAACTAAGTTCTCAAAAGACTTCTTTAATGTGTAAATTTGTTACCGATGCGATTAATTAGTAATTGGACCTTATTTCGTACAATTCAGGAGGTAATCATGCTCGTACTTTCAAATCGGCGTCATGCTTTGTGCTTGTCCAATTTTGAAATTACTTGCGCTATTACTTCCTGAATTGTACTCCAAAGAATAAGAATAAGTCCAATTATGTTTACAAATCACTTTTGCAGAACATAGTTCATAATCTTCGGTGTCCTGTGGTTTTAAGGGTGACTTCTTTTGAGACTTTTTTGTTGAGCTTCTGCATTTTCTGGGCCATTAATTGACTGGCATCATATGTTATGTCATATGCGCAAAGACTATCACGCACCTTGTGGTTCTGTGGTAGTCTGAGCAAGTCTGAGCATTGTAAAGCGGATTTCTAAAGCTAGAGACTACCGCGTGGTTTTGTAGTTTAATATACTTGCTCACGAACAGGACTTTGAATCGCTTTGGCTTTGGGATGTTAACCATGGGAACAGTTATATTTCATTGGCTGTAGTTTGATCGCACTTGCTACTTAGTTCCAGTCACGACAGATAGCTCAGTCTTTATCCAGTCAAATGTAGTTTGGAATCAGTAGAAAAGTACTCTAAAGGTAAGATCCAGAAGAGTGAGCCTGAACCAAGGGAGGACAATGTAAACATGCTGTCTACTCTCATTCATCAGAGGAAATATTCGAATCAGTCGCACAGAGTTTGTTTACGATAAACAAGTGTGCAATTACAAATGTTTGCTTATATTTCTGCTCCCAGCTTAAAACAATGTACGTAAAAAATATATACTTTTTCAAATTAGCTTTTTACGCTTAAAGATTACCAGTTCATGGGAAAATATTTAGCACGAAATAACGTAAATATTTTTGTGAGTCTGCGGAAACTGGCGCCGTCACACAATGTATCAACAAATTGTAGTTTATACAGGGGACCTGTTCATTGACATGAACTTTGACACTATGATATGTATGTGTATAAATCCTCGTTGTTGACGAAAAATGTTGATTTTAGCTATAGACAGAGGTTGAAAGTCAGCTAGTGAAATCATTTAAGGTCGAATGCACTCATAATCTTTGATTACTGCTAGTAATAATATAATAATACTAATACTAATACTAATACTAATACTAATACTAATACTAATACTAATACTAATACTAATACTAATACTAATACCAATACAATAATAATAATAATAATAATAATATTTATAGAGGGTAACAGCAAAAAGCTAACACTAAGTTCATTAGGGTGGCTCTCATTAACCACTACAGTGTGTATTTATATTTCACCACCTTGCATAATATGTTTAGTTCAAATGTCTGCAATAAGTTCTTGCAAAGTTTAACTCCTTGATTCATAAATCATATCTTAATAACCATCTAAAGGTTTAATAGTGCTTTTGCAATTATAATTACTGACCTAGCAGGGCCACAACCTCCCCAGCATTAATTTGCTGCTACTGCTAATACCTGGGTGTACAATTTTGTTAATAAAAACAAGGTTATTCCATATTTTGAAATAAAAGGAAAACTGTCAAACTTTTTTGCCATGTAAACATGAAGTTACAAGTACATGAACAAGGAAATGTCATAATAAATTGTTTCCTGACAAATTTCAGCTTTATATGCCGACAAGTTTGAAGGCTTTTACTTAAATATTGGAAAAGTTATTAAAGATTTTTCTTCCCCACCCCACTCCCTTTATTGTGTGTGTATCTTAGTAGGACAATCAGACAATAACAAAAATTATAATTGTCTGTAGGGACAGGCAATATTGGACCCTTCTCTTAGAACAATAAATAACAGCAAAGGATCCAAATATCTTTCCAGACGGCATTGCAACACTTGTTAAACGACAAAATCTCAATTATTTCTCGCTTAAACTCCGTCAGTTGTCCACTGCTCAATTTAGTTATTAATTCTGTGTAAAGCATGTAGCAACGTGTAAATACAAGAAAGTGTCATATAGAGTTCAGTATTAATAGTGTATTCCTTGTAAGTCAGCATTAACCTAAGCTAACTGGATCATAGAGCGTTAGTCAGGCTGACCGCAGTGCTGTTTAGCTAACCAAAGTGGTTTTTATGCTATTAAACTGGAGTGCATTTTAGCGAGGTGCAATTCCTGTATGAAGCCACTAGTTGTGTAAATGGTTTTCCTACATGATTTGCGGTCCAGTGGTCAGGAAGTAAATATGGCAGCCGAAGTAAACCTCTCTTGCAAATACAGCATGAGAAACATAGTACCTTAACTATACTAGCAAAGTTGTTTCTCGTCATACAGCTTCATTAGAATCAAGTCAAACGTTGGATTTTTCTAACGATTCATGAGCAATATGATCGGGTTTGAGGTTTAATATCGCAACAGTAATGCTTGAAATGTTTACTTTTGTTTTGGTGGCGTGATGTCGCGTGATGTTTCGTGTTGCTGTGGGTCCGAAAATGTGTTATGTAAAGCCCATCAGATCTGTAATTTAGAGAAAGGCTTGGTTTCAATCGACTGAATAACTTACTTGTCTAGAGTTGTGTCCTGTTTGATCGCACGTTTCATCTGCGCCTTCTTCCGACATGATGTTATAAACATGCATGATTTACGCTGCGTCATGTCCATGGCGTCATTTCCGGTGAATGCCTCTCGTGCGTAACCAGGAATAGAAAGGAAGTAGACACCTTGAAACCCAATCCGATACTAGTTACATTTTACCTGCGTCGCTCGTGTCTTAGAAATAAGTGAGTGCTTGATTCAGATCACTCTGTTCCTTTTAATTATTTGGATTTTGCTTTAGTTTAAGAAATAGAAAACACTTTTTGTTGCTCTTTTGAGTTTTAGTAGAATTTTTCTTGTTTTTCAATATTGGCACTGGTTGAGCTGTCCGGTGTAATATGTAAACAATTCAGTTTTTCTCTCGAGGGCTTACTTAGTCCGATAGTTGCCCGCATAAATCGTTGTCCTAAAAAACGGATATTTGATATGCTTATATGCAATTTGTCAAGTGTTCAATGTAGCAACGCCAACCTGCTGCTGTAACTATTGGCTATAGTCTCGTTTTTATTTCATAGTCTTCACATTGCTCAGGCTAAATCCTTGTTTGTATCCGAAGGCTAACACTCCTTTTTTAGTTAAACATGTTTTGCTGACAACAATATCACGCGTTTTGTAGGGTGAACTAGAGGGATCTTGTCACGGCGACGCAAGTAACAACTCCTTATTTCAGCAATCGCAACAACACTTACGACATCCACGCAACCTCTCTGAGCGACAAAGCGGTCATAGCACTGCAGCACAAGAGAACGCTGCCTGCATCACCAAATAAAATTCGCCTCGAAAGTAACAAAGACTAATACGTAAAAACGAAAAACAACAACAACAAACAAACAAACAAAAACAAACAAAACGAACAACACCATAGCCTACTGCGACATTTTTCAAAAAGACCTTGAAACATAAGCTCTTGTTAAGAAATTCTTGGACTCTTAGCATCTTAACTATTTCTTTTTAACGCTTTTTAGAGTGATTTTGATGGAAATTTATGTTGTTATCTTATAGCTCTTATTAAACTGCAATATATCTTATTACTGTAAATGTGGGAATCTCTTTTAAATTTAGTGTTTGTGAAGCCCCCATTAAGGAGGTTCAATTGCTGCTCAATAAAGTATATAAGTATGTGCATTATTTGATTACTTCTCTAGATTTTAATGCACAAATGACCTCCCTAACAAAGAGATCACGTCTCTAACAGAGAAGTCCCTTAAGTGACTTATCTGAAAATATTTGTGAAATTATAATGCACATCGCGGGACGAGTCTGACGACAATAACAAAAGAACTGGACAGGGACGGGTAGGTAAAGAGTGACATATGTAAGGAAAGGGATCGGTAGGTGAAAGGTGAAAGGCTGAGAGGAGGAGGGAGGGCCGGAAGGTTGTATGCAGTCGTCGAGTGGTGGGCTCGTAGGGCTAAACATCGAGACGTCAGCTTTTCAATACATATAACGTCATTGTCGAGTTTGTAATCAACCAAGAGTGTCACATGCTTCCGACCCATCATTGCAGTTCAGTTAGAAACTACATGTAACCACTTCGTATAAATGAGTACCATTCCCTACAGGCCCGGCCCTCAACATTGAAAAAGTAGAGTTTTTTTTTTTGGAAGGCCCTATTTTAATAACCACGATCACAAGCTACGACATTTTTACCTCCGCCGATGACGTATACCGCCTTCAATTGTCTACATGTAGAACAAACAGAATGCAGAACTGTTTCATATATAGCCACTGCAAATAAGACGATAGTCAATTTGAATCCTTTGTAATATATTTTTTTATTTTCTTAATCTGTTATGTATAGCCTTAATTCATAACCCATAATTTAGTTTTGTACTGTAAGGTTTAAAATTTAATGAACTATCAATCATAACATTTCACGCTGATCACTGGAAGTTCAGTTCATGATCACTTCAGTTTGCTTCACTTCACTGAACCAAGATATACCCCATGGCCTTGATGTGTTTGACTCCGTTGTCTGGATCATACGTAGCCTCGTTTCCACACGTGTTGGAGTCGTCGTGCTTCCCTCCAGTGCCGAACCCAATCCTGGAGTCAGGGCTATTGCAATCATTTTCTTGATTAGCAATATAACCAACTCGTGCCTTAGAATGAACGGAATCGTCAGGTTTAACATTAAATCCTTCTCTGTTGCAGTTGCCCTGCAGGGAGGCCTCAGGACCGATCAAATTCTTCCAAGTGTCACGACCCAGTGAAGTGGGGCGGTATTTACCATCTTGAATCAGGGAGTAGAGCGAGCTGGCCTTCTGGCCGAGAAGAATGAACCTAGTTTCGTCTCCAGTCTTCATGCCGAGACAGATCCTGGTAAATGGTGTGTTCCAGTAGGTTGGTAGCTTTGTTTCTTTCTGATCTAAACCTGTTTCTCCTTCAGGGATGCCATATGCTTTCTTGTCAGTCCAGTAAGACGAATCGTAATGAAACGTCCGCTGCAAGATCAAATTGAAGAGTCAACTCAACGAACACGGCAAAAGTACATGTACAGTGTTTTCCACAACAATAACGTTATGGGACGTTCCACCAAGATCCCCAGATGTGGTAATGGCGTTTAGTTCTTTATAAAACTTTGGCGTTTAAAATACCTTAGAGCCGTCAATCTTCATGACCAGCGTCCATCCCCCACAGCCACAGTCGCCAAGATCAGTTCCATCCATACTACAGTAGACAGAAACATTTTGGCCGCCAAACTGGAGCATGTAGGCTTTGTTTTCAGTTGTTCTTTAAAAAAAAATTCAAATAATGCATTAGCTTTTAATTTGTATTGTATTCGTTTTTTTTTACATGTTATTATAACTATTGGAAGTAAAGCTCATCACGTGTTAGGTACCTTCATTTTATTACACTACTAATCAGAGGGCTGATAACTAAAATCCACCAATCAGATTGTTCGAATCGAATCTCAGAATTACGGGATGGAAGTTTATGGTGTTTTTCCAGTCTGTGATCGTGGATTTTTTTTTTAGACATTTTCAGTCATGTTATAAATCTCTTATTAATGTTTGTTCTGGACCATACTAGGAAAATTTTGCCCCTTGGTCTTCTCGGGCCGATATTCCAAGCGCAGATCTACATGTATACATTTTTTCAAAACTTACCGGTATTCGTCATGAATCTCTTTGCATGAAGTCGCACCAACACTCGGGACAACATCCCCAAGACGAAAAGAGCTTACCTGTGTTTCAGTATATAAAGTGATTATTTCCTAACTGGTTTTTTAAGTGGCCTCCTGTAAGTTTTTCGTGCTTCTGTTCTTTTTTTCACATCTAAGAATTTGTGAGGCAAAAATGCTTCTGATATTCGGTTGCATGACCACAGTATTACTAAAGTGTAATTACTATTTAACAATTACTCGCCGAAGGCGAGGTGAATAATTGTTTTAGTATGATTTCAGAACTGAACAACAGAGAATAACGGACTGAAACATAAAAACAGGGACGCAATTGTTCGTTTGCATACACGTGTGCAGCCGAATAGTTTTAATAAGGAGCTTACATGTAAGTTTACATCGATTGTGAATCAGCTAACTCATCGAGTTCTGCATTAAAACAAGTAAGCAAAACACTACGAAAAATAAGTTCATCCGGTACCTTTGTTTTATCGCTGTTGACTTCATCCACAGTTGTCATCATCGTCTCAAAATGAGTAGCATTCAGTTTGGAGAAAAACAGATTTCGGTCAATCGACCCTGACCTGCTGGCAATCAACGTGATCACTGCGTTTACGATTCTTAACTTCCTTGAACACGAGTCCTTGAAAGAATTTTTGGTGCAAGGAAGACAGCAGTCATTTTGAAAATTCTCCATCCTTTCAAATATCCTGGACTTAGAGTGATGTCTTCCGAATAGATGAAAAATTCATTCACCTACTGTCCGCCATGTTTACTTGCCGAGATGGCCAAGGTATCGAGCTTAGTAGTCAGGCCTGGAAAATGTTATATAAACCGCTTAACGCGGTTTATATTTAAGCAATAGACCACAAGTTTTCATGGTTTATAGGCTGATATACCACTTGCGATGTTGGAAGAACACTCGAAGAATTCGTAAATCACGAGCCGCATGCTTTTATATAATAATTCAGAAGACACGCGAAATTTCCATGAGTTTACTGGCACAATAAACCATAGCTGATTGACCAATCAGAGCGTGCGCATTCATTTAATTATTATATAAAACGTCATATAAGGGATCGCTGAACCAATTAGATTGCTGGAAACTCTTTGTTCAGCTCTGAAATTATACTAGTATTATATTAGTCATAGCTCATAAAACAGACACTCCAAACACCCTTAGAAAATGTCTGATATAGGTGTGGCAGTTTGTGATTAACGTAATCACGACTGCATGACAGCTGAGTTTCAGCCAGTGGCAGGACAGGGATATTGTACTTGCCTGTTCTAATGAGCTAACCAGAATTAGGGATCCGAAAAACGTCACCGAAAGCAACATGACCTGTCCCAGAGAGGAAAAATCATTTAATTAAACCAAAAATTAATTCACTGCATTACAACCTTTTTTTGCGATAAAAATTTCGACTTTGCTAAAAAGCAGTCTGAAAGACCCTCCACCCAGAAATTTGAAAAAGAATCTACTATCGTTGCTCTATTTGTGAGGGGAGGATGGTTTGAAATAACAACATCATCTTAAAAAAATGTTGGGTAGTTTTGCTTTCGGTTCTTCGTCACTGGGCAGATTTATAAACATGAGAAATGTCGGCAGCGACACTGGTATTCGTAGAACTTGTAGCGTTTCTGACTGACAAAATCGGCAATAGAATCACAATACATATTTTAAAAGAGTAGTTTTTAACTATATATTCTGAGCGCAAGAAGTGAAATATCATCAATTTACCTATTTGTGTTGTCACGATTTGGAGGTACAGACAATTTTATTCACTGAGAGTTTGTT
>Ga0126338_10004245_pt1 | contig 10140 bp, 6 predicted proteins | sample OrbCmetagenome_2_FD_92529 | JGI IMG/M metagenome (GOLD analysis project Ga0126338, IMG submission 92529) | Coral microbial communities from Petempiche,Puerto Morelos, Mexico - Orbicella C C metagenome | ecosystem: Host-associated > Invertebrates > Cnidaria > Coral | place: Petempiche,Puerto...
CCATATTTACCAGTCAGTCCAAAATTGACAATATAATTATGTATATGAGTCAGCAGTGCATTTTGGGTCAAGGTAAATTGGTTATGGTCCTTGTTCAGTTAACATTATGAAACAGCTGTATAACAATGATTACTATTATGCAAAAATTACAATACATCATTTTGAAATTTATTTGAGACAATCAACTTGAGAGTGCTAGGACTGCCAAGACTATTTAATTTCACTTAAGTGAGACATGGATATTGGCAAAATCTTGTTTAGTTTAAGCTAAGTCAAACATACACAATTTGATTGTAGCTTGTGGATAAACAGGAAATCTATAGAAAAAAAAAAGTATTTCCTTCAATATTATATGAATGATTTCAGACAGTTTTGTTTCAATCATGAGCCTGAAGTGAAGGGAATGTTTTTATTTACAATTTACAAGGTTTTTTTTATAGAACTATGTCCATGAAGAGGAGGAAGGGAAGTAACAAAGATTTATACGAGGAGGCTCTGGCCCAAGGTCAAAGGCCTATCCATTTTGCAGTGTTTTTTTAACAGGAAAGGCTTTCCTTTCATATACGTGTAGCTTCAAGCCTGAAACCCCTTTCACAAACCTAATGCGGCCCACTAGATCTTATTTCTGGGATAAATAATCAAAATTATAAATGTTTGAAATCCCCATCCTGTTAAGTCTTATAATACCTCCAGCCTGAAAAAAAGTGCAACTTAAGTCAACGGCAGGAAGAAGTCCCCCAGCTTGGTGCAATACAATAATAAGGATACTACATATTGTAGTGCATGCAAGTAGAATAACAATAATTTTCTTTCTTGGGAACAAAAATCACGGTATTTTATTCCTATATATCTTGGTAATTGTTTGTGCTAGTCTCACTAGCAATGCAGCAATATTCAAAAGGATCGCAGATATGTCTCAGCTAATAGATTTTTGTAACGATTACAGAACATACTTATGTATTGCTGACAAGTATCAAGCAGTCTCTTCTCCATAATTCAAGTTTTGATGTCAATTTGTTTGAATCTCTCATTTCTAAGAGCAAAAAAAAAAAAAGTCTACATAACCAGCCACCATGCGTCCGACTTTTTGACACAATTGGACAGCATATCTTTCTCGCAAACAAATAGATCTACACAGTCTCTTGGACTTAATTTGTTCATCCATCACTAAAATATTGCAGTGTATATTTACTCAATCGTACATGTAAGTTGCCTTGCATATTATCCGTGAAGAAATTTGGTCGAACTGCATGGAATACAAAAGAAATGTAATGTGAACGAAAACAAAAATAAAATATAAGGCAATTCGAAATTTTTTCCCCCTAAGTATTTAAAAACAAACTTACAAATTTCGAGCTTGCGATACTAACACAGGCAGAATTTCAACGTGTGCGTACAAAATAAAACAATAAAGAAACAATGAAACTAAAACCTAACAAGAATTTAAGCTTACCTTAGACTACACAACGAGAGAAAGCGAGTGGAAACCATCAAATTCTCTTGCCAAGAAAAAAAGCTAATCATGATCTCACTTTCTGGCTTTGTCTTCCCGGGTGTCTTGTATCAATTCTTTGACCTCGCCGACCGTGCTGTTGTGAACGATACATGACCACAGTCATAAATACCTCTACCAACTTTCATCTAGGTGTGAGCAAAAGCCGATAGGCAAAAAAACAACATATTTACGAAAGAAAATCACATGAAACCAAAACGGCCGACCTCAATCCGAGGTGTTCGACAAACTCGTACCCAGGCTCTCGGTTTATCGGGCAAAAATGTACGCCTTTCTAGTCCCCCTCGTCAAAGAACCTTCCTGAAGACGACTGAACACTCTTGGACAAAAACAATACTTGGCAGGGGAGGTAGGAAAAATTGTTTAATCCAGGTTTAATGAATAAATTAATTAGAATCGAGTGAGTGAGTGAGTGAGTGAGTGAGCGCCATCCGACTGCCTCCTAAGCTCATGGATGTTACATAACATCCATGAGCAAAAATGAAGCTGTAATCTTACTGCATGCTTTGTCAAGTGACGATGCCAGTAAACACGACACAAGCGATACGAAAAACACACTTGCAGTGTCAATTTTCCTTCCGCTGGTTTACGCATGTAAAAGTTGTATATACTTTTTTCTTCTATCCAAAATTTATTACTTATGCTTAGCTTTCCAACAATACAAATTACAATTCTCACAAAAAATCTTGGGCGCTGATAAGGAATGTCGTCAATTTCACATTTCACGTCAAAGACGTCGATTTCACTTCGCATCTTACATGTAAAGTCACTGCGTATTTCACAAGAGTCCACGTAGTCCGTAAGTGTAAAGAAACCTAGGCAAACACGTACGAACACGAGCAAAAAGTATCCAAATCTTATAAGTAAAAACACAGACTTGTGAGGTGGAAAGCATCCGCCCGATTTAAACACACCATTGAAAACTCGTCAGTTTCTGTGATACCAGAACTCCATCGGCATTGAACCGCCAGTAACATAAAAATGAAGACAAATCAGATCAAAAGCACTAAACTGGGGATTTATTTAAGCCACCAGTTCAATTCTGAGAGCAATTTGCAATTAAAAATAAACCCCCTCTTCCACTAACTGCGTCCATTGCAATTGTACTGCAAAATGTATCTTCCATCTACTCCGACTGTTCTCGGCAACAAACACATTCTCTTTGCGTCGGTATGGTTGCACATCTCTCACAAGTACACCACAGAGCATTTTCCAACCGATCAATCAATTCAACTTGATTATTATCTCCCGCGGAATCACTAGCGCGTTCTGGCCTCAAGAGCAGCCATACTAAAGCTCAAAAGAACAAACACACTCTCGGACGGAATGACGTCATGAATATGCTGCCTGGCCTTCAAGATCTTTTCAAAATGGTGGCTCCCAGTGTCGAACTTTTTACTTCTTTTTCATTGGGATCGCATCCACTACAGAAGCTGAAACAACGGTGAGTAACTCAACTCAATGTGATCTTTTTATTGATGATGGAAAAAAATACACAGCTTGGAGTGACCTCCTTTAAGCACCCCCTACAATCTAAAGCCTTTCGATGTGGAGGAGAAAAAGGGGACAATGGTCACAGCAAGTAATGGTTCACAAACTGTCACCAGAAACTCTTCCCACTTCAAAGTTATTCCAAAGGACTTTGCACAGAGCCAAGAGAATGGTGTAAAGAAAGATGACAAAAAGACCCCAGGAATACAGCAAAACCCATCTGAGACCAAAGAAGAGAGTCTGTCGAGACGATCCAAAAGACAAGTCAAACCTCGTATTAGATTTTCTGACTATGTACAAGTCATCTATGGCAAATGGGCTGAAGCAAGGAACTTTTCTGATACATTTATTTCATCTAAAGAAAGTTGACATTTACAAGACTATTTTTCTCAGATCTCAGTTGAACAGTTGAACTTTGATTATCGAACAGTGAGCATTGTCGTTGTTACTTAGAATGTTTATTTTTTAAAGGTAGAGTTACTCACAAACTGTTACTCATTATGTATGTGTTTATTCATATCTTGTTTTTCATCCCAAGAAGAGGAGGGATGTAATGTCGTTAATATTCATGAGTGAACACATGTTTAGGTCACGTGATCAGTCAGTGAAATTACAGAGTGAAGTTTTCCATATATACAAGCATGGCGTTGTGTTTCCTTTACCCGCACTCGGTCTTAATACCACACAGATGAAGACGTAAATAATGCCAGTGGTCATAGGTGCATTAGGAGTGATTAAGAAAGGTTCAGAGAAATTCATCAGTGAAATACCAGCAAACATTAACCTCCACAAAATTCAAAAACGGCACTGTTGGGAATAAGGCATATTCTCCAGAGGGTGTATAGCCATTAAGTAATACCAAGGACAGAGCCCTTAAGCATCCTAGGTTCATGGGTTGGTGGTTTGGATCCAGCCCTTGTGGAAGAAATACCCATAATGAACTGAACAATGAACAATGCTTGTAATTATGATAAAAACTTGATGGTTAAAAATAGTGCTAATTTAGATAAGTATGTTGCAAGCTAAAATATTGTATAGAACTAGGGTTAAAAATGGCTAAAAATAAATATTTTAAGTTTCTTGTTAAAAATAGTATAATTTCAGACTGTTCAATTGGTTAGCTTCAACTCTAAGGTGGGGATTTTAAAAAAGTACCTCTTGGTTCCTTTGGAAGACCTATATTTATTCGTACAATAGATTGCTGACAATCGAGGTAAGAAGTAAAGAAGAAAGTTGCCTTACTGACATTGCTATTTACAGGTAATGCAAATGATCAATGATTTGCGGGAAAGCTTTATTGCCAACCTAGATAACCTGGACTGGATGGACACTAGAACAAAGAAATATGCAAAGGAAAAGGTACTTCCTTCTAAGATGTATTCATCAATTATTGTGAGCCTTTTGCTTTATGGCCTTTTGTTGTAAGCTAAATCGATACCACTACCTTATCTACATTTTCTGAAACAAAATATTTAAAATTTATTTAAAGCGCACGTGAGTTATCCACAGACAAAAAAATATATTTTAAAATTTATTAGCAGCTGGACCTGCAGGGTAACGAAAGAAGTGACGCCAGCTGTTTATATCTGTAGTAAATCTGCATGCAGTTATTTGTAAGATATGTAGTGTTTTATACACTAAATATAATTATTATGTACAGTCATTCAGTACCATGTCAAAATGATACGATTCCCCAAAACCTTAACACTGAATTCTTAAGAAACAAGACGCATGTCTGCGTGAACTCGGGCTTTTTTAGAGCAACATGACACTTTCATGTCGTTACCGCCTCATTCCCTATGAACTAGGATGGATGCGTGACATTATGGTGTTGGCGATTGCGTTACAGTTCTAGCCGTTTATAAGACAATGTAGGAGAATGCTTCGAAAATTGCTCTAAATGATACGTGTAGAAAGGACCGCCTGTGATGTCAACTGTGTTAAATTGGTACTCACTTAGTTCTTTTCTCAGGAATTCTGTAGTAACTGAATAAAACTCCAAAAAAATATATTTGAACCAAGCGAATAACTCCTAAACAAACAAACTGCGGAGGTCGCCGTAAATTAAATATGCAGAAATCCAACGTGTAAAATACTGTTCGCTTTTAAAACCTAAAATTTTCAAATAAAAGCAACCAAATGAAAGAAACGTGACGGGAAATGATTCACGATGATGCAAAAAATCTTATCTAAAAGCAAAAAAATGTTCACAATTTCGCAGACGAGCTTCTGAGCATGACAGCGTGTTCAAATTAATTCCTCACGCTAGTCTATTATGCCTAGGACTTTTGCAGGCATTTTATCGGCCGTGGGTTACCAATCGTTAAAGTGGAATTCAACTTCGAAGTAATACTGTACATGACCATTTCTGTTTTCTAAAGTCCAGGAAGCTGCGTTGAATCCGCGTATTCAAAACTTAAGCTTACTTGAAAACGCTGCGATCGTTGTGTTTTCGCGGCAGTTAAAGGGAAGAAATTCTTCACCAGAAAGGTTTGAGCATTCTGTACATCTTGATCTTCCATTCTGGGGCCACCTAAACATTTAATTGTGTTTTTCCTTTCCATTTCAAGTCCCGAAGAAGTAATTAAATGAAGATTAGAGAGTCATTCTCGTCCCCACAAGCCGCGCTTCTTTTGGTCAGCAGCATAACGTCGCGCGTGCGTGTTAAGGACTTGACTGCGATTTGCGACTGAACGAAAAAAATTTCAACTCGGGCGTTTCCTTTGGAAAGCCCGGGTGAAAATCTTAAAGCTTTTTTTAACATTTTTTGTTCCATGTGTTTGTCGTTTTTATAATTTATGAAAGTATTCTCTATATTTAAACATTTTTAGACAGAACTTTTACACACTCTTATCCCACCATCATCCATTCTTCTCACACCTCAGGCGGCCCAGACGTTGTATACGATTAATACGTGACATTATGCATTATCTTGATGTCTCTGGGTTCCTGGAGGTGGTTGAGAGTCATTTTGGCGAGTTTTTCTTTCTGGCGGTTTGGTTCCCCTAAGAGAATACTCTTTAGGGGAAGCAAACCGCCAGAAAGTGAAACTCGCTTAAATGGCTCCAAACCACCTCTAGGAACCTAGAGACATCAAAATAACGCAATGCAAACATAAGGTAAACCATTTTATTCAAATTGTTTTCTCCACGCAGCATTTGGAGTAATTTTCGAAGTATTCTCATACATCGTCTTATAAACGGCTAAAATTGTCACACAATCGCCAACAGCGTAATGTCACGTATTAATCGCATACATCGTCTGGGCCGCCTGTGCTCACACCATTATTCATTCCCATCCATTTAAGACAACAGTCATGCTGTAAAAAGCTCATAGTTTCATAATCCCATATTTTATTCAGTGTAATGCAGTTTTATTTGTATATCTAAATAGTTCTGTTTGTACCTGTATACTATATGAATGCGTATTTGTTTGTTTGTGTAAGAATGTATACCTATATCCACTTTTACGGAATATAATTATGCATTTTACATGAAAGTTTCTCTGAGTGATGAAGTACATGTAATAAGTTTTTGATTTAACGTGATTTTATAACTAACAGGCTGCTGCAATCAGACAAAACATTGGATATCCTGAATATATGAAAGATCCAAGCAGGCTGAGAGACCGATTCAAGAATGTAAGTGTTTTGAAAACATCAGATAACAATAGTGTATGGTTTACAACTAAATGTGACTCTCTACAGACTATTGATATCAATATAACTATAACACTAATTCCGCTTTACATTGTATGTATAGTGCAATTACTACATTCAAAGTGAAATGATATCAGAACTGTCTTTGATATGAAGTTGGGCACTTGCTTTCAGTTATGCCGCAAATCTCAGAGAAACAAGAAAACAACCCGCCCACTAAAAATTATGAAGATAAGGGGACTCTGTCAGTTCTGTGTTGGAACTTTAGTTTTATTGAAAGATTGTGAAGACTGTTGCTAAGATGTTACCTCATAGCTGTTTAATTATCATCTTAGGTTGATCCCATGTTAGAGTTTTTAGCTGTAGCGGTTTTCGCTTATGCATATCGTCTATTAACTCGTTGTACTTTTCGAGGAACTTGTCCAAGCCAGTATCTTTTAGTCGAAAAACTCCTTTGCCTACAGTTTTTTTGGGTGGGGGAGGAGGGTCACTGCTGAATAGGCCACTTTCGATATATTAAAATTCAGCTTGACAGTGAGGCCTAGAGGACACAAACAAAAGAAATGAATAAACATGGTCGTTCCATTTCTTTTGTTTGTGTCCTCTAAGCCTCACTGCCAAGCTGAATTTTAATATATCGAAAACGGTCTATTAAGAGAAAAGCATGCTGACCGAAGGCACGTGCCAGACTAGACCACAAAAAAGGAGGTGGCTCCAGTTCATCTAGATTCACCTCGATAACTGAAGTAAAAAAATATACTTTCTACCTGTCCATATCTTCACCATATTCTATCACTTTGGACGTTTTCCCTACCAAGATTTTATTCCCACCAGGATTCTTGCTGGGATCCATGACAATAATTGTGTTATCCAAGTCAAGAGCAGATCCTCTGATAAATTCTTGCCAGGATCTGTGGCGGGAATTTTTCTTGGGTGGTTTTCAAGGGAGCTGAAGTGCCACTTAAGTGGTACCCCAGCAGGAAACAGGAGAGGCACATGTACTCTGATAGAATCCCAGTCACAATTTTACATTTTGCTCAGCAAAATCACTTCCATTTTTCACACAATGTCAAATGCAGGACATCTGCATTCAGGTTCAACTTGGTAAAAGTAAGACAGGTTGCAGTGTAGGTGTGCAGTGTGTTTTCATGTGATCTATGTTGATCAAACACCCTTGCATTCTTGTTTAGGGTCCTTAGTGACTTTCTAGCTTTATGTTCAAAGGCAGGATGAACTGTACATACATTGTAGCCTTAAAAGTGCCTCCTTATTTTGAAGCTTTTTCAAAATACAGAAGAGCGGCGTTTTGCTTTTTGGAATATCTTTTCTTGTTTTAGAGATACTGACATTTTTGTATTATGTAAATTAGGAAAGTGATGACTCCATAAGTTGTGCAACTAAAATCATAAATTGTAAAATACTGAATCATGAATATCTCTAGAAATATTGTAGCAGTGTTTTTCAAACTTGGTACCAGAAGTGGCTCCAGTCTCTTTCTGTGAAAAACCAAATATCCTCATTTGCAACCTTTAAAGTGAGACCTGCTCGGAACAGACATGGTTACCATATTGGCTAAACTCTCCTAGTAAACTTGGAATTTCAGTTTTAATTAAGAAATAACCAGTGGCAAAACTGTTGTCATTGCAACAGCACAAAAATGGTCATTTTGTTTGTTTTGTGATGTACACTCTTGGTGTTAAGTTTGAAGAACAGTACCGTTCCAATATTTCCAGGGATATTATTTATTCAGTATTTTAGCGTTTTAATTGCACAACTTATGACATCATCACTTTCCTAATTTACATAATATAAAGATATTCTTAAAAGGAAAATGCCATTCTTCTGGATTTTGAAAAGCCTTTCATTTCATAGGCACTTAAAAAACTATTATTTATCAAAACATTGAGGAGTGCTGTACCATGCATATACTCATATGTTGCACATTGGTCAGCTATGATTGCTGTGCTTGATGGATTTTGATCCTTGCCATTTCTTTGGAAAGTTTTGCCTTCAACAGTCTATTGGCATGCTGACCTCCTATTGTACTTTTTGATCATACTGCCATGGTTAAGTTGTATCTGCATTGCTCTATAACCCTCTTTGTGTATCAGTGCAAGTCTCAATGTTAAGACCTTAAATCATCCTAATCGCAAATAGTTGCCAGTCCTGCAGTATGCTCTGAAAAGGCAGAGGCCTGGCCATGGCTAGGGTTTGAAATCTCTTGGTCTTCCTTCTTGATCTTTTGGTGCACACTGGTCTTCTAATTTCGTGATGGAACAACTGATGTTTAATTATGTAGACCACACCATCTTGTTTGGTTAGGTTAACAGCTTCCCCTGGTGACACCAAGTGTAACCTAAGTGTGGTATTGCACTTCAGAATGATGAGTGTACCTTGCTTTTCAGAAGCGATGAAACATCTCCACTCTGTAAGGCAAAACTGTACTGAATTTTAGCTCTGGAATAGTGCAAGTTTCAAATTTCTGTTTGTCATAGCTTATCAACAAATGCTATCTTTTCAGTGGTACTTGCTTGTTTACCATGTTTTCTGTGTTTTATCACATGCCACTTGTAGACTTATAATATACTTGTGTATCGAGTCTGTAGACTATAATAATAACAATAACAATAACAATAATAATAGTAATAGTAATGGCATTAGCCTTAGCATTAGCATTAGCAATAGCATCAGCATTAGTAATAGCAATAGCAATCGTAATAGTAATAATAATAATGATAACAATAATGATGATGATGATGATAATAATAATGATGATACTTTCGCTGTTTCTGTGGCATTTTAAACAAGTCATTCCAGTTCAAAGGTTTTCCAAATTTTATTCATTTCTTTTAACTACCTTTTGCCTCCTTTTTTAACGATTTTAATACAATTGTTATTGTAAATAGTTTTGTGCTGTAATAGTGATAGTAATAGTAACAGTAACAGTGACAGTAATAGTGACAGTGACTGTGACAGTGACAGTGACAGTGACAGTAACAGAAACAGTGACAATAACAGAAACAGTAACTGTAACAGTAATAGTATAAATAGTAACAGAAACAGTAACAGTAACTGTAACAGTAACAGTAACAGTAAAGGTAACAGTAACAGTAACTGTAACAGTAACGGCAACAGTAACGGTAACAGTAACAGTAACGGTAACGGTAACAGTAAGAGTAACAGTAACTGACAGTAACTAACAGTAACAGTAATAGTAACAGAAACAATAGCAGTGAAAGTAACAGTAACAGTAACAGAAACAGTAGCAGTAGCAGAAACAGTAACAGTAACAGTAACAGTAACAGTAACAGTAACAGTAACAGTAACAGTAACAGTAACAGTAACAGTAACAGCAAAAGTAACAGTAACAGTAACAGTAACAGTAACAGTAACAGTAACAGTAACAGTAACAGTAACAGTAACAGTAACAGTAACAGTAACAGTAACAGTAACAATAACAGGAAGCAAAATGTAGTTC
>Ga0126338_10004246_pt1 | contig 10139 bp, 5 predicted proteins | sample OrbCmetagenome_2_FD_92529 | JGI IMG/M metagenome (GOLD analysis project Ga0126338, IMG submission 92529) | Coral microbial communities from Petempiche,Puerto Morelos, Mexico - Orbicella C C metagenome | ecosystem: Host-associated > Invertebrates > Cnidaria > Coral | place: Petempiche,Puerto...
GTTTTTAATGGACACAAACCTTGTACCAGAATAACTTTAAGTATATTACAGTCCTTTTTGCATTTTCTAAAAGCTAAAGATATAAACAGTTGTCTGAAATAACACCAAAAACACTTTCTCATGGGAACTCGAGCAAGTAAATTTCAAAGTTCAGAGGAATTGTCAGGTTAAATGTGGGTAAAATTTCATCATCAGTTTCATTTCACCAGTACTTTCAAGTGTTTCATATATTACTTCAAAATTTATTTTCTACATTTGGTGCTGTTAGAAATGATTTCTTTTGAGAAGATATTTAAAAGAGTTGCACAGAAGTTTCCAATAATCTCAGTAAAACGTTTTAGTCCGCTTGTTACTCAAACTTTTGGTGGATCCCTTCTTAACACCTAAGCTAGTATATAACTATAACTGAACTGAACGACTTTAATCTGCATTTGATAATGGCGACAAGATAACGCCGAAATGTCAAGTTATAGCATTTATTTTTCTTTTATAATAATTTCTTTGTAACCAAGTATCTTTTGGGATTTGAGGGACAAAAGAAACTTGAAAATTTTGTCCTGAAATCCTCGGAGACATGCTAGAATATTGATATACGGTATATCGAACATGGCCTATTACCTGCCCATTTTGTTGAACACGTCCATTTACACGAACAGGAAGCATTTTTTGACCAAAAGATCAAGTACACAGAGCACGTTCTTAGTAACTGATTCTTCGTAATATGTCCTTGATTCTCCAAAACCCTAATAAATTTGAGACTTGTAATATTGTCAGATGGCGATCAACACAAACAATGGCTTACCTCTCCAGAAACACTTTCTTGCTGTTCACGGATGCTCACATGCCAGTTCAGAATCTTTAACACGAACTAAAGTACTGATAGGTACTTTCACACCGTATCAAATTGAGGAAAAAGCACAATGCTTGCGAAAAAACAGCACCTTCTTGAAGAATCCAATATGGCGGACAGAGCTCCAAAGACCATGGTAAATGTATGCATGCATAAATTTGCATGCACAAATGTGACACCAAAACGGAGAAATGCAGCCCAATCCTTAACTCATGCGCCATACTGTGCATGAGTAAATAGCAGAACAAAATGGAAAGCGAGTAGTTAAAATTTGTAAAATGACAACAAAAAATATTATTTGTCTTGGTGATATCCATACCTGCATTAGGAGTTGAGGACTTTCTCTATGAGACATCCTCAAAATTACATAAAATTGTTAGGCTACAGGCAAGTGAAATTTGCAGGAAAATTCAAATAGCATGAGCAGTATTAATCATCATGACATTTTAATTGTGCACCCAGCAATAACATTTCAAGTATCCAAGGGTTTCTGGAGTGAGGAGTCACCAGGCATAACATCTAACTGGAGTTTTCATTTGAAATGCACTTTGCATGTGGGGCTTTTGTTAAGGCAGCTCAACATAACTTAAGAGTTTCCTCATCCATTAAACATGTTATGGACATTCTATAAATGACATTATTGAATAAGGCAATGATGCATACCCCAATTATCTCTCCAAGCTGATTTTGTGTCTCCAGGTTGTTGCCAACTTGCACCCAATGTACTATTTTGTGGCTAACATGGGCAAAATGTGTGTCAAGCTAGGACTTTCCCTTTCCTCTTCAGAAGTTATTGTACTCTACTAAGGTTAAATCAAATGCTTGATTTACTTTGGCCAGGTAGAGAAGGAGGCCTGAATTATGGTAATGAGGGACATTATCTGCTGCAATAAAATAACATACAAACAACCCAAATTAGAATAGAAAATAGTTTTCTCAATATTGATATTTCATATCAGCACATTCAGACAATCATCACACATGACAATGTGACTCTATGCACAATAAGAGAAAACAGGGTCCTGCAGACATTACCACGCACAATTCCAGGTTATTCACACGAGATCTGACAGCTACATTTCACAGTCATGGCTAAAAAAGAAGTCACCAAGTCTTGCACCAAACGTGCAAAAATACTGCTTTGAAATCACATATAGTAACAAAATGTTTTGTCACACATACTTATTTCTGTTCATGAAATATAATACAAGAAAATGTAAGGCCAGTCCAGCAGCCAATTATGGTAATAATAAACCAGAAAACAAGTACACTCTAAACCCAGGGAATGATTGTTGGAGCCATGAAAAGCCACATCCATGGCACTCTGGCTGAACCAAGAATCTTGCTTGGTGTCCTCACACCATAGGTCCAGCACCTCACTAATTTTCTTGTTTTCCTCAACTTGGGCTCGGGCAAGGAGGCCATGGAGAGATATGCCTCTCTTCCCATACCAGTCTCTTTGAATCTCATGAAGATGCACACCAAGCTCAAGTGGTTTCATCTTGTAATCAATGATTACCACTGCTTCGCCTGGTTGGAGATTGTTGAGCACAAATCTGTGGTAGTCTCCTTGATGCTTGGTTCTCAACAAATGACCAATATACAACACACTGGAGGTCATCACTTCCTTCAGCTCCTCTTTCAGTCTGTCTCACTCAGAGGTATCTGCTATCCTCCTTATGTGAACGTTCACAACCTTCTCAACTTGAACCAATGCAACAACATCAGGGCAAGACAGCAATTTTCCTGAACTGGGTGTTAAGGAACTGCTGATGCTTTGTGACCTTTGCTTTCTCTTCTTTCACTGAGATAGCTGCATTACATTCAATGTCATTCAACAAAGTTTGCATGTTGTCATAATTGGAGTGACCATAATCATCACAAAGATTGCAAAGTCCTGCCAACATTGTGTCAGAGCGAAAGCTTGGTGGAAGATGGCTATAAATATATGTTCTCTTTACGCCATTAGGAAACTCTAACAGGTACTGGTTAACCAGGTTTTTGATGCTATCTTTCCAATACCTGACTGGAATGTCTTGATCATTAATAATGATGCTCCTGCAGGATGAAGGTCTTGACACTTCATCCCTCATGAAGAACTCTGGATTCATGCACTGTCGTTGGAACTTGCACTAGGATGGCAGGGTCCCACCATGACCAAAGAGAATTGCATGCACTCTGGCTGCAGTGACAGTACACGGAGAGCAACCAAACTGTTCTTGCAGAAACCGATATGTGTAATCCATGGCAACAATGGGCAAAAACGTCCTCCATTCACCTGCAAAATATGTCATTCTTCCAAAAGATTCAGCAGCAACAATCCTGTTCTTAAATGCAGAAACACATTTCTTGCACCCAACTATTTCAGTGATTAATTGAGGCAAGTCTGTTTCTTCGAAAACTACAACTTTCAAAGTTGCTTGTCTTAAGGTGTCAATTATTTCACTTCTGATTTCTCTCTGGCCACGTAAACTTTGATTTTTATATGAATAAATAAGAATTCAAATATATGAATTGTTGATTTTATACGGAATTATTGTTGATCCTCAGTCAAAAATATCACTACATATGCCATTTTCGATCTTGATCATGGGTTGTTGACCAAGATTTGCCTTGTTTGTGTGCAAATGTTTGAATCAGTGACACAAAATGAAAATATCTAAATTTATTGGATGCTGGATCATGGCAGCTATTGGGTATCAGGATGAGTTAACATTCCACAGCAGTCAAATGCTATGAAAGAACAATTGTTTGGTACCTAAGAAAGGAAACACGAAAACCCTTTTTTCTCCTTGCATTTATTGTTTCAATTCTTTGGTGAGGCAATATCAATACGAACTAGGATATTTCTTTATTTCGTGACTGCACTCGTGGATCAGCTTGTTTTTGTGCACATGGATGGAACATGACACCACAAGAATGATTGTATTGAGATAACAGCAGATCCATACCATGCAAGTCTTGTGCGAAATGACATAATTATAATCAAGGTACATATATCTGCTTTCAAAAGCTCAGTAGCAGTTGTTATTTTCTAGTGACTTTTTTAATATTTAATATGATTTTTTAAATATTTTTTCATATTAATATTCGGTAATTAATATTTAATATTAATGGCAAGAAATCCACTGTACAGTGCATCTGGACTTGGAAATGAGGAACTCATCAATACAAGCACCCCATTTGAAATACCAGGTTTATTTTCTGAAATTGAGGCCATAACTTCACATATCAATGCCCAAGTTGAAGACAAGAATCAGCTCATTTCTGTTAAGTCAGTGCCTGATTAGGCAGCAGTAGACACGTCAGTAGGCAAACTTACTCTTAGTCCAACTACCTTGCTTGATACTGAAGAGTATGAAGCAAGATCTATAGACATCTGTGACTACATACAGCTGTTAGAGCATCCTGAACTGTTTGCCAACCCAGAGCAAAGAAGAAGGGAAGTGCAGGGCTTGAAGTTAACTTTTTCGTTCAGAAGCCAGCTAGCGACTAACAGAAAAATTTTGGTCGTCAGACCATAAATTTTGGTTGTCAACTTATTTTATATACAACTTACACAAGAATTTTATATGGTACTTTGCAGGCAAGAAAAGTCCCAATTGAAGAGCAAAAACAATTAGAAACAACACGAGTAACACTTAGTTATAAAGCTACTGTTGTTCTCAGGTAATATGTCTCTGGTCCGAAGGTGACAGTTGTCTCCATAGTCATTTTAAATGAAGCATAGCATAAAACATTTCAAGTATGTGGTTTTCATTGTAAGACAAACACGGGTCCTTGCATATTTCTTCAAAATGCCGTTCTTTATTTTCAACTTGCTTTCCTCAACGCCTTTCGCTGCTGACAAACAATGAATGAAGGATTCAAAGTTTGGATTAACCTTTTGGCTGAACCTTCATTCCCTGCACCTAAAAACTCACGTAATTCCTTCAACTGATTGGTATCTGTCACTATTTTTGCAGCAAATGAAAAGCACATGGTGTTGAAGTGCACTTGTGATCCCAGTTTTGGAAGAAGCTGCTGAAACAATATGGCGTGCCGTGAACACAGTATCGACATATCGAAATACATTCAATTTTTTCGATTATCTTGTAATATTCAGACATTATTTTACTGGGTGAAGGGTGAGTTGTATACTAGCTTCCATATCCAATTGATTTCCTAATATAAAGATTTAAAAACAAAAGTTGTGTCGTGGTTTTCTTTAGTTATTGGGCAGAATGCGAGTTGCCAGCTGGCAACCAGTTCTGAAAATTTAGCCACCAGTGCTCAATTTTTGGTCGCATTGGCAACCAGTGAGGTGCAATTTCAAGCCCTGAAGTGGAAAATTAACTTTCAGAAATTCAAGGTGGTGGAAATCTTACAGAAGATCTGGTGACATTACCAAAACGCTTTGAAAATGTTACTGAAAGCTACTAAGAAATGTTCCCAGCTGCAAATGAGAGTTTATTGTTCTCCGGAAGTGAAGACAAAGATGTACAGAAGCACAACAATGAGGATAAACCACTCTATCACAATGCCTCACTGACCATTGCAGAAACTGTTCTACTGGTTGGTACATTTCCATTAGATACACCCTTTGGATGTGCTATGAATGATTTGCTCATCCTGATTAGTCTTCATTGCATCAGGGCTGATTTATGCCGCACATCTCTTCATCAGTTCTAGCACTTTTTCTGATCAATCAAGAGTGCCCTAGTATATCATCGCTATTGCTGGCATTGCTTTTTACCCGTTGATGACAGAGCAACTGAGACTTGTCAAAACCATCTGTACTCAAAGGATCTAACTAAGAGTAAGTCTTGTTCTTTCTTCATTGAAGTGGTAATTGTCTCACAGATTTTCCATTTGTTTGCTGATAGTGGCCTCTATGAAAATTTGACACATCGTTTTAGAAGGACCTAAACAAATGTTAACCACTTTGAAGACATTTATGATGGCACTGAATACAAAATTCACTGCAATTCTGGGATTTTAGATTTCCAGCAAAACATTTCGTTATTGTGGAACGCAGATGGTGTTCCAGTGTTTAAGTCATCAATTTTCTCCACATGGCCATTGTACTTTGTAATAAACGAACTTCCCTCTAGTGGTCCCTTCATGGTTGATTTCAATATCCATATGCTTACTGCACCTTTCAATAACATGCGGACTTTAAAATTCAAAGCTTAACCAACAAATGCCTTTTTTGCAACAGTCAATCAAATGTTCGGCGGCTCCTTCCAACTTCTGACTACTGCTGAGCACTGTTTTGTTGTCTGAACTGTGCTGAACGATTTGATTACCGCATACTTGGTAGTAGTGGGAAGCTGGGAGGAGCTGCCAAACATTTGATTGACGGCAGCAAAAAAACGCATTTGTCAGTTGAGCTTGAATTTTACAGTCCACATGTTATTGAAAGGTTCAGTAAAATAAACCAGACATCATCTACAAACAATTTTATGCATCAGCTGTTTTCATATTCTTTCTATCCTCTCATAACTAAGCCAACCGGAATAACAGAAAGGAGTGCAACATTAATCGATAATATATTGTAACAAATAGGCTAAGCAACAATGACTTACTGTAAGAGGTATGCTGTCTACTGATGTATCAGATCATCTACCTGAATAAAACTAAAAAAAATGTATTTGAATGAAGCAAATAAACTAAACAAACATGGCTGCGGAGGTTGCCGTAAATTAAATATGCAGAAATCCATGGTGCAAAAATACTGTTTACTTTAAAAAGCTAAAATTCCCAAAGAAAGGTGACCAAATGAAAGAAACACGACAGGAAGTTCAATGATAAATTTTCATTCAAAATGGGGCAAAAAAAAACTATCTTAAAGCAAAAAGTGTTCAAAATTTCGTAGACATGGTTCACCGCATTACAGCATGTTCAAATTAATTCTTCATGCTAAAGTGAAAGCTTGAGTTTCTGCCAATGGCTTTTGCAATAATTTTATCAGCCCTGGCTTCACTAGTCGTTCAAAAATTTGCATTAAACTTGGAAGTTATACAGTACATTACCATTTTTTGTTTTCTAAAGTCCAGGACGCTGCTTTAAATCTGTGATCTGTATTCAAAACCCCCTTGAAAGCACACTGACTTTGTAAACACAAGGTTGTATTTCCCTTCAAAAGCATCCTTAATTTCCATGTCAGAACTTTCTGGCTGGACACCTAGTCTTTCATCAAGGAAATCAAAGGAAAAGTAGCAAGACAAACTGTCTCAACAACTTCTCTTTCACCATGTTCAAAAAAGTCCAACACAAATGACCTAATGAGGAATGTCAAACTCTCTCCAGATCTAGTCGGTGATCACAACGACTAATGTATCCTTCAACTACTACATTGATTCCCTTTGATTTCTTCCAAACCAAGCCTCTTGAACAAAACATTTTGTTTCAGCTTACCTGTGTTGTGTGTAGCTTGTTCAGAGCCCCAGTGCAAAACAAGTCATGAAGACCTTCCCTCAAAACAAACGTTGCAACTCTATTTGCCGACAAATGAACACATGTGACCTCTAAGTTTTAAAAAAGGCACTGTCAAGCATCAGAAATATCCACGAATACCAAATATACTCACTGAGAGGTTGTTCGGTGAAGGACAAATTAACCTAGGGTACATTCCTTTGGGGTGATCTGGATCAGGGTCAGTGGTCCAAGATCACTCAGAATATGGTACATCAAAAGAACTGATGAATCCACTCATGGTCACAGATTCATCAGTTCCTTTGATGCACCATGATCCAAGTAATCTTGGATCACTGATCCTGATCCAGATCACCCCAAAGGAACGTGTTGTGTTCTCCAAATGCGAAATGACTCTACTCAAAGAAACGACCTTTAATATACAATGACTAAACTGTAACTGAAAATTACAACACACACAGTTTAGGATGAAAACGAATATTAATAGATTCCATGACAGTTTTGGGTTATGTAACTCCTGCGAGGTTTAACGTTAATTAACATAACAGAATGCACTCCTACAGACAATCCTTGTACAAACTCAAGCCCACTGAGTTATCAGTGGTTTAATTAATTGTAATAATGTCTGTTTTCTGGTCACAGTTTAAGGGGATGACTCGAAAGGACCTCATTAAATATTCAAAACACTGACGTCAGATGATGCATCCCGAAGAATGTCCGGCAGTTGTCAATATGACAGCTAAGTGTTGTGGAAGTTGTGAGAGGTCTCTTCTATGACAGTTAGCCTCCTTTCTGAAGATATAAGGGCTTAAGTTTCCTACAGATGAATTATTTTGTACTGTACTGTGCAAACTTTCTCTCCTGTGAAACATAACCTTACTAACTTATGAATGTGTAGCTCTTCTTTCCTGTGGGACCTCTGGGTCATCCCTTGGTCCTTTCAAGACATCCGGGCACAATTAACAATTTACATCTGACAAAATATTGACAAGATTCGGAAGTGAGTTTGGGGACTTCTCTGCTTCCGGACTACACAAATTAACTAGCTGTGGTGAAAACCCAGCAGATTTGGACAAAATACAAGTGGGAAAAATAGAGCGGGAATATTAAACACTTCTTTTACAGGAGGAAGAGTTTTTCAAAACTATTCAAGACACTAACAACAAGATTTTGTTTGTTTTTAAGGATTTTGGAAAACCTCAAGATAAAGGTAAGAGAAAGAGTCATGCACTAGATAATCATTGCACAATGATTTTAAAGTATAGCTACACATAAAGATTAGAAATTATGCCATATAGTTATGTCAAGTACAAGAGGACCTTGGTGTTTTGTCCACACATTGTGACACGACATGTGTGATTGAGATATGTCCTTACCATATTTCCTCAATAATTTCAACAGGTGGCGAGAAGTCCAAAAAAACATAAAGTTTTCTTCGAAGATCCTGAAGGTGGACATAACAGAAATTGTCAGTAGTTAATGCAGGAATGCAATGTTGAGTTTCTTTCTATTTTTATTTGTAGTATATACCATCTAGTATCTAAATTACTTTCAAATTCGAGGGAAGCCTAAATAGTAGTTTTTTGATAGAAGAAAACACCACTGATCTGATGAGTAATTACCAAGTATGGTTACAGCTGGTGAAGTTTGGTGGATTATGAACGACAAATTTGGAAATATCGGCCAGCTTTATCAAGATGCACCACCTGTGACAGAGCTCCTTTAATTTTAAGTGAACTTTAGTTCACCCCTCGTACTATCTAGGTTGGGACACTTGCGTAACTAACTAGTAACACACAATGAAAAAAGGCCTCAGTTATTTTTTCTCCCTGATAGAGAAGTGTCAGAAGGAATCACTTTCTTGAGTTTTAAAGCTATGTTCCTTTACACAAAACAGAATAATTCCTCAAGTAAACAAAATTCTGCATTTGGGTTACAGGTGGCTGGAATATCTCAAAGAATTGACCCAAGAATAGTGGAAAGAATACAAGCATTAGCCAGGGATGGTGTCCGAGATGTAAACAAGATGAAATGTCACATCCATGTGTATGTCTAGAATAGTCTGTTTCCAGGAGGCGCACCCCCCTAAGTCTAATAAATGCTTCTGCCCCAGCAAGAATACCCTAAAAAATCACATGTACCATGTAGTTATTAAACAGCATTTGGCAAAGGTTGACCAGGTGAACCTTGTTGAAAAAAAATCAATTTGGTAAGCTGAAAACGAGGGTGATTTTTTCGAATTTCGTTCCTATGTTGACCCAGAATCCAAGAATGCCGCTGCAGACAGAAAACACAGTGTTGAAGAGGGTGAACTGGAAGATGATGATCTCGAGGAAATGAAAGTGGACAATGGCACTACAAATAAAGGCCTTCTATTCGTCCACCAGACAAGCTGGCAACGACATCTCCTTAAAAGTTACGTGGATGAAATGTCCCTTCTAGATGCCACTTATAGGACAATGAAATATACTCTGCCCCTCTATTTCCTCATTGTAAAGACGAATGTGGGATACAAAGTCATAGCTTCATTTGTAACACACTCAGAGACCACTGATGCTGTTAAAGAGGCTTTGTCTGTCATTAGGAAGTGGAATCCTGATTGGGCTCCAAAACACTGGTTGATTATACTCAAGATGGTGTTGTCTATAGGATTCCCTGTGAGTGCGGCAAAGTCTACATCGGGGAAACAGGGAGATCTATGAAGAAGAGGATCAAAGAACATGACAGGGATATACGACTTGCCCATACCCAGACCTCCGCTGTTTCTGAACACACCCACGAGACCGGCCACTATCCTATCTGGAATGAGGTCAAGTTTATTGATTGAGATCCTCACTGGTACACACGTAGGGTCAAGGAAGCTATTCACATA